>WNEZ01003967.1_pt1 | contig 33043 bp, 26 predicted proteins | sample 5400521 | NCBI WGS metagenome assembly WNEZ01 (sample SAMN13153339, study PRJNA577476) | soil metagenome | isolation source: 120 cm saprolite under Douglas fir tree site 2 hole 1 replicate 1 | place: USA:California | collected 2015-04-18 | reverse complement strand
TATAACACTGACGCTCACCGCCAGTAAAGCCACAACTGCGAAGAGAGCTGTGAGCTTACGTACGTTAGTGCGCTTCATGTAGCACTCCAAATCAAAAATATTCAATTCGAGAGACTGTCATCTCGCTGGCAATATTCCTTGGGTAAAATCTTCGAATTGTTGTGTAGACCCCATAGAAGCTGCCACTTGTGATTTGCATAGTCGTTACGGAGGAGGAACTTGCCTCCTCGCCGGGAGGTATACCTGGAAGTGGTGTGTGAGAGCAGGAGGTTGGCCTGTAAGCGTGAGAGAGATATGTCCAAAACCTCCCGTGGGCGACATCAATAGTCGCCACTTGATCTCAACCCCACTCACCCTACGTAACATGCTGCTGCACCGTTGGGAAATCATGTTTCAGGCATTCTAGAGGACCCAACATAGACATTATAGAAGAAAGCTAGAGCAGAGGTGGGATGAATCGGGTTGTGATTTGGTTAAGGTTTGGTTGAGATTTGTGAACGTACCTCCGCATAGAATGCGGAAGCTTCTACGCGGTTGCCCGCGTTGGCCGCGTCCCGACCGAAAGTTGCTGATAGCCTAAGTTCAGAATAAGCTTTGCCGAGTTGGTATCACGGTCCAGTTCGGTGCCACAACTGCACCTATGCCACCGTTCCGACAGGTCTTTTCTGACCACTGCGCCACATCCTGAACACAGTTGTGATGTCATGTATGGGTTCACAAAGACGACCGTGCGCCCGGCCCATGCTGCCTTGACGCTCACCATCTCCGTAAACGTGCTCCATCCGGCATCGAGAATCGATTTGTTTAACCCTGCTTTGGCGCTTGCCCCATTCGGCAAGTAGTGCCCTGTTCCCTCGTCCTGCTTGGGGGCAGGCGCTTTCGTCAGGTTCTTCACCTGCAAATTTTCAAACACAATGATCTGATAGCGATTGACCAACTTGCGAGAAGCTTTGTGCTGAAAGTCACGACGTTGGTTGGCTATCTTGCGGTGACACTTTGCTACTCGCCGAACCGCTTTCTTGCGCCGATGGCTCCCGCGCTTCTTTCGGGCTAAGGCTTGCTGTGCTTTGGCTAACTTCTTCTCTCCTTTGCGAAAATAGCGTGGGTGATCGATAAACTCCCCACTAGAGAGTGCGGCAAAGTGTGTGACTCCCAAGTCGATGCCCACATCCTCATAGCTTGTCGGGAGGGGTTCTGACTTGCCGATCTCGCAGGTAAAGATCGCGTACCAGTGCTCTCCTTCGCACTTGATGGTCAGGGTTTTGATCGTGCCTGCCATCTCCCGGTGCAGATGCACTTTCACGTTCCCAATCTTCGAGAGCTTGAGGTTGACTCGGACCATGCCCTTTTTCTCTGGTGGGCGAGTGCGCTCGTCCAGCTTCCAGCCCGCACCGTCTGGGTACGTGAAGCTGTTGTACCTGTTGCGCCCTTGAAAGCGTGGATATCCCGGTTTCTCCCCGTCCTTCACCCGCTCAAAGAAGCGATCGAAGGCCTTATTGAGACGAAAGAGGACATCTTGCAACACATGGGAGGCAATGGTTTTGTACTCTGGTCGGATCTGTTTGATCTCCACCAGATCGCGTTTCTGTTCATAGACACTGATCGACTTGCCCGCATATGTGTAGGCATCTTTACGTTCAGAGAGCGCGGCATTGTACAACTCGCGTGCTCGATCTAACACCCATTGGAGCTGCTTTGCTGTCGCCTTGTGCATGGAGATACGATATTTGTAGGCTTTGATGCTCATGGTCTCGACCGCCTCGTCTGACTTCTCGTGATGTGTAGGTGACGTGTTTGGTGTGCTGTGCATCCATACCCATCAGTATAGCATGTGTTCCAGACTAAGAGAAGAGCCACAGTGGGCCGCCTTACCCCTCCTTGAAAGATAGGGGGATGGGGCGGCCCTTTCCTCATTTTTCCGCGCTTTTGCCCGGCGAGATGGATTTCTCCGCCTCGCCAGGCAAAAACATTTAAGCCGCTGTTACCTCTACATCATCTACAAAGAAAGCCGAGGTCACAGTTGTTGACGCTGTCGTCGTGCTGCTGAAAACAAGCGTCACCGTCTCCCCGGCATGGTTGGCCAGCAGGCTGGTTGCATCGAAGCTGGCCTGCTGCCAGCTCTGTGTGGCATCGGTGTTGCAGGCGCGTTGCAATTTCCCGATTACGGCGCCATTGCTGTCCAGCAATTCCACGGTGAAGAAATCTTTACAGGTGCTCGCCCTGCGCGAAGTCTCACCATACCACCAGTAGCTGATAGTGATGTTCGAGGCGCTGTCAGGAACGGTGAAGTCCTGCCCGATGGCATCAGCGCAGCTGCTGTAGCCGCACAGGTAGGCGCTGTACTGGCCATTGTGCGGGTTCGTCGAGTCGATGAGTTCATAACCACCCGCGGAAGACTCCACCCAGGGGCTGGCGCCATTCTCGAACCCGCCATTCTGGATCAATGAACCGCCCGCAGGTGGCGGAGTAGGCGTCGCGGTCGGGCTGGGGTTGGGCGGGGGTGTGACCGTGGCCGTCGGACTTGGTAGAGGCGTGGGGCTGGCAGGCGGCGTGGGCGCAGGTGTCACTGTGCCCGTTGGGGTTGGAGTCGGTGGCGGCTGCGTGCCCCCTGCCAGGTCCCGCGCGATATTATAGATATCGGGCGAACCCCACCCGCTGGCCTCGTCGTAGTTGGCCGTGGCCGGGTAGAAGAGATTAGTCCCGCTGGTGACATCGTGGAAGGGCGGGAATTGCTGCTGCGCGTTCTCCAGGCCGTAGAGAGCAGGATTGGCAAAGCCAACGATCGATTTCCCCTGCTTTTGCAGGTATTCGTTGATGGTGGCAGTACTGCCTGCCCACATCGGCGCTGCCGCGCTGGTCCCCCCTACCTCGATCCAGCCGGTAGATGGGCATCCTGACGCGCTAACCGTGCAGTAGACGGCGTATCCCGTCGCAGGATCGGCATCGGCCGAGACATCTGGCGCCTCGCGCTTACCGTTGCTGAACTGGTTCTGTACGCCGGGGCCGGTCTGCCAGCTGGGCTGTGCGAAGAAGCTGCTTATGCCGCCGCCGCCGCCGGAGCCTTTGGGACTGCGCTGCGTGTCAGAGGAATTGCTCCAGACGGTCTCGCTGCCGTAACTCCCATTGTTCAACTGCAGATTGGTACCTCCGACGCCCGTAATAAAAGGATCACCGGCGGGCGAGTCCACCGCCAGGCTGGAGTCGTTGCAGTCGTACGCCCCCGAATCGCCCGAGGCAGCATACATAGCAATACCCTCGGTCGCCCCTTGCTTAAAAATAGTATCCAGTGTTTGTAGCTCGGCATTACCGCTCTGGGCCTCGCACTCGCCCCAGCTCGTGGTCATCACCTGTGCCTTGTGGTCGGTCACGATTTTGTTATAGGTGTCGTTGACACCCTGCGTGCTGTTCGGCCCTTCGTAGACGATCTGCGAAGCCTTGGGCGCCATAGCCGCCACTACTTCGATGTCAAGCTCAACCTCGATAGCGCCTTGACCGGCGGAGCCATCGAAGCTATCAACCAGCACATTGCTAATGTTCGGTGTCCCCAGGTTGTAGTTTTGCAGGTACTGTGTAATGTCGCTGCTCTGGTAGCCATCCAGCTCGAAGACGGCAACCGTCTGGTTGCTTCCCTGCACTCCTGTTTGCTGGAGTGGGTTGGAATCATAGGCTCCTCTCAATTCGGTGGGTCCATAGCCACCGTTGGCAGCATGCACCGTTTGCGGCTTCAGTAGCCCATTTTTCTTATGCCCTGGACCTGCCAGCATCTTATACTGCGCCGTTGTGTACTGCGCAACAGTATGGGCGCGCTGGTACAAAGGATGCATCTTCACGCTGTTATCCAGGCCGCCAATGGAGAGGATGATCGACGAGAGCGCAGCAGGAATGGTCGGTGGATTGGCGTTGGCGAAGAACGTGTTGGCGCCCACCTGGTAATTATTGATCTGCACTCGAAAGGCTGCCTCTGCCTGGGCAACCGTAGCGCTGGCGTCGATCAATAAGCCGTTGGGGGAAACGCTGGTCACGCTCAACCCTTGCTGGCGCAGGTAATCCACCACCTGCTGCTGCTCCTCTGGCGTTGGGCCAAACTCGGCGGCAAACTCCTGCGGCGTGAGGTAGTGATGATAGAGTGATGAGCGAGGATCGTACAGGTTGTTCAACAGGTCGTCCAGTTCCTGTGAATTGCGCGGCCGCAGACCTATCGAGAGATTGAGTTCTTGCTGACCATTGGCAGCCCCAAGCAAATGGGCCTGGCTCACCAGGGGAACGTTCTGCCCATCAACGGCGCTGCGCTGCTCTTGCCTTGCCTGCGCCACTAACGCAATGCTCAGAATACTGAGACACGTTAAGGCTAGCACCGCAAGAATAATCATGGACTTGCGTACAGAGGTACGTTGCATCTGGCACTCCGAATCAATAATGTTGCGGATACTCAAAACCGTCACCGCACGCTTTGCCGTTACGCCCTTGCCCGCCGGTAATACTCAACGAGCCCGTGCTAATCAGTGTGCTCGCCAGAATGAGTACCCTTCTGAACAATTACAAATGGTCAAGACGACATACCGATATATCTCATGACACATCAACATATATCGATAAACGGGAGTACAGCCGCGCTTTGGGGAATTTCGGACCTTTTTGGTATGACAATGGCAAGGCTTCGCAGTTGCAAATAACCGCAAGTATGAGATTGTTGTATAATCTATTGCGTATAAATAACGTATGTTCTAAAGTTAATAGTTGCGCCCGTAACGAGAGGTGAACGGAGCATGGTAAAAATCGCGTTCGACGAAGTCACCAAAGAATATCCAGGCGCCAGCAAGCCGGCCGTGGATGCGATCAGCTTCGGTGTGCAGGAAGGCGTTATCTGCATGCTCCTGGGCACTTCCGGCTCGGGCAAGACAACCTTGTTGCGTATGGTCAACCGTCTCATCGAACCAACTTCCGGGCAGATTTTGATCGATGGCAAGAATGTCCTTGAAGGCGATCCTATCCTGCTGCGCCGCAGCATTGGCTACGTCATCCAGCAGGTTGGTCTCTTCCCACACATGAACATTGCCGAAAATATTCGCGTCACGGCCGAAATTTCTGGCGACCACTCGAAACAGCAGATGAACGAACGTGTAGACGAACTGTTGGAGCTGGTTGGCCTGTCTCCCGCTGAGTACCGCTCTCGCTTCCCGCGCCAGCTCTCGGGAGGTCAGCAGCAGCGTGTTGGCCTGGCGCGCGCACTGGCGGCCGATCCCGCCGTCCTGCTCATGGACGAACCCTTTGGTGCGCTGGATGCGATTACACGCGAGCGCATGCAGGGCGAATTGCAGCGTATTCAGCGTGGTGTGCGTAAAACTATCCTCTTCGTCACGCACGACGTTGAAGAGGCCTTTAAGCTCGGTGACACAATTGCAGTCATGCATGATGGCAAACTCATGCAACTTGGAACCCCGGTAGAGCTACTTGCGAACCCGGCTGATGATTACGTACGCAGGCTGGTAGGCGCAGATAGCATTCTGCGCCAGCTTCAGTATCTGCCCGTTTCTGATGCCCTGGATGGAAAACCAGAAGCGGTGTCTTCGGCGCACTGGAGAGATGTTCCAACCTGTTCTTCTGATGCTACATTGCTCGAAGCCATGTTGAAACTCCTCGAAACCAATGCCCCTTCCCTCGCCGTACAAGACAAAGATACTCACGAACTTCTCGGATATATTACCCTCGCAAGCATCAATCACGAAATTACCAGAATGCACAGTAACGAAACCACGCGCGCGGAGACGATAATATAGATTTGTGTATTGTATGAAGGCGCAAGATTCGCCCTTTTAGAAGGAGTTTCATGCATTATATACTCCAACCTTACAATTACAACCTTTCGGACCCGGAGAGCATTCCTAATTTGTTCCTGAAGCACCTGTCCTTCGTCGGGATCATTATGTTGATTTCCCTCGTTATAGCCATCCCTGTGGGGATACTGGTGGCTCGCTACCGGCGACTCTATCTTCCGGTAATCACCGTTTCAGGTTTGTTGTACACCATTCCCAGCATTGCAGCATTTGGTCTCCTGATCCCCATTACTAAATTGACACCCGCAACCGCTATCATCCCAATGGTTCTCTATAACCAGCTCGTCTTGATCCGTAATACCGCGGCGGGCATAAATGGTATCGATCCTTTGCTCATTGAAGTAGGCCGGGCGATGGGAATGAAACCGCACCAGCTACTTTTCCGCGTTACCCTCCCACTGGCACTACCGGTCATCGTCGCGGGTATACGCATCGCAACAGTGACAACGGTGGGAATAACAGCCCTGGCTTCGCTGGTAGGACAGAGTACACTGGGAGATCTGATTTTCCAGAATCTTGCGTTCTTCGATCCCGACCCGATTGCTGCCGGCGCTATATTGGCAGCTTTCTTCGCCCTTGCTGCTGATCTCCTGCTGTTGGCCTTGCAGGTAGGGCTTAACCGGGGCCGCAGCGCACTGTCAGTTGCATAGAAGGGAGGGTCTGCACGAGATGCAATATATCAACTTTATCCAGGACCCCAATAACAACTTCCTGGGTCAAACCATCGAGTATCTTAAGCTCTGCGGTGTTTCTATTGTCGTGGCAATAGTCATAGGAGTTGTGCTGGGAGCCCTGGTCTCACGCAATGCATTCCTGGCCTTTCTTGCCATAAATTTGAGTGGCCTGATGCGCGCCATTCCCATCATCGCGGCCTTGTTTATTATTTTCTTTATTACTAATCAACTCGGATTCTTGCCCTCCATTATCGCCTTGATTGTGCTGGGCATCCCGCCAATCTTGATCAATACCTATACAGGCATTCGCGGAGTCGACCCCGCTATCATCGATGCAGCGAAGGGCATGGGGATGACAACCTGGCAGATCGCCACACGCATACGGGCCCCGCTTGTCACTCCGCTTGTCGCGGCGGGCATTCGTACCTCGTCGGTGCAGATCATAGCGACGGCTACCCTGGCCGCGTTCATCGGCGGTGGAGGGTATGGCGACTATATTGTAGATGGGATCAACGTCTTCAATTATACGGAACTCATCGTTGGAGCGGTCTCCGTAGCTGTTCTGGCAATGCTTGTAGAAGTGTTAATGAGTTGGTTGCAGCGTGTCTTGACTCCTGAAGGCCTCAAAGTGCAGGAGCAGGCAGCAACAGCCAAAGCATGACATAATTTCGTGCAGTATCGTATGCTGCACACCTGTATTTCGTTCATTTAAGTTCAAGGAGAAAGAAATGGCTTTTCTCACACGTTCATTGCGCACAAAGTTCTTAGTGCTGTTCGCGCTCGTTCCCATGATCATCTTGTCGGCATGCGGTGGTTCCACTACTAGTCCCAGTCCCAGTGGCACTACCACGCCAGCAAAGGTGCCGATAACCGTCGGCAGCAAGCTCGATCCCGAGGCCCAGCTCCTCGGTGAGATGTACGTCTTGTTGCTTCAGAAAGCTGGCTTCACTGTTACCCCGAAATTAGCTCTGGGACAGACACCTATCGTGTTCGCTGCCCTTAAGAGCGGTGCCATCGATCTCTATCCAGAGTTTACCGGGACAGGGCTCAATATCCTGAGCGTTAAGTCAGCTTACGATCCCACAAAGGATTATGCGACTGTCAAGAGCGGCTTCGAGCAGCAGTACCACATTACCTGGCTCGATCAAGCGCCTTTAAACGATGGTTACGCCCTGTGTACGTCAACTGCCGAGTCTCAGAAACTTGGCGCCACCACCCTCTCGCAACTGGCTCCAAAGGTATCGCAGTTGACCCTGGCAACTCAGAGTGATGGCGTTGCTTTCTTCGATGCTTTAAAGGCAACCTACGGCTTTGACACAAGTAGTTTCAAAGCAGTGAAGAAGGTTGACTATGCCATCGGTTTCACTGCCGTGAAGAGCGGTGCGGCGCAAGTAACCGAGTGCTACACTACCGATGGCTCGGTCACGACGCAAAACTTCATCTTCCTCCAGGACGATAAGAATGGCTTTCCACAATTCCATCCCGCGCCTATCGTGCGTGACTCTGTCTTACAAAGCGATCCTGGCATCGCCACTGCGCTCAATCCGCTTGCACCGGATCTGACTACTGATGTGAGCATTATGCTCCAGGGGCAGGTGACAACAAAACATGCCGCCGGCGAGTCTATTGCCCAGGCGGTCAAAGAGGTCGCAACGGCGTTCTTACAGAGTAAAGGCCTGTTGTAGGTTAACCAGCGCTCTGCCAACGAGATGAAGGTGTAGCCGCGCGATGATGAGTTTTAACGAACAAGATCGGTCAGGTGATGTCACCCTGAGTGCAGCGAAGGGTCTGGCTCGATGGGCACAGAGATGCTTCGCTACGCTCAGCATGACAGTCCCGGTTTTGGTTGTTAAATCTCATCATCGCGCTGGGGGGGGTATCCCAGGCGAGGCCCAAGCGCCATAAATGTCGCGGCTACGCCCTTTCACGTGCCCCTACCATGACATGCAGGCGGCGTCCGTCTCATGGTAGGGTCGCCCCCATAGGCGTTCACTTCATGTCCAGGGCGACCGAGACGGTCGCCCCTCCCAACCTATCATGTCATCCTGAGCGCATGAGCCGAAGCCCTGAGCGTAGCGAAGGGGAAGGATCTCTGTGCCCGGAGAGTCAGACCCTTCGCTGCGCTCAGGGTGACAATCGACGGCATACCGCCTGGCGATCGAGGTGGTCGCCCTGGAAAATCTGCTTCAGTGAACGCCTATGGGGGCGGGACTTGCGGGCGCCCTGCAGATTCGACGAGGTCGGCGCGGATGCGCTGCACACCCTGGCCGGTAGATTCCGCTTTGGTGATGCGGAAGTGTCCCATGCCGCCGGTATGCTGCACATGCGGGCCGCCACAGACCTCCATCGAGTAATCCCCAATCTTGTAGACCTTGACCAGGTGGTGTCAACAGTTGCCAAAATTGTCAGACAATCTTAGACAACTCCTGTTTGCGCCGCCCTGATTCGGTCCAGCTTTCCGCCGTTCCTGCCACATTGCGAGATCAGTTATCGGATCAGGTGATGCCCTAGAGATCAACGGGTTTGCCCTCCTGGATGCTTCTCCCAAGCGACTTGTAGCCGCTCAGGGCGAGTGTCCACTCCCTTTGGTAGACTTCGGTTTCCTGTGCCAGCAAAACTCTCGATAGAAACTATGGTGGAGATTCACACTGGCTTGTGGTCGGCATTCGCTTCATAGCCGCAGATCAAACAGCGGAAGAGCTTTCCCCCACGTGTCTTCTCCCGGCGTCCGGCGCGAAGTGAGAACCTCTCTCCTTGCGCCCCGCATCGGGAGCACCGCTGCGACGTTTGCCACGGATTGACCTCAACCGTGACCACCCCTTGGGTATACACCTTCTCACGGGTGATTTGATTGATTTGTCCTCGCAAGTGGTTGGCCTGCTTGCGGTTCAGTCGGTGCGTTTTGCTCCCTCCTTTGGGGGCAATCTTGCGCAACCGCTCAAAGACCAGCACACAGCCGGGATACTTCGCACAGACATTGGCAAGCGCACGTGCCACTTTATGAGCGGCATCTCTGTTCTGTCTACGGACATGCCGCCAGAGCTGCTGGTTGCTGTGTTCTCCCTTGACTGGCTTCCCCGATTGCCATTGCTTCTTCGCAATGCGCTTGAGGTGCCCATATCGGTGCTGATCCAGGCCATGATCGGTGACAAAGACGGTTTCAATGATGGTTTCCCTCAGCCGCACAGTGATCACCGCGAGATTCTTCACGTTCAAGTCGACGGCCACCGTCACCAGGTCCGGATCACGCTTGCTCTCCACGACCTTTTTGGCCGTGATCTCTTTCGTTTGGCAGAGGTGCAATTCCACTGACCTTTGGTGCAGGATCAGCTTGGGACTCTGCTGCTCCCAGCCCTCCTCGGCTCTTCGCTGCTCAAAGTAGCGGCTGTACTTGACGGGATAGTGGACCCAGGTCCATCCTGTGCCATCGTAGACCTTGAGTCGAACAAAGGTCTTGCGCAGATCCAGGCCGTCGAGTTCCAGGCTGAAAGCTCCTTGGTAGAGGGTCGGATGATTGCTAGGGGAGGGCAGACCTGGCTTTCCCCGCTTTTTGCCTGCCTGCTGCCACTTAGCCAGATGCGAGAGGTAAGAGCGAACTTTGCCAATCGCATCTTTGATCACGGACCTGCGATAAATGAAGGGGCAATCTGGAAAGTGGTGGCTGAAGTTCCACTCAGGGGGTGGGTCGGGGTGCTCTTTTGTGGCGACCGTCTGAAACTCAGCCCAGGTCAACAGTTCATTGGCGGAGATGGCTCGTTCCTGTATCGCCTGCTGTTTCTTTGAGTAGTACGGGACACGTTCGGCGAGCTTATCCGCATGCGCCAGGAAGAAGTTCACATAGAAGGCGCGGGCGGCGTTGAGCACCTCTACCGTAGAGTGAAGTGCTGCTCGTTTGGTGGTATTGGTTCCACCTGCTTCACGTTGCCCCAGGTCAAGGAGGAGTTTCGTCGTGCGTATGGCCTGCCCCATTAAATACCGCATCCTCTTGAAACATTCGTTCTTGCCTTAAGTGTACTTGGCAAAGTCTTGCTTTGTCAAGCTTTTTTGAAAGTCGCGCTGAATCTGCTGGTTCACGATTTCCTCGACGCGCTGGATCTCCTCGGGGGTCAGCTTCTTGGGGTGTGAGAAGTCAAAGCGCAACCGCTCAGGTGTAATATTGCTCCCCATCTGGCGCACATGCGTACCCAGTACATCACGCAGGGCATGGTGGAGCAGGTGCGTTGCAGTGTGTAGGCGCATCGTACGCTCGCTGTGGTCGGCCAACCCGCCCGCAAACTTTTCCTGGTTAGCCTGGCGCGAGCGCTCCTGGTGCTGCTTGAAGAGGGTGTTGAAGCTGTCTAAATCGATACTCAGCCCACGCTCCTGTGCTAGTTCCGCCGTCAAGGTTGGTGGGAAGCCAAAGGTATCAAAGAGCCGGAAGACTGCCTCGCCCGCCAGGATGGTATGATACAATACTGTCTGGATCAACCTCAGCAAAGCCTTCTTCGAAAGCATTGCGATCAAGAGCCACATGTAAAGGAATAGCAGGATGCACAGGGCAGGCCAACTCTCGCTCACATCATACAAAGCACTGTTTGTCACATATCTCGGTCCCCAATGGGGTAAGGCAACGCTGATGGCAGTACTGCTCCTCATAGGTATCGGCTTACAACTGGTCAATCCACAAATCTTGCGTTACTTCGTTGATTCCATCACCTCTGGCGGCTCACACGCGAATCTGACACTTGCGGGCGCTCTTTTCATTGGCATTGCCCTGGCGATTCAAGGCACTTCAGTGCTTGCCACATATTTCAGTGAAAACGTCGCGTGGAAGGCCACGAATCAGCTTCGCGCCGATCTCGTGGCGCATTGTCTCACCCTGGATATGGCCTTTCACAAAGCTCACACCCCGGGTGAACTGATCGAGCGCATCGATGGCGATGTGGATACCCTCTCGAACTTCTTCTCCCAGGCAGTGATCCACCTGCTAGGCAATAGTATCCTGATTCTAGGCGTGCTGATCCTCTTCTTTCTGGCCGATTGGCAGATTGGACTGGTGATGACCGTATTTGCTGTCCTCGCGCTGATCCTTCTCGTTTATATTCGCCAGTATGCAATTCGTCATTGGGTTGCCTATCGCCAGCAGAGTGCTGAATTTTACGGCTTCCTGGGTGAACAACTTGCTGGAACAGAAGATATGCGGGCAAACGGTGCGACCAGCTACGTGATGTGGCGGTTTTACCATCTGTTGCAGCGCTGGTTTCCCATCAGCCGCCGTGCCAGCATGGCTGGCTACTCGATGGGGATGACGACGATTACCGTCTTTGCTATTGGGAACGCAATTGCTTTTGTATTAGGAGCATACCTGTGGAGTAATCACGCCATCACGCTCGGCACCGTCTATGTCATTTTCTACTATACGAATCTCATCATCCAACCAATGGAGCAGATTCGCGCGCAGTTGCAAGAGCTTCAGGGAGCAGGCGCGGGTATCCAGCGAGTGCAGGAGTTGTTGCTCATCCAGACGGCTATTAGCGATGGGGCAGGTGTAACGCTTCCAGTGGGGGCGTTCGCGGTTGCCTTTGATGATGTGACTTTTGGCTATCATGCTGGTGAGCCTGTGTTGCATCAGGTGAGCTTTCAGGTACAGGCTGGCAAGGTTTTGGGAGTGCTGGGGCGCACGGGCAGTGGGAAGACAACGCTTGCGCGCCTGTTATTGCGGCTGTATGACCCACAGCAGGGCCAGGTGCGCGTAGGAGGAATGCCTGTACGTGAGGCGCGCTTGCACGATCTGCGACGGCGTATTGGCCTGGTTACGCAGGATGTACAACTTTTCCATGCCACTGTCCGCGATAATCTCACGTTTTTCAACCGTGCCATTGCCGATGAGCGCATCATCGAGGTGCTCGAAGACCTGGGACTATCCGCGTGGTATCGCTCCCTGCAAAGTGGCCTGGATAGCGAACTTGGTTCCGATGGTGAAGGTCTTTCAGCAGGCGAAGCACAACTGCTGGCCTTTACCCGTGTCTTTCTGGCTGATCCTGGACTGGTCATCCTTGACGAAGCCTCGTCCCGCCTCGACCCTGCCACGGAACTCTTGATCGAGCAAGCAGTGAATAAGCTGTTCACAGGACGCACCAGCATTATCATCGCGCATCGCCTCGCTACCGTGCAGCGTGCCGATGATATTCTCGTGTTGCAGGATGGCTGTATCCAGGAATGCGGTCCACGTACGAACCTTGCGAGCGATGCTTCGTCGCGCTTTTATCACCTGCTCCAGACCGGGCTGGAGGAAATACCGGCATGAAAACGTATCAATACTTGTGGCGTATGATCCGCTATCGCCCCGTCCTCTACACGGTCAATGCCTTCCTCTGGCTGCTGATTCATCTCACTCCTCTCATACCAGGGTTGATTGTGCAGCAGTTCTTTAATCGCCTGCCACAAATTGGTCACCTCGATACAGAACTCTGGCTGCTGGCAGCACTGCTGGTTGCTACGACCCTGGCTCGCGTGGTCCTCATCTTCATGGGCGGTTGGATCGATGCGCTTCATCGCTTTTCCATGAATGGCCTCTTGCAGCGCAATCTTCTCGAATGTATCCTTGAGCGGCCAGGGGCACGGGCGGTTCCTTCTTCCCCCGGCGAGGCGCTGAGTCGTTTCCGTGACGATACAGAACAGGCTGAGAACGCGATTAGCTGGACCCTGGATGCTATCGGCAGAGGGACATTTACCATCGTTGCTATCGTCATTCTGCTCAGGATCAATGTGCTGATTACACTGCTGGTCTTTGTGCCGTTGGTCTGCGTGGTTGCTATCGTCCAGGTCATGAGCAAGCGCCTGGAGGGCTATCGCCGGGCCAGCCGCCAGGCAACAGGGCGTGTAACCAGCGCTATCGGCGAGATCTTCGGCACCGTGCAGGCCATCCAGGTGGCGAGCGCGGAGGAACATGTGGTGGCCAACTTCCGCACGCTCAGCGATCAACGGAGGCGAGCCGCGCTTGGAGATCGGGTGCTCTCGGAAACGCTCAACTCGACCTTCGGTAACACCGTTGGCCTGGGGACGGGATTGATACTCATTCTTGCTGCCCAGACCCTGCAGCAAGGACAGTTGGGCATCGGCGACCTGGCGCTATTCATCTACTACCTGGATTTTGTCACGGACTTTACCCAGTTCTTCGGCATGTTCCTGGCCTACTACACGCAGACCAACGTCGCCTTCGAGCGCATGGATACGCTGCTCCAGGGCGCACCGCCGGAGCAGCTTGTGGCCCATCGTCCATTGTACCTGCAAGACAGCGTACCGGCTTTAACAACACCCGTCAAGTCAGACATGCATCACCTGGAGACGCTGGATGCCGGGGACCTGCTATATCACTATCCGGACACTGGACGCGGCATAGAGGGCATCAACATTCATCTGAAGCGAGGCACACTGACCGTTGTCACGGGGCGTATCGGGTCAGGTAAGACGACGCTGTTGCAAGTGCTGCTAGGATTGCTTCCGAAAGACGCGGGCGAGATTCGCTGGAATGGCGTTCTCGTCGAAAATCCGGCCAGCTTCTTTGTGCCGCCCCGCAGCGCCTATACTGCACAGATACCACACCTTTTCAGTGCTACATTGAAGGAGAACATCCTGCTTGGCCTTCCCGAACAGCAAGTGAACGTGCAGGCCGCCTTACATACTGCTGTGATGGACTATGATCTAGCGGAGTTAGAGCAGGGATTGGAGACAATGATCGGCACAAGAGGCGTCAAACTCTCCGGTGGACAGGCGCAGCGTACCGCAGCAGCCCGTATGTTCGTGCGTGATGCCGAACTGTACGTATTCGATGACCTCTCAAGCGCACTGGATGTCGAGACCGAACACCTGCTGTGGGAACGGCTTTTCAACGCGGGTGAGCGTACGTGCCTTGTCGTCTCTCACCGCCGTGCTGTCTTGCAGCGTGCTGATCACATCGTCGTTCTCAAAGATGGCATGATGGAAGCCGAAGGCGCACTTACAGCTTTATTAGAGCACTCTGAGGAAATGCAGCGCTTGTGGCATGGACAGCTTTCACCATAAGCATTTCTGTTTGGTCTGTGTTCTCTAACTGACCTTTGTCTCCGAGGTCGAACTTCCGACCAGCGCCGCCTCCATGCTGCGCGCATCGTGCGTGACTCTGTCTTACAGAGCGATCCCGGCATCAAGACTGCACTCAACCCGCTCGCACCATCAAAAGTCCTTTCGAGAGACCCCTGGCTTCAGCCCTGGGGTTGTTGACTGTAGCTGGTGCGTCTTTAAATTGAGCGTGAACGAATCGATGAGTTGAGCCGGGGCGCTCCAGGATTCGTGCAGACGTGGGATGGCAAAGTACTGACCGTTGAGTGTTTCACCATCGACTTTCAGGAGCAGGTAGCCATGCCGGTCGTGACAGTAACTTTCCAGGATGACTCCCTCATCTGGCACCGGGTAAGGTGTTTTAATGGGTGCGCCTTGCACTTGTAGCATGGAGTGCAGATGCCAGTATCCCCCCGCTCCAACAACGATATACGGGATAGCGTGCTCATTTAGCGTGCGGGTGAAGCGCTGGTAGTTATGGACATGACCGGCGAAGACGGCATCGGGTACGCGCCCGGTTGCCTGAATGGCCTGGTCGAGGATATTGCCCATGTAGGTGCTGCCACTGTGGTAGGTATCCGCCGAGTAGATCGGGTGATGCATGGCGACGATCAACGCTTTATTTTGCGGGGCCGAGGCCAGCTCCGACTGAAACCAGGCGATCTGATTGTTGTCCATCCAGCCGCCTTCAGGGACGTTTGTGTACAGGCCGATAAACGTCACAAACGGCGTTTCCAGCGTCCAGTAGACGTTGGGTTGTGTCATGGTGGCGCGGCCGCTATCTCCTGCTTCGCTGGAGAGGTGCGGCTCCGCCGCGCAGAAATTCTCGACGAATGCTGCCAGTGAGGAAACCGAAGAATCGAGAATGTCACCATCATGATTGCCCGGGATAGCGAGGATAGGTGCATCATAATGCGTATATGGCTCGTAGAATTGTGAGTAGTACTCGCTTGCCTGCCCATAATAGTACACAACGTCACCCAGGTGGTAGAAGAAGGCCGGTCTTGCCGTCGGATCGGCAGCGGTACGGTCCTGCTCCATGTGTTGCACGGCGATTTCCTGGTCTTGGGGAGATTTTACGCCACCTGTATCGCCGGCAATATGAAACACAAGGTGTCCAGAGGATTGGATGGTTTGCATAGCTGCTGGGGAGAGGACCTGGTCAAGTGAAAGATGAAACGGTGATGGCCCTATTGGCCTGGGTAATGGCTGCGGTCGTTGCTGAATAGCCGTGTCGGGTTGTTGACGAACAATCAGTTTGTCCGAGGAAGGGAATAAGCGACCAAAGCGCTGTGTGTGGCCGCCAGGCTGAGGTTGCATGGGTGCCTCCTTATCATTGATACTTTCCACAGAACCTTCAACTGTTTATTTCATCTATGCCTGGGTTTGCGATGCAATGAGTGCATTCAGCAGTTGAGTACCATCGGGTGTACCTAATCCTGTGCATGCATCCCATCCTGGACCTGCTGCGTAGCCTCCATTGTTGCCGCTGGTCACATCTCGCAGCGCCTTGTTTTGGGCAAGTTGTTGGTAATTTTGGTAGAGAAAAGGATGCAAGTAGCCAACTGCTCGCCCTCGCTTCTGATTCAGCAGAGCGATCAAACCGGCCCACAGTGGGGCAACGGCACTGGTGCCGCCAATCGGAGCGCTTTGCCCGTCGACGTAGACCAGGTAGCCCGTTTGGGGATCGGCATTCCCTGCAATATCAGGTACGCCTCGTCCGACATGCTGGTCATTGATCGATGGGGGGACATGCGCATTTGCTTGCCATGTTGGAAGGCCAAAGACGTCACTGATACCGCCACCTGTGGCACCACCACCAGTAGATGAGTCGTCCCATACTACTTCACTGGTGACCTGGTTGTTCGCCGATTCTAGTCGAGTGCCGCCGCAGCCCAATGCATACGGACTGGATGCCGGAAAATCCACATGTGCCTGCTGATCGTTTACCCCATCTCCCGAACCATTGTCACCTGCCGCACAACACACCGTGATACCCAGGGCAGCGGCTGCCTGGAAAGCTTGATCCATCGCTTGCATTGCCTGGGCTGTCCAGCTCGCCTCAGGTCCCCCCCAGCTGATCGAAATCACCGATGGGTTATTTGTGCTGTCGTGTGTCGCCTGGGTAATAGCATCAAGGAAGCCGCGATCACTATTCGGCGCGAAAAAAACAGCGATGCGTGCTCCTGGGGCAACGCCACCTACAACCTCAATATCAAGGGCGACTTCGCCATCTGCACTCCTTGGGTCTCCTGCCGGGCTATTCTGCCCCCCATCGACCGAGACACTTATCACCTGCGGCGTGGAAATGCCTAACTGTTGAAAGTAGGTGTTGAGGTCCTGGTCAGAGTATCCTCCCCCAAGTTCGATGAGCGCTATACATTGGCCCCGCCCATCAAGACCTGTCGGAAAGTTGTAGAGCTGGGAAAGTTGTGATGGTGTATAGGCAATGCGCGGTAGAGTGTAGGAAGTAGTGCCTGCACGCGTTCGCAGGACGGTTGTCGCAGGATCATAGTATCGCAGATGTGGTTGGGCTTGAGGTCGATCATCCAATCCAAAAACACCCACAACGATCTGCTCAAGTTCGCTGGGAATGTGCAAGTGACCAGTGCGGCCTCGGAAGGTGCCTCCTTCGTACTCATAGCGCTGGAGATCTGTACCGAAAGCAGTCATCAGCGCGGCAGCCGTACCTGCGAGGACAACCTTTCGACCAACAAGGTCCGTTTCGACGATGGTCAGATTGTGTTCTCGTGCAAATGCCTCGACTTTTGCCAGGTCATCAGGAGTCGCACTATGATTGGCGACATACTCTGCTCTAGTTATGCGTTGACCTGGTTGCTGGGCATATTCACTGCTGTCGCCTGCCAGGCTGCTCGTTGAAGGGTCTCTCAGGTAAACGCTCACTTCAATGAGTTCATTAGGATCTACCGGACCGACCTGACGAGCGTTAGCGGGCTGATTCCGCTCACTACCAGCAAGTCTTTTGAAGTTCCGGGGTGGTACGTTAGCCATGATTTGCTCCTTCTGTTCTGTGATATCAAATCCACTTAATCACTATCAAAACGCTAAGTACATGAACTTTTTTCGTATGGATTTCTCCTCAGTTTGTGTTGATTGAATGATAGCTATATAAGCGGAGTCTCTATCCTTTTTTCGTCGTTCCAACCAGCGCGGCCTCCATGCTGCGCGCATCGTGCCCCCGCAAATGCTCGCGGATAGCAAGCGCCGCCGCCGCGCCTTCGCCCGCCGCGCTGACCAGCTGCTTCGTGCTCCCGGCACGTACATCGCCTGCCGCGAAAATGCCTTCCGTGCTCGTCTGGAAGTCAATGCCGGTCATAATAAAGCCCTGGGCGTCCACTTTCGCGATATCTTTAAAAGGCTCACTATTAGGCGAAAGGCCGATAAAGACAAAGATGCCCGGCACATGCAGTTCTTTTGTCTCACCTGTCTTGATGTCCCTATAGACCACGGTGTCCAGGTGACTATCTTTGCCTTTGAACTCCACCACCTCCGTATTGAAGAGCACTTCCATTTCCGGCGAGTTCAACGCCTTGTCAGATGCTATCTTATTGGCCGTCAGTTGCGAGCCTCGCACCAGCAGCGTCACCTTGGGACTAAAACGCGTGAGAAACGCGGCTTCCTCGACCGCGCTGTTGCCGCCGCCGATCACCGCTACCTCTCGCCCTTTATAAAACGGGCCATCACAGGTCGCGCAGAAATGCACGCCCGCGCCGATATACTCATCCTCACCTGGCACACCCAGCCGTTTATACGTGGAACCCGTAGCGATCAAGACGGCGTTAGAGCGATATTTATGCCCTGAATCCGTCTCGACAACGTGATCATCAAGGTCATTGCCGACCTGCACAACGTTCTGAGCCGACAGCAATTCCACGCCATAGCGCTTCGCCTGCTCGATGATGCGCTCGGCAAACTCAGCGCCCGTCACCCCTTCGGGGAACCCAGGGTAGTTGTCGAGGTGCTCGGTGATACCAGCCTGTCCGCCCAGGCCGCTGCGCTCGATCACCAGCACGTCATACCCATCACGCGCTGCATAGATCGCCGTGGTAAGCGCCGTAGGGCCACCACCCACGGTGATCAGGTCGTAAAACTCGCACTTTGCCTTCGTCTCCAGCCCGAGCTTTGCGGCCACCTCCGCGTTCGATGGCTCGATGAGCACCGCTCCATCCTCAAAGACGATGGTGGGAATGGTCATGCCCCCCTTTTGCAATTCCCGCACAATCGCCTGGCCTTCCAGATCCTCTTCAATATCTATGAAGTCGTAGTGAACGCGCTGTTCCCCCAGGAATTTCTTGCTGCGCTTGCAATCGCTGCACCAGTTGGTGCCATAGAGTTTGATGTTGGTGTGTGCCATGTGCATCTCCCTTCAGCAGTTCAGTTTCTCATATAGTACCACTCATCTATAAAACGTTACAGCGTGCTGTGCTTTACTGTATGAGAGTGGAAAGCTCGCAAGGCTTGCCTTACTCATTAGGTACATACCACACCAGCACCGAGCGGGTCAGCAGGTACGCATAAATGGGCAGGCCAACATTAAGCACCCAGTCACCCATTGTCGAGATCAGTCCTCCCAGCCAGAGCAGCGCAAAGTTGCGCTGTCGCAGCGTAGCAAGCATAAAGCAACTCCTCCCTGTCAGGTAGAACGGTGTAAGACTTTATTTTAACCATACAGCTGCTTCCGCCTCTGGCACATAGCGCTCCGCGTGACTAAGTGGTGTAAACCAGAAGGCGAACGCAACCAGAAAGACCAGCACACCAACACTGCCGTAGACCAGGCCCACGTTCCCGGTCTGCGCAATTGCCAGGCCGCCAAGCAGCGCACCCAGCGAGCCTGTTGGCCAGGTCAATACTCTCGTGAAGGTGATGACGCGCCCAAGCAACGCGTTGGGAACGATAAGCTGGGTCATACTGTAGGTGCTGATCAGAAAAAGGACGTCTGTCCCGCCGCGCAAGGCCCAGATCACGAGGACAGATGGATACCAATGAGTGAATGCCATGAGCGCGGTGAGCAACCCCAGTACCATCATCGATCCCAACGCTACGACGCCAAACGACCAGCGCTTGCGCAAGCGGTTCGTCAGCAGAGAAAACACAACGACACCGATACCGTCGCTGGCGTAAAGCAGCCCTATCTGCGCATCGCTCGCCCGCAGCCATTGTTTCGCATACCACACGATCTGGACATCAGCCGTCGGCAGGATGAAGTTGAAAAGGAGCAGCAGCAGTATGAGCCAGAACAATATCGGGGAGCGCAGCACGTAGTGCAGTCCTTCGAGGATAGCATTGCCGATCCCTGCCGCCGCTTTCTTCCCGCTTGTGCTAGCGTTAAAGCTCCTCTTGACGAGCAAGAGCGAGACAGTGGAAACGAGAAACGAGGCGGCATCAATCAAGAGCAACAGAGGCAGTGGAACACGAATGAGTAATAGCCCTGCCACAAGCGGCCCGATGATGCTGGCTATTGAGAAGCTAGCCTGGATATACCCATTTGCCGCTATCAGATCATCCGGCTCAACAAGACTGGGAAGAGCGGCAAAGTTGGCGGCAGTGAAACCAATGGTCAACGTTGCATTGACGAACGAGACAGCATAAATCCACCAGACCGATAACAGGCCCAGGACAGCAAGGAGAGGAAGCGAGGCAATCACCAATGCACGGGCACAATCAGTGCAAATCATGACGCGCTTGCGATTGATGCGATCAACCCAGGCACCGATCGCTAATCCGAAGAGGAGATAGGGCAGGACAGTGAAAACCATCGTCAGCGCAAGATTGAGAGGTGAGTTAGTCAGCTTGAAAACGAGTAAGGGCAATGCGAAGCCAGTCACCGAGCTGCCAAGCGTAGAAATGGTTTGCCCGCTCCAGAATTTCCAGAAATCGCCTTTCAAATGCCAGAGAGGTGCATGAGCAAAGAAACCAGACATGAAGCTCTCCCTCGCGAGCCGAACGTGCTTGAGGGAGTATCGTTTGTTCCCTTGTCACACGCCACCCTCGTATGTTTGAGGGAGCAGCAGTGTTCCTATCCCTCGCTTCGATTGTACTTTGCTTTCAGCATGTTTCCAACCCTCTTTCTATGCTGTAAGCATAGGTCTGTCATCAGATATGCTCTAAGCAAAGGAGGAGCAGAGCGACTGCTATGATTGCTCCTCCGTTCTCTCCGACAAATTGCTAGGGGTACGTCTTGAACAGGTCACGTAGATCAGTGGCCTGGGCCGCGTCGCCCAACAACGGGCCCACCCCAAAAATCTCCTCCAATGTGCGCAGTGTTGAGCTGTGGGTATAGCGAATCGTGTTCGTGTAGCCGCCGCCTTTCGCGTCAGGAGAAAGCACGATCATCCCGATGGGACCGTCCCCACCTTCACCCTCGTCCCAGGTGATGAAGACGATGCCCCCGTTCTTGTATGCCTGCGAGTTGAGAATTGCCGGGAGATGCTGTGCGAGCCAGGTGTCGCCTTGCTTCACAGGATCATTGAGAGGCGCACAGCTATCGTGCATGTCATCGCACAAGTTCGGCGTGATGAAGTTGTAGCGTACACCGGTCTGCTGCTGCAAGTCGGTGGGCAACTCATTGTAGGGCCGTACATGCGCAATGCAGTAGGACGAATGCGCATCGTTGGTGTTGGTGACATCGTCGAAGAAGACCATCGGATTGTGCTTGGGGGCGTATGCACCATCCTCGGTGAGGGGGCAAACAGTGCCGCTGATATCTTCCTGATACGACTTCCAGGAGATGCCAGCCTTGTTCAGGAGGGTGACCAGGTGGTGCGTTGTGCTCTGGTGATTGGCGTCCGGGTTAGCGTCGTCCGAGATGCCAAAATTGGTCCCGGCCTCCAGCCAGAGATAGTTCGGTTCGCTTGGGTGGATACCTGGCGGGTTGTAGTACTGTTCAGCATATGACGCCTGCGGGAGAAGCGTATGGTTGATGTAAGGCGCGGAGGAGCTATTCTTGATGTCCGACCAGTTGTGATTCTCCATCAAAATCAGGAACACGGTCTTATTGCTTGTAGGTAGCGGTGGTGTTCTCCACAGCCTGATTCGCGACACCGGTAGAGAAGAGCACTATACTCCCCACAACAACGATAATTACCAGCCCGATCACCACGGATAGCCATCTGGGGAGAGGTCGCAGCATTTTTTCCTCCTCATTTCTGATCTACTTTTCCTCTAGCCTACCATCTTCTTTTCTTCTCCACAACCATCCCCAGTACATTACCGGTTTCGGTTGGAACAAAAAGAATAGCACCCTTAGGCAAGGTTCAAATGAACGTGATAGTTCCTCACCACCAGAAAGGTCCAGCCCTGTCATGTATGGATTACCGTCATCATCACCTGGTTTCCCATCATGGGAACATAGTGGTTGAGGCGGCCTCTCAACGGCTTGGAGGCTGTAGACACGATGAGCGTGAAGAGGGTCATGATGTCCGTAATCCATACACTGTCATGCTGAGCGCAGCGAAGCATCTCTCTGCCTCTCAAGACAGACCCTTCGCTGCGCTCAGGGTGACAGGGGGTGACGGTTCAAACGGTCACGTACTTTTCTTCAAATTGAACCTTGCCTTAATAGGAAAAATCGGTGAGTATTTTCTTATAGCCGTATAAGCAAGCAGCCGGTGTCTTTTTAGATTGCATCATGCAAGGTATCTGCAATCTATTTCTAACAAACGCAGCAGCACGCGTCACTCCGGTGATGGCCGCCAGGCCCAGCATCACCATATTAATAATATCATTGTCATATGCCGAAAAGATATTAATGAAGGTTCCGAGAGGGGAGGAAAATCGTCATAGGCCTAACACAACTAAACCAATGCTGGCGAAAATTGAAGTATCGTGCGGTCGTCATACTCTTCTTTTGTGCTATATGTGTGCTGGTTATCCATCTCAGCCTTTTCCCTTTCGTGCGTGCCACCCTTCCAGGCCAACAGATTTGGAGGCAAGGCGTCTCCTCTTTCTTATTTGGTACCAATGACACCTATGAGTGGTCTTCCCAGAACATCGAAACCCAGCCGGCCATTCAGAATGCGCTGCGCCGCGCTGGCTTTACCTTGATCCGGAGTTTTTTCCCCGATAATGCCAGTGATAGCACCATTGAACAACGCTTGCAGGCGATTGAGAATAGTGGTACACATTGTTTGGCAGTGATCACCAATATCTTTAACGTCCCCTTCGATGAGCATCTGGTGCGTTTCCTGGGCAGCCGGTGTCAGATGTATGAATTTGGCAATGAGCCAGACTACAATGGCATCTCTATCGAAACCTATCTAAGACAGTGGAATGAGATGATACCATTGTTGCGACATATCAATCCAGGCGCCAGGTTTATCGGACCTGTGACCTATAACCATCTGGGGGAACATGACTTCATGAGAAAGTTTCTGCTCGGGGTAGAGGCCTCAGGGATGCTGCCCGATGCGGTGAGTTTCCATATGTATGCTTGCTACTGGGATACAGAGGGTGCTTGTCTCAACAAAGCAAAAAGTTACGCACAGGCAACCATGGAGGTACGTACGCTCGTGCAGGATATTCTGGGCAAAGACCTGCCCGTGGGGATCACGGAATGGAACTATGATCCAAACGATTCACCACCGGCTTACGGCGATAAAGCGGATTTTATCACCAGGTTCAGCACTGATGCACTCCGCTCCATGGCGCAGGCTGGCGTGGCCTTCGCCTGCCAGTTTGATGCTGCCAGTTACGCGGGCTATGGCCGCCTTGACATGTTTGATATCAATGATAATCAACCTAAGCCGCAGTACTATGTTATTAAAAACTTGATTCAGGAGTACCGGCCTTAGACGACGCAGCTCAATCATCAGAACCCCCCCGTCGAGCGAATGATCTGACCAGTGATCCAGCCCGCGTCCTCACTTGCCAAAAAGGTGATCAGACGAGCTGCATCCTCGGGCTGTCCTATCCGTCCCATCGGAAAGCGCGGCAGCAGGTCTCGTTTCACCTCCCCGGTCATCCATCCCGTATCGGTGGGACCTGGATCGATGGCATTGACCGTGATCCCTCGTGGAGCGACTTCCACCGCCAGTGTGACCGTGAACGCCTCAATGGCCCCCTTGGTGGCAACATAGGCTAACTTGCCGGGCATCGCTCCACGCCCTTGCCCGGAGGTCAGATTGATGATCCGTCCACCCGCTGGGAAGGCGAAACGCCGTGCGAATTCGATACTCAGCAGCATAGTGCCTCGCATGTTCACGGCATAATAGGCATCTAAGGTCGGAGCATCCAGCCCGTCAAAAGGAGCCTCAGTATCATCATGAGTGGCGTTGTTGATCAAGATGGAGGCAGGTCCCAATTGTGCCTGAGCAGCCTGCATGAGGCGTTGCGGGGCATCAGCCGTCCCAAGATCGATCATCAAGTGTTCACAGCGGACGCCCAGTGCCTGCACCTGATTTTGTAAATAGTCCGGTTCGTCTTCCTCCGCTCCCCATGGCATGCGGCGATCGTAAGGACTCCAATGCGTGAAAAAGATATCGCTACCTGCTTGTGCCAGCGCTCGACACACGGCAGCACCAATCCCCCGGCGACGGCTCGCGCCCGTCACAATCGCGAGTCTGCGGGGGGTATGTTGAGAGAGCATCTGCTTCTACTTTCTTGACAGGCTCACGTATTCCCAAGTTCTACTACAGTAGTAGTATGGATTGCCGTCTCAGCAATATAGCGCATATCCATCTCCTCCAGCACCTTCTTCTTGCCAAGGAGAAGCTTCGCCATATCGAACGCCCTATTCAACTGTACCTTTTCAAGTTCGTAGCCCAGTTCGCGCATCTGGGCGTCGAGCGCAGCACGCCCTGAAAGCTTGCCCATGTGCATGCGGCGATCAGCAGCCGTCAAGCCAATCGATTCAGGGGTCATAATCTCGTAGGTACGGGCATCCTTGAGCACGCCATCCTGATGGATGCCCCCGCCGTGGGCAAAGGCGTTTTGACCAACAACAGACTTCGTCCACTGCACTTGCATACCTGACAGCTTCGCCACGAGGCGGCTGGTAGGGATAATTTTCGTCGTGTCCACCCTGACATCCATACCCAGGTCAGCCGAACGCGTGCGAATCGCCATCACCACATCCTCGGTAGCCGCATTACCTGCACGCTCACCAAGGCCATTGATGCAGGTATCTACACGCTCAGCACCATTGCGCAGCCCCGCAAGAGCATTCGCGACTGCCAGCCCCAGGTCATCATGGCAGTGCGCCGAAATACGCACGCCAGGAAACTCGCGCCGGACGTCGGCGACCAGTTGACCAAACTCCCACGGTAGGGCAAAGCCAACCGTATCACAGAGTGTCACAAAGCGTACGCCTTCTTTTATGATCACCTCGCATATCTCCAAAATGAAGTCATGCTCGGTACGTGTCGTATCCTCCAGGGCAAAATCCACGTTTTCCGTGTACGAGCGGCCCTGTGCCACTGCTGCTTTTGCCAGTTCGCGCACCTCGTCGCGCGTTTTGCCCAGTTTCACCTTGCGATGCAACGGCGAGACGCTTATGAATGGCTGGATAGCTGGTTTCGTAGCGATTTTCACTGCCTCCCATGCTCGCTCGATATCGGCAGGATTGGCTCGCGCAATGGCACAAATCTCCGCGTTCCCCACTTTGGAGGCAATCAGGCGTACTGCTTCAAATTCACCCGGTGAGGAGATAGGAAAACCACAATCCAGCGTGTCGAAGCCCATATCGGCGAGGGCTTGCGCAATCGCAAGTTTCTCTTCTGGAAAATAGTTGACTCCTGGGGTTTGTTCGCCATCGCGCAGCGTTGTTTCATAAAACTTGATAATACGTGGTTCTGTCATCGTCAATCACTCCTTTTGCAATGCATCCTTCATCTCACACGTTTACACACTGAAATTCATAGATGATAGGAGTTGAGGGGACAAAAAGCTTCCTGTATGGGGCAAGGTACGAGGCGAGTGGTACACGCACTGCCATACAAAGCTGCCGTCCGAAACTCCTTTGTTTCGACTTTCCAGGATAGGCGACTCATTCGCTAGGAAAATTATACGCAACTTACAGAGGGAAGCGCAAGCGGCTCGTTTCGATTCGAGGCGAGGGCAGGCTGTTCCAATCCAGATTTGGTGGCAACACTCTTCACTTCTGGATGCACCAGGGTTAGCTTCAACAACGGGCTCGCAGCACCAAAAAACCTCGACCTCACTTTGCCGCTCCCACTGCTATTCTAGCCCATTTTCATCCTCTTCTCTAGCTCTTTGAGGCATCGTGCTTCAACAGGCTGATGTGTTTTTTCATTCAAACACGAATTATACTACAGAACCTATACACTTCCTTGTTGCATTATGTTACAATTTCATCGACAGTTGACAATATTTCCAGCGCCGGAAGGATACGTTAGAATGGAAACACTACAGCAGGATAAGGATAAGAAAAAAAAGCTTCCTATCTGGGCACGCTTGGTTATCTATATAACTTTGCTTTTTCTTGTCGGTCTTGCTATCGCCTGGATATTAAATAAGCTAGGTATTATTCCAAAGTTATGGTCAGATATTCTATCCACAATTTTCTCTTCCATTCTTGCTCTTTTGGGAGTTTTTTTTGATAAAGATGTCCGCCTGCTGATCTTCCAACGGTTCCTTTCTAACTCTTCCAGCGACCCTAAATCTTCTAGAGATACTTCTCCATCAACCGAGTCGCCGGTCAGCATAACAGTTTCTCCAAGCCTAACAGTTTCTCCAAGCCAGAACGCATCTTCACAGCTATCTCCTATCGAGACAAGTACTCCTAACAGCGGTATGAATGCTACGCAGCCGGTTAACTCTTCAACTGGCAGACAAGATGGGAAAACTGGTACAGATGATGAGCAGAAAGAGACACAGGATCAAATTCCAAATCGGACAAAACAGGCCCCCGTCATTATTATGCCGCTCACGAATCCTGACTCAATTTTTCTCTTTAATACCCGGCTGCCTCATCCAAAAGAATTTTTTGGAAGAAAACGTGAACGCGAGTCATTGAAAAGCCGTACTCGCATTGGGTCATCCACTTCAATCGTAGGTACGCGTAGAATTGGCAAGTCTTGGTTGATTGAATACTTGAGGCTAGTGGCAAAGAATCAACTTGGTTCTCGTTTTAGAGTTGGCTGCCTGGATGCCACAGCACCAAGTTGTGCAACCGTAGCCGGGTTTACAGCTAAAGCACTAGAAGAACTAGGTACTCTTTCCTCAAATGCTGAGAATACTAATTTGAGTCTGGCTATGCTTGAGAGATTTGTAAATGATCTCAGATTAAAGGATCAAACCCCCGTCCTTTGTATTGATGAGTTTGAAGGATTCAACAATCGACAAATATTTGATCTGAACTTTTTCACCGGTTTGCGAGCTATGACCCAAGGTGGTTTGGTGCTGGTAGTGGCTAGTAAAAAGCCACTCATTAATATTGTGGGAAGCTATGGTGATACTAGTGGTTTCTTCAACGTTTTTGAGCAAATCACACTCAAGCCGTTTACTAGAGAAGAAGCTGAAGAGTTTGTTCGAGCTAAAGGCGATCAGTCTGCCTTTACTGAGTCAGAGAAAGTATGGATACTGGGATGTGGTCTGAGAGGTGAACAGCAATGGTCACCCTTGAGATTGCAATTAGCAGGCAAATTGCTGCTAGACGATAAAATCCATCAGTATTATCATCCTGATGATCCAATTTACTGGGAGAGATTTACGGAAGAATTGGAAGAAAAATACCGGGGAGTGTTGCCTTAGATGGACAACATTGAACTAGACTGGAATAATCTCGTAGCTGAGCCTTTTACCTGGCTCTTTTGCTACATTTTCCAGCCTAATAGATTCAAAAAAGATTTTGAAATAGGCGGCTTACAGATATTAAAGCGCATTGTACCCATGCTTAAGCTAGCTTTACCAATGTTCATTTGCTCCTACTTGCTTGCAGTTGTAACCTGTATTATATCCCTTAAGATTCTTACGATAGTGAACGCTGCCCGTTTCTCCTTTGAAGATGTTTTTGTGCTAGATTCAAATGTAGTTAATCTCATGTTTCTTGTAGCTCAGGCTACTATTCAGGGTATCATACTAGGTATTATATTAGGTATAGTGCTAGGCATCAGATTTGGCATCACTTTGGGCATCGCATTAGCCATAACTATGGGTATTGCATTAGGCAGCGGATGGAGCATTGGACTTGACTTTGTATGGAGTACCGCTTGGGCTATCATAAATGATATCGCTGGGAGCATTGCTCTAGGTGGCATAGCTGGTGGCTCTTTTGGAGGCCTCATAGGTACAATTGCAGGAGGCTTCCTAGGAAGCCTCCCGGTGAGCATTATTGAAATTAGTGTAGAAAATGCCATAGAGAATAGTGCAGATGATACGAAGTATATTGTAGGGATTATCGTAGGAGGTATTGCAGGGATTATCGTAGGAGGTTTTGCAGGGATTATCGTAGGAGGTTTTGTAGGAAATATCATAGGAAGCATTCCAGGAGGTGTTGCAGGGGGCATTGCGGGAGGTATTATAGGAGGTATCTCTGGCAGCCGTATAGGCAATAAGATTATCATCAAAGAAACCACGGAAAACATCATAAAACATACCACAAGAGGTGCGGTAGGAGATATATTGAAGGACTTAAAAGACGCTCCGTTGAAGATATCAGATAATAACTTTATTGAAGACGTAAAGAGAGGAATTACGACCATAAGACGTTTCATTGAAGGCATTTTGAAGGACTTGTGGCAAGTCTCATGGAAGATATCATGGAGGGATGTTGGGCTAATCGCTCGAGGTAGCGGTATGCTAGGTATTATTGGAGGCCTGAGCGGATTCACTATAGGATTAATTATGGGATTTATTGTGCTAATAATAACATCGATAATCGCATTATTTATCACGTTACCTTTTGCATTGGGTATATCAGGAAGCATGCTTTTAGCTATTACGTTAATCTTGATACTAGTTATTACAAGACATGCGACAGATCGAAGATTACTTGCTAGTCTATGCATAGCAATACCTATTGTAGCAATACTGGTAATGCCTAGCGCAATAGCTAGCTCGTTGGGCAGACTTATAACCGACATTTTGCCTAACGTAATAGTCAGTTCCCTTTCTCTATCTGATAAATTAATTATAGAGTGGATAGGACGTGTTACACTAAGTATTGCATTAGACATTATATTTATTGCCATCTACTTCTTATGCTACTATCGGCTCCTGCTCTACCCAATTAGTGGCCTTGCCGGTTTTGGAACATTAATCGCAAGCCTTAGAAATCCTCTTCAGGTTTTTGCTCATCTTCATCGCTCCTCACTCTATTGGGATGAGTATGTATTGCTACCTTTGCCCTACTTGAAACAGACCCTGCTTATAGCAGCCGAACAAAACATTGAGCAAGTCTTAGAGGAGATATCTTATATCGTGGTCGAGAGACCTCAACAAATGGGCATAGCCCGTGAAGTTTCTTTAGAAATTGCCATTCATGAAATGGGGAAGTATGAAAGTCTACATGCTATAGCTGAGGCAGCTCAACGACTCGATGAAATTTTGCAATGTGAAGCGGGACTGATGACTCCACAGTTGGTAATGCCCTTTACTCGTTTTAAAGATGCCAGTCAAGATGCTGCCCGCTACTATAGCCCAATTACCTGGCAGGCAAGGAGAGATACTCTGGAAAACATGATCGCGACCCTAAAAAAGTTCTATCCTAACAGTTCATTCAAAGATGCTAAGCTCAATAAGTATATGGATAAGGCGATCGATAGCTGGCTGGCGATTGCGCAGCAAGAGCAGGAAAAATTGGAGAAATTGCTTGAAACATCTGGCAAAATTCGCAATCCCTATAATCCTGGTCAGGTCCTTGAACAACGCAACAGCCCATTTGTTGGCCGTCGTGACCTTGTACGGCAGCTAGAAGAGGCATTGGGCCAAGGAAATCGCCGTCCTACCTTTCTTCTTAACGGCGAGAGGCGCATGGGTAAAAGCAGTACGCTCAAACAACTGCCCTATCTCCTAGCAGCTTCTTACATCCCTGTCTTTTTTAATTTGCAAAACCCAAAAATGCTTTCTAGTACTCCTGCTCTTCTCTGCACCATGGCAGAAGAAATCTATAAAGTGATCTCTTCTAAAGAATTGTTGATAAGAAAACTAGAATGTGCGCATTTGCAAGAAGCTAAAAACGAGGCAGAAGCCTACCTTGTTTTTGATGAATGGCTCGAAGGCTTAGAGGGTATGCTAGAACAGCGAGATAGTATTCTGCTTCTCGTTTTCGATGAGTTCGAGAGTCTAGAAGAAGCCAGACGAGATGGATATCTTAATCTTAGATTACTACTGGACTGGTTCCGTAGCGTTATTCAGTATCGCCCACAGTTGGCATTGTTATTCAGCGGTCTACGCACTTTCGGTGAAATGGGGCCGGATTGGGCAGGCTACTTTGTGAATGTCCAGACGCTTAAGGTCAGTTTTCTTAAAGAGCTAGAAGCTCGCAAACTCATCATCCAACCTGTAACTGATTTTCTGAGTAAGGAGATTTTCAGTGAAGATGTCGTTGAGGAGATTATACAGGTGACAAACTGTCACCCGTTCTTGATACAAGCAATTTGTGCAAGACTGATCGATAACTTAAACGCAAGCAATCGCAACCAAGCCGAAATCGGGGATATAAAGATAACAACCCATGAAATACTAGAGAGTTGGGACAACTACTTCCAAGATCTGTGGAACCGTACTGATCAAGATCAACGCGCTTGTCTAGCCGTCATTAAAGATATGGACCAGTGTAACACACACACTATCGAGCAGCAGAGCAGTCTAGATGAGAGAACAATTCTGCGTACAATACAAACACTGCTTAAGCGTGACCTCGTGGTACGCCTCGAGGACGGAACCTATCGCATTGCAGCTCTTGTTTTTATCGAATGGGTGGAACGCAAGATGTATAACTAATCTTGTCCCATACCTGGTTTACAGAACACAAGCAGAGCATTTCAGCTTCAGCGAAGGAACCGAAAAATATTGCTACTCCTCCACCTGCTCCTCGAGAACCACCACATCGCTCTCCTCGACCATTGGCTCAACGACCAGGTTATGCAGTATATTGGCAACAAACGGCTGATCGGGTTTCGCCGTCGCTACCACACTCACCGTCGTCTCCATTGACCCAGTGCGTTCGTTGAGCCTCTCGAGAGCCTGCATTACGTAAAAGAAATCCCCTGGCTTGACCTTCAGACGCAGGCGATACCCTCGCCCCCCTCGACCGGGAGCTACCGGCTTGCTCACCGAGGGTGCAGGTTCTGTGATCAACGGTGGCTCGTTGACGATTGCTCCAGTGCCCGCCTCACCACCATAACCTCCAGTCTGCCGCTCACCCGTCTCCGTACCGGTTCCGCTCGTCGTCTCAATCTCCGTCTTTAGCGGTACCGGAGGCGTCAGCAACTGCTGTGCATACGCCGCCGAGAGCAGAAACGCTCCTTCTCCCATATCCAGTTCATGGGCAGGCACATCCTCACCGAAATGCACCACCGTCGCCGCTGGACCACTCAGGATCAGGTTTTCTTGAGCATCCCTGCGCGCATTGGCAACATAGCCGAACGTGCGATTCTTCATGCCCACGACGATCGCCCGACGTACCACCTGCTCACCCCAGATGTGCGTCCAGTTGTAGTACCTGAAGAAACACGCAACCAGGGCTGGCACCAGGTAGTGTTGCCGCTCCAGTGGCTCCAGTTCATTCAATCTTGTCAGCGCTGCCATCTTGCTCGGCTGCACGCTGTCCCAGACGACGCGGTTGTGCAGCGCCTCTTTGAGACGTTTGTGTATCTGTGGGTCCTGGCTGTAGCTCTGGACGGTCAATTTATCCAACACGTAGGGTTGCCCACTCTGTTCGCTGGCCTGAGGAGTGTAGACGTCAGGATAGAGTTGCGAGAAGCCTCCTTTCAGTTCGCCCTCGGCACGCCGCTTGCGTTCGGCCAGTTCCGCCTCCTGCTGCGGCGTCAGTTGTCGTTCCTTACTCTGGCTTTGCAGCAATTCCAGTGTCAGGATCAACCGCACGGCATTCTGAATGTTCTCCACCATGTGGCGGTCCGGTACGGCCAGGGATGATGATGGTGGCGTTGAAGCATTTGGCAGCGATGTGGTACCCTTTTTCTTGGAAACAGGCATAGTTCCCTCCTTAGTGACTGGGATTTGAAGCTGAGGAACCATCTCTTCCAAAGGAAGAGTCTATGCCTGTAGTATCTGTTCACAGGATGCTCTTTGGCCAAGGCTCGACTTTGGCCGAGCCCTCCTGGTTCGCGGCAAGGAGGCGCTATGTCGATCTCAGTAAAAGACCACGATCTCGTCTCACTCTTGTACCGTTTTCTCCGGTTGCAGCCTTTCGGGTGGGAAGGACCTCGGAACATTCTCCAGCCCGAGCGGTTTCAGCTTCCTGTTCAGTTTCCTGCTGTGCTTCTTCTGAGGGAGCTGGTCCAGGAAACGGATCCTGGCGAGAGGCTGAGCCGGCAGGAGATGGAAAGTCGGCTCTACAATCCCTATCCCACGCTTCACCCCTTCTTTGACCACCTGCCTGTCTTACTGCAAGGAGGGTACCTCTCGCATGCTGAGGGCCGCTACCTTGTCACGCCTGATGGAAGAGCACTCATCGAGCGGATAGAGCAAGCCGAGCACAACTATGTAGCCACGCTCACCCCACTGCCTCTTCCCGAATTAACCCGGCTGGCGGCGCTGCTCGAAGCGATTGCACAGTACCTCTGGCAGGCAAGCGAACCGGCGGTAAAAGCCCACCAGGCACGCTCTCACCGGCTTCCGATCACCACGGCCGCACCCATGGTTCGCCTCAATGCCGCCGTCTTCGCGCTCTGGATGGCGCGTGATGATGCCCATATCGCTGCCTGGCGTGCCGAGGGGCTGGGCGGTCCTCACCTTGATCTGCTCACGTCTCTTTGGAGGGGAGAGGCTCACACGCTGCCCGAGTTGACCGCCGCCTTTGAGCAGCTCCAACGTCCTGAAGATATTCTTCGGGGAATCACAGCGCTCAGCGCAGCTGGCTATGTCCTCGTTGAGGGGGAGCGCATCACCTTGACGGAAGACGGGCAACAGGTGCGTACCCGCATTGAAGCGGAAACGGACCGCATCTACTTCGCCCCTTGGCCGCCTCTGACCCCAGAAGACCTGAACTGGCTCCATTCATCCCTCGAAAAGGTCTGTGAGACCCTTTCCACCTGAATACAGCTCTGACAAAGTCGAGTGAACACGCACGTTTTGTTGTCTTACCCGATAAGCCTTGAACTCGATGCTCCACTTTGACAGAGCCCTCCTCTCTTGCCAGTTCTTCATTACACAATAATCCTCATGCGCCGCTGGCGCACCACCACAGATGAAAAAGCGCTCGAACCACGTTGCCCTTGCTTAGTGGCACAGAGGGAGAAAAGAGCATATAGTAGAAGAAGAACCGGGTCAGGTCACACAGGTCGAATTCCGAAG
>WNEZ01001578.1_pt1 | contig 33062 bp, 23 predicted proteins | sample 5400521 | NCBI WGS metagenome assembly WNEZ01 (sample SAMN13153339, study PRJNA577476) | soil metagenome | isolation source: 120 cm saprolite under Douglas fir tree site 2 hole 1 replicate 1 | place: USA:California | collected 2015-04-18 | reverse complement strand
GGCTGATGAGGGCGCTCATGGATCTCTTTCCGGGGATGGTGTCGATGATGGGCCAGATGGGGGCCCCTGTCATGAAGCAGGTCGTTGATTTCCGCGAACGCCAGAGAGCGCAAGGAGATGGGAGGAAGCATGGCAGAATCCTTTGAAACCTATCGGCCCTACTTCTTTTCCATCGCCTACCGCATGCTGGGGAGCGCAATGGATGCCGAGGATATGGTGCAGGAAACCTACCTGCGCTACCAGGGTACGCCGCTCGACACCATCCGCTCGCTTAAAGCGTTTCTGACCACGATTATCACGCGCCTATGTATGGATCAACTCCACCTGGCGCGTAGGAAGCGCGAACTGTACGTGGGTCCCTGGTTACCGGAGCCGATCCTCGCCGCGACGACTCCCGAAACAGGTGATCCAGAAAGGCGTGTCGATATGGAGGAGTCAATCTCGTTAGCTTTCCTGATGCTCCTGGAGCAGCTTCAACCTTTTGAGCGAGCGGTCTTCCTGCTGCGCGAAGTCTTCGAATCAGAAGGGGACTTCCGAGGCATCTACGGCAACCAGTACAGCCCCAACTATTCCGCCGCCATCATGGAACTGCTCGTCAAAGCTGGCTACGAGAACGATCTCCTTGACCGCTGGCTCTATCAAGCGACTTCAGGTCGGCGTGTTGCCATGGGGAGACCTCTCGGCCCGCTGCTGCTGCTGACGACCACCGGGCGACGCACCGGGATGGAGCGTACGACTCCCGTCTTCTACCTTCGCGATGGTAAACGACTCGTAGTGTGCAACGTCAACCCAGGCTTTGAGCGCGCCAACCCCTGGACGTTGAACCTGCGCGCCAACCCGACAGCACAGGTGCAGATCGGGAAGGTTCACGGCGTCTACCAGGCGCGCGAGGCCAGTCAAGCAGGATTGATCGCTACTGGCCGCACCTGGTGGCAGTGTGGCCAGCTTATCAGACATTCTACAACAGGAGTGGGCAGCGGCTTGTCTTTGTGCTAGAGCCGATAGAGGACCCGCACTCTGCTACGTCGGGATAGAGGACGCGATGAACATCATCGATATCCATGTCCACCCGATTTCGAAGCTCTCAAGCCTGTGGTGTGGCGAGGCTGGCTTCGTTCACCACCGTTCGCGCCGCTAAGCGTTCAACCGAAGCAGGATCATGCGAAGGCAGGTAGACGACCGCCGTCTGCTGTGTGTAGGTGTGAATGTGTTGTAGCGTCTGCCGTGCCGCCTGCTCATCGACGGAGACGCCGTCGATGGCCTCCTGCAACATCAATTGCTGCGTATAAGAGGTATCCCCAGCCAGGAAAAGGGCTGAATCGTTCTCCTGGACAATGACGGAGAGATGCCCGGATGTATGACCTGGCGTCGGTACCAGCACTATATCGCCCGCTTTTGTCAGCGTATGGCTCGTGGGGAATGGACCAAAGGTGGTAGGAGCGAAGTCGATGAACATGGGTGAGAACCATTCGGGCAGCGGAAGGTAGCCTTCAAGGCGACCGCGCCAGCCGGATGCCGCGTCAAATTCGGCGCGTGACAGCAGAATCTCCGCCTTTGGGAAATGGTGCAGCCCACCGGCGTGATCGGTATGCAGGTGCGTCAGAACCACCCAACGCACATCATCTGGAGCAATGCCCATGCGGCGCAGCTGTGGCCCTACTTCATCCTCTGGCAGTACCCATTCACGCACATTGAAACGGTAATACGGATGCCACCAGGGAAAGTACCCTGGCTCCGCTGCTCTCGCGGTCTCTCCAGTGTCCACGACAATGATGCCCTCTGGATGCTCAATCACCCATACGTAGATGGGCAAAGGCTCCGTCCAGGCTGAGTCGAACAATGTATTGAGACGACGGCGAGTACCGAGTCCGACTCCCTGTCGCTGGCGCTGTTTAATTGCAACAGTACCGGTTTGCATGGCATGGATACGCATAGCGGTTTTCTCCTTATCTTTTCAAAAGGCGCCTGCACCTGACGATAATCGGGCACGTGCCTCCTTCATATCTTCTCTTATGACTCTTCGCGTCCAAGACGACGCGCCAGGGCGCGCCCTGCAGGCAAATCTCGCACAAACTGCCAGAGCGCCCTCATGACGGCTTCAACATCGGCCTGTTCTCCCCAACTGGAAACGAGCTTGCTGAATTGCTGCTCGACCACTGCTATTTGAGCGTGTAGCTGCTCCCCGGCTTGAGTGAGCGTGAGCGACACCTTGCGCTGATCCGTAGAGGAAGCGATGCGCTCGACGAGTCCCGCCTTTACCAATCCATCAACGAGGCGGCTGGGACTTCCGGTCTCACACACCAGGCGGCTGCCCAACTCGATCAGTGAGAGGGGCTGCGCTTCATACAGAACACTGAGTACCTCTGCCTGGGAAGGCGTAAGGCCCAGAGGGCGAATCTGCTCGGCGAAAAGACGGCTGCCTTCACGTTGGGCCGCCAGGATGAGGTAACGCAATTCATCAGCGCGTTCCATCAGAGAAATTGCTCCTTCAACAATTTACATGACACATCATCGATGATGTGTCATTAGTATAAGCGAAAAACGATGACATGTCAAGGGTTTTTGGTCGGTTTCAGATGAGCACTCTTGTGATGGATTTGTGAGAACTGGTTTCCTTCTTCCGATCAAGCCGTGGCTAGGATCTGGATCTCCATTGGTGCGAGGATGACAAACAGTGCCGCTGTCGATGTAGTGTCTACCGTGCCATCGTCTTTATAGAACCGGGCCTGCGGGACCACCTGGACGACGCCGGTGCCCATCGTGCCGAGGTTACTATAGGCGACCTGCATGGTTCGTGCAGAGCGGCCCAGGTCGAGGTCGACCACGACCCAGCCCTGAAATTGCTGCGTTGTATTCGTGTTGGACACGATCAGCACCTCACGCTCGGCAAGGATGCGCGAGAAGGCGAGAACGCCGCCGACGCCCTTCGACAGCCCGAAATCCTGCCCATTGACAGAAACCTCCCGGAAGTAGAGCCGACCATAGCTCAAGGGCGGCTCGTCGCGACGCAGTCGACCCAGCGTCTGGACTGCCACGAAGAGTGGATGGCTTTGGTCGAAAGCCTGTACGCCCTTGCCCCACAGCGCCTCCCTGACCGACTCGGGGCTGTCGAGGATCGGGGTCCCATTGGTATCCTTTGTGCCGGTCAGCCCCTGCTCTGTGCCATAATACAGGCAGGGAATGCCCTGGAGGCTGAAGAGTACGCCCAGCCCAAGCGTCACCTGCTCGATCGGCGTAGCTGGGTGGTGGAAACGCTCATGCTGGTCATGGTTGTCCAGGAAGCTGACGAAGTACCGCCCCGCTTCCCCATGCGAGCTAAGCTGCCCTTGCTCGGCCTGTTTCCGGGCGACGAACACATTGGGGATAATCTCCACGGCGGTATGTGCCTTGGCCACCGGTGGTACTGCGTAGAAGAGGGGGAAATCCAGCGCTGCATCGATGCCGAAGCCGTCGATCTGTGTGCTGTACCGCCCGACGAAGCGGTCGACCGTGGCCTCGTCGCTGTCGGCTATCTCACCGAACGTGAAGAAGTTCTGCTTGCCGACGCTGAGGGCAAACTCGCGGATGGCGTTGCCGAACATCTCCACTGCGTCAGGGGCGAGGTATTTGACCGTGTCGATGCGGAAGCCATCGACATCGTACTTGGCGATCAGGTACTGGTAGCTGCGAACGAGGATATCGAGCACCGGCCACTTCCCGTAACAGGCTCGCAGAGCTTCCTGGCCAGGTGGCTGTGCGTCGTACTCCACCACGAGCTGACGCATGGCATCGAAGTCCCCGCGCACGAAGCCCCCAGGCGGTGGGGTATCGGTGAGCTTCATCCCGCGGCGCCGGAAGAACTCCTTGCGCTGCAAATCGGCTGGCCAGACGGCGTCGTCCGGCGAGAGGGCAGGGAGTGGGGGGAGTGTGTCCTGCCAGTCTTGGCGGGGAAACCCGAAGCCATTGAGCCACTGGACGGGCGGCTCTTGGCCTAACGGGGCATCGAGGACTGTCTCGTCGGCGAATTTGTCCACGACCTGGCCCTGGTAGAGGTAGTCGAATACGCGTGCGGCGTGGTTGAGCACCATGTCCACGATCACATAGATCCCGCGGGCATGCGCCTCTTCGACCAGTTCGGTCAGCTCGCGCTCGGCTGTTGCCCGAGTCCCGTCGGATGCGAAGCGCTCATCCACGTTGAGGAAGTCCTGCGCGCCATAGCCATGATAATTGTATTCCCAGGCGTCTGGTCGCGCGTTCTTCAGCACTGGCGATAGCCAGATAGCGCCTACTCCAAGCGCTTCGAGGTACCCGAGACGACTCTGTACGCCTTTAAATGTCCCGCCTTGTCGGTAGTTGTACTTCTGATCCCATCCGATCGGCGGCGTGGCACGGGTCGAGTTTGGTGGCGCGGTTGGGTTGTCGAAGCGGTCGATTATGAGCATGTAGATCCAGCAGTTACGCCAGTCACCTGGCGAGGGGAAGGGGTATGGCACGGATCGCTGCTGACCATCCACCAGCACCGTCTTTGGGGTAGCGCGGCGCGCCGCAGTCTGCATATCCGCGAGGGCCTTGGTGACCTCGTCGGCGAATATCTCTGTTGCCATGTTCATTCCTCCAACCGATAACACGTGCGAATCGTACCATGCCGGAAATCGACGGGTTCCCAATGACCGAGCCGGTTATTCCATACCGGCACCGGTAAGTAGCGATCTATCATGGATCCTCCACTTTTCTATGCGTACTCACAGTATACACACGGGAAATTCTCAGCTTCAAACAGGAGGCAAGCGATAAATTCCTGCGGTATGGCCAAGTTATCCACAACTTATCCCCACTTTCTACACCGAGGGAACAACTCCACAAACGAGCCAGTACAGCCAGAAGGCTTCCCCCACGTTTTTGTCTCCAAAGAGCCTGGAGGACAGGAAAGCTGACAAATCACATCCACCTACTTGCAAGGGGGCAAAGAAGGAAGTACGATAGAGTGAGGCATCGCACGCTTGCTGCCAACGTTTCCAATGCTCGTGCGGAAACGGAAGCGCTCATTCCCAGGGTTGGGTACCTTTCGTGCAGAAGGCAACAAGATTCATCGACAGTGCTTGAAGGAGCAGGCAAGATGAAGGAGACCATAGGATGGCATTCATTGATCACCGGACCCATCACGGGACCAGATGAGGCGCTGGCGTTTGTCTCTGGGTGCGGCTTTTGCACGTGGGGGCCGGTGCCGCGTCTGCCGCTCCCCAACCTGGCCTCGCCCTCCCGGCGCGTCCCGTGGCCTTGCGCATGTGAGCACGCAAATACGCACGTGACAAGAGTCACGTCTTCCACAGAGCGAGGTTCCACCAACGATCGGGTGCTGCCAGACGCGCCGGCCCTTGCGCCCGCTCCAGACACCGCGCCGCGACGAGATCGTGCATGGAGCAGCGTCCCTTGTGCAAGCTGCGGGCCAGCGCGCAAACACCCAACGATGGGTGGAACCCTTTCACACCAGAGCATGACGATGAGTGAGCAAAACGTGTTAGAATACAAAGCTGCTCGACATGAGGGAACCGCAGCTGGTGTCTCATCACCACGAATCCACAGATCGGAGAAAAGAGGGATGACTGCTATCTATGTCGAACTGGGTGGCAAGAAGGCTATTGCCTGGTCGCTGGAGTGGCCCGGTTGGTGCCGCATTCGCACGAGCGAGGCGGCGGCGGTGCAGGCGTTGATCGATACCGAGGCACGCTACCTGCTGATCGCGCAGCAGGCAGGGCTGGAGTTTGCACCTGGTGATCTCGTCGTGGTTGAACGTCTCCCAGGTGATGCCAACACGGCCTGGGGAGTGCCTTCGGTTCTGGCATCTGCCGAAACCAGACCAATCAATGCCGTGACGGCGCAGCGCAACGTGGCGCTCCTGCGCGCGTCGTGGGACCTGCTGGAAGAGATCGTCGCGGCTTCGCCGGAGGAACTGCGCAAAGGTCCACGCGGTGGAGGTCGCGACCGAGACGAGATCTGGCGCCACGTCATCGAAGCCGAACGGGCTTATGCGCGCAAGATCGGGGTGCGACACACCCCGTTCGAGGTGAACGACCCGGGCCGCCTCAAAGCCATGCGGGAAGAAATCGCTGCCGTGCTGAGCAAGCCCTCCAGCGGCGAGCCCCTGGTTTCTGGGGGATGGAACACCAGCTACGCGGTCCGGCGCATGGCGTGGCATGTGGTCGATCACCTCTGGGAGATCGAAGACCGTCGAAGCTGATCGCGTGGGCGCGCAAGGGGGCGCCGACCCTGGCCCGATTTTTGGCAGGATCACAGAACCGAAAAAGGTATAATGGGAACGTCTATCCATAGGGAACATATTTATCGCGTCCAAATACAGAATTTTTGAGCGATAGCGTACATTCACCTGCTAGTAGCTCCCCCATTTGTCGTGGGCGAGAAGGAGAACCCTATGGCTACTGCGTCATCTCCTCTACGTCGTGTGTCTGGTCAGTACAATAGTTCACAGTTACCATTAGATGATAGAAGTAATGCCAACCTGCGTTTCCTGGGTCATGTACGCGAAATACGGGCAGAAGCACAGAATCTGATCCGATACGCGAGTGAACTCAAGGGCAAGCTGATGGATCCGCACTTGAATATCACAGATGTAGCAAAGGAATGGCAAGCGGTTCAGTTGCCAATTTATCAGCCACACCAGGCCAACGTAAAAGACCTGTTCGCTCTGATCAGAAAACTGATGGAAGACAACCCTGTGTTGCTGGATCGTAATGCTGATGCAATCACTCAAATGGGAGACGTGTGGGAGCGAGTAGACCCACAATGGCCGAGATTTGCAGAGAACGAGGCCCCAGATGAGAACGCGCTGCTGGCCAGGGTAGCTGCAGTAGACGCGCTGCTGTGTGAAGTGATAAAAGCAGCAGAAATACTCACGCTTCCAGAGCGGGTCAACGAACGTTTGAGAGAGTTACGTGTGGGTCAAACCATCAATTTTCATGCTGAATTCTCAGAAGAGTTGCCGGAACCAGCGGCGCGCGTGCTAGCATTACACTACCTGCACGATCATCCCTTGATCGTGCTAGGTGTGGTTGATGTAGAGAACGGGTTAATTTATCGTGCCTCTTCAAGTATCTGGCAGCGACGGCTCAGCCCTGTATACATTGCTCTGCCTGCAATTCTGGGCGGAGTCCTGGTCTACCTGGGCTACACCTACCTCCCGTTCCTCAAAGGCAATGTGCCACACAACTACAATGATGTGTTACCGTATGTGACAACGTACACCTCTATCATTGCCGGTGGCTTTGCCCATACGGCTGTAGACACAGTCAAACAGTATCGTACGAGCCAAGGACAGACGTTTACAGCACTGGGCGACTTGCTCATGTGGATACACGTTAAGCAAGCCCCTATCATTGCTGGCACAGTACTATTGTGGATAGGGTTTGTGGGTCTCATTCTATTACAAGGGGCAGATTGGGGAGCTGCTTTCTTTGTAGGTTATAGCATCGATAGTTTTGTCGATCTTTTCTTGCAGCGTTTCACATCCGTGACATCACCTCGTACAGATGCGGTCAAGACACAGATTACACAACCAGCCAAGAGCGTGTAGGGCCTGTCACTAGTGGTGATTGTCACACATATTTGGCAGAAGCTCAGCAGTGTTGAGCGTAAGGGAACGCTTATCGTCACGAATTTCTGGCAGCTTTTTCACGAATATTTGGCGAACCGAACTTGATTTCTTCTTATCGGTGCGGTCATGATATCCTCTTCCTGGGCACGATGTCAACTTCTTGGTCCTCTGATACTACTGCCCAGGAAGATAGGTGAGACAATGATGGAAGTTGAAGAATGATACAGCTCTATGAAAGCATGATGATAGCCAGTGAACACTCCTTTCAAGAAAGTGCGCCGACTGCCACTTTCACATCGATCGCAGGCTCACCTGCCGCGCGGGATCAGCTACGGAGAGAATGGCGCGAGGGAGGCAAGAGCCAGGACCGTCTTCACTGGGTTGGCGTTGCCTCCATGAGGATAGTACAGGCAGCCAAGGATGCGCGGGTCAAGTGTGGGTTCGATATCAAGCGCGCCGCGGCTGTTCAGGAGGTCCACCTGATGTCCCCCGTCCAGGAGTTCCCGCGTTTCTCGCCGGGCAAAGGCATACTCTTCCTCTGTCTGGATGGCCTGCAGCGAGCCGCTCTGCCGGAACTCAAGGTCATAGCCGAGGTCGAGCTGCAAGGTTTTGAAGATCTCCAGGCTGCCCATGCCCAGGGTTGAGGAGAGATCAGGTGTGCGACCCCAGCCGGTTGCCCAGAGTGTCCCAGCGTTCAGTCCGGATGCTTCCGCGGCAAGCTCGCTTTGCTCCAGCAGGATCACCTGGCGGCCATATTGGGCGAGATAACAGGCGGTCGCGGTACCTGCGATCCCGCCACCGATGACGAGGATGTCGGCCTGGTGCATACGCTTCTCCTGTGAAGGTATGGTACTCAGTGCATTATCTTACACGGACAGCCCGTACGCAAAAGACCACCGCAGCACACAACGCGACCGCCGCCTCTTCTTTCCAGATCGTTTGCCCTGGAGCGTTTTCAGGATTTAAAATACTAGAGTCAGGTGGTAACATGTCTCCCAGAATGGGAGAATGGAAGGTCGCTGAATGGCGATATGAAACAACGAGCGAGGAGAGGTACGCTTTACAAGCGTTGCTCTTTTCTTTTCATCGTCGATAAACACCATGGGCTATACTGCAAAAAGCAGGGAGATGTTGTATGTCACAGTCCTCTCTACCATCTATGCGCATCATCCTTTTCTCGAACCAGCCGCCGCCGCTCGTCAATGCTGTAGTGGAATCGCTGGGAGCGATGGGCCAGCAAGTGTTACTGGTCGTCACAACGCCGGGAACACGCAGTCGGCCAAACGAAAACTACCACCGCATCGTCGCCAGTGCCCGCCGCGACCTGGACGTGCTGGTAACCAGCCATATGTCCCGGTTGCCTGCTATCCTGCGAGGGCTGGAACCCGACGTGATCTTTTCGGCAGGTTTCCCGTGGAAATTCCCTCCGGCATTGCTGGAAATCCCGCGCCTGGGTTGCATAAACGCGCACCCCGCTCTGCTGCCGAAGTATCGCGGCCCCGAACCGGTTTTCTGGCAAATCATGAACGGGGAACCGCAGATCGGCATGACGATCCACCGCATGGACGCCCAGTTCGATACTGGTCCGATTCTGGTCCAACGAGCGATGGGCATTTCCGAAGATGACGACATTGACAGCGTTTTCTCTAAATTGCTTACACTGGGTGGGCCGCTGCTCCCAGAGGCGCTTGCAGCCGTAGCTGCCGGCGTTCCAGGCACGCCGCAGCCTGTCGAGGGCAGCTACGCCCCAATGGTGACTGAGGCCGAGCGCAATCTGGACTGGAACCGCTCAGCAGTGCAACTACGCAACCAGGTACGCGCCTGGGGCAGTCAAGGGGCGCTTGCCAGGATTGATGGCAAAGTATATCTCGTGCGGCGCGCCCGCGTGGTTCCCACTTCTTCTCTGGCGCAACCCGGCACAGTGCTTGAACGTTCCGATGAGAGGTTGCTCGTCCAGACGGGGCAAGATGCGTTATTGATCGAGGACTTCAGAGAAGCATAGAAGGTCGTGATGCAAAAATCTGAGAGGCATGCCTGGAGCGTAAAATCTCACATTTCTGTTCAGCTTAGACCGCCACTCGGATCTGTTCAAATTTTCGCAGGAATTAGGCTGAACAATGTAAATTGGCTCTTGAACTGAGCCAACGAATAAAACCACGCACCTTTGAATCGAATGGTCTCAATTCGCCGCCACAGAGCGATCTCATTTACATACCTGGGAGCTCAATCCTTAAGTTGGTGCGTATGGGTCCATTACTACTCGACCCCCATGTATGTATTGGGCCTGCTTGGGGAAGAGCGATGCCTACCAAGGTTTGGAATGGTCTCCTATCTCGTGCGATAAAAAGATACTTTGCCGTCGTCCTTCTATTGGGAAGATTCAACTTAAAAACGTAGAGATCTGAATGCGGATAGATCTCGTAGACCAGAGAATATCACACACAGAAAGGCGGTCGATAGATATGCTGCACGAAATGGTTCCATTCCTTGTAGGCATGATTATTCCTCCACTGATCATGCTGATCGTTCGTCCCCAGTGGTCGGGGCTGCTCAGGTCCGCAGCTGCGTTCCTACCTGCGCTTGTGCTAGGCGTCTGTATCAGTGCATGGGCAGGAGAACTGTCAGGTGAGCTACCTGATAGCCTCATGGCGATTATCATTGACACCTCGCTCGTCTACACCGGTTCACAACTCGCTTATCAGCTCTTGTGGAAACCAGTACTGGAAGCACGTCTTGCACATGGCACCGTAGTTAAGGCGGCCTCGGTGCGCGAGTAATTCTTTCAAAGGAGAAAAGCAATGGCGGAAAAAACTAGAGCGAAGAAACCTCAATGGGCAATATCACCTCAAGATGACCCGTTATTACGTCATGAGGAACTCAATGCTGACCGCAAGTTCGGAAGCGAGGGGAAGTCTCTTACCGAGTTACGACTCGCCGCATTGAAACATGCTCGTGCAATGCCAACTTCCGCTGGTGACAGTGAGGGAGTTCCACCGCTTCCTGGAGGGAGCAATTGGGTGCAATTGGGACCGACAGCTACTCCCAAGGGTCAGACCTATAGCGCTGCAAGAGTGCTGGTAACGGGGAGGATCACCAGTATCGTGGTAGATCCAACCGACTCCAACACCATCTATGTGGGCGCGGCGCAAGGAGGTATCTGGAAAACGACTGACCAGGGAAAAACCTGGGGTCCAAAATCGGACAACGAAGATTCACTTGCCATTGGTGCTCTGGCTATGGACCCGACTGATCATCTCACATTGTATGTCGGCACGGGTGAAGGGAACTTCTCTGGTGATAGCTACTACGGCAATGGCGTCCTCAAAACGACGGATGGTGGAAATTCGTGGACGTTGTTAGGTGCGACGACCTTCTCTGGTGCACGATTCTCCCGTATCGTTGTCAATCCTGCAACCCCCACAACAGTTTTTGCCGCGACAAGCCTCGGTGTGTACCGCAGCCTGGATGGGGGCGTGAACTGGACGCAGATGACGAGCGGTTTGTCCGCGGCGAAAGCGACAGATATAATGATAGACCCGACAATGCCCACTACCGTGTATGCAGCGTTCCTGAATCGCGGCATTTACAAGAGCACGAACGCAAACTCCGCTACCCCTACGTTCATACAACTCACCTCCGGCCTTCCCGTGGCGACGGCGGCGATACCTAACGGAGTTAGTCGTTTTGCACTGGGCATATCAGCCACCAACCCGCAAACCGTGTATGCCCTAATGGCGAACAATGACAATACGCAATATGCCCAGCACATCGGTCCGCCATACAACTACGCGATCGACAAGTTTTACGTTACGACTAACGGCGGGACCTCCTGGACGTCGGTCCCCCTGCCGGGAGGAGTCACCGACGGGATAGGCGGGCAAGGGTTCTATAACCTGAACGTTGCGGTAGACCCGACAACGCCGGATATCGTGTATTTGAGCGCGATCTCCTTGTGGAAAGCTACCCGCGACCCGATGACTGGTGCATGGACGTTCACGGATATTGGTGGCCCTTTCCATCCCGATAATCACGCCTTCGCGTTCGATCCGGCCGATCACCTGATGATCTACGCGGGAAGCGATGGGGGTATCTACACGTCCGGCGACGGGGGCATGACATGGAGCGACACTATCAATAGCGGTCTCTGCATCACCCAGTGCGAGTTCATGGAGCAGCATCCCACCTCCGATGCCGTGATCTTCATTGGTACGCAGGACAACGGAACCGAGCAATTCCGCAACAGTCCAGTGTTTTACCACGCCGATGACGGCGATGGGGGTTTCGTCGCCATCGATCCGACGAACCCAAGTAACGTTCTGAGTACTTACTACGGCCTGCGTCCGAAACGCTCCACTGCTGGCGGGGCCTTTGGTAGTTGGGTGTCTGAAGCAAGTGGACTTTCTGGGAAGGCGATTTTCTATCCGCCTCTGACCCTCGATCAGTCGAATTCGAGCAATAGCGCTATCGGAGCGGACCGCGTGTTCCTGGATGCGGCACAGGGAACAGGAGGATGGCCAGTCACTGTCACGCTGCCCGGCTTAGCGGCGGGAGAGAGAGTTTCGGCGCTCAACTATGCCAACTCCAATCTCATCTACGTTGGTACGGAGACAGGAAAAGTCTATCGTCTGACGAATAGTGGGGGCACATGGACCCCAGCGGCCATTCATGCTGCTCCGCTGCCTGCACGCTTCATCTGGGATATCGCTCCGCGCCCGGATAACATCAATACTGTCATTGTCGTCATGTCCGGTTTTGGCGCTCCCCATGTCTGGAGTGGAGCTGTTCCTGCAGGTGGGGCCGCGACATGGACGGATATCAGTGGCACCGGAGCGGGGCGATTGCGCGATATTCCTGTCAATGCGCTCGTCATCGAACCCCTTGCTCCTGACACCATGTATATTGCGACAGACATCGCCGTTTTCCGTACGATTGATGGCGGCACGACCTGGACATTGTTCAGCGATGGGCTTCCCAACTGTGCCGTTTTTGACATGCGGCTTCATGCGCCGGCACGACTCTTACGCGTGGCTACGCACGGTCGTGGTGTGTGGGAACGAAAATTGGATACATTGTCTATGCCCGACGTAGACACTTTCGTACGGGACAATCTCATGCATACGGGGAGGCAGCCTTCTTCCTCAGCTGTGACCGCTGCGTTTGAAGATCCGCTTCAGCATGTCGCGCTTGGCGATCCCGCGTGGTGGTGGCAGTGTGCCGATGTCAAAATCGATGCGTTGGAAGGCTCCATCCCGGCTTATCAGATGAATGTGGACGAGGTGGATTATGCCGCCTTTGAAAGTAGGCTTGAACATCGCAATCCACAACGTGGACGTGTCAACCGCGTCTATGTGCAGATCCACAATCGCGGTATTCAAGCGGCCCCTAATGTGACGGTAAAGATTCTCTACGCGGATGCTTCCGCGGGGTTGCCCGACCTGCCGACTGATTTCTGGACGGTATTCCCTGCTGATTCCGTTGATACGTCCCATTGGAAACCGATTGGAACAGCACAGACGATACCCTTGCTTTTGCCAACCGAGCCGACCGTGCTGGAGTGGGAGTGGAATACGCCCACGGTGGCGGCGGATCATTCTTGTTTACTGGTCGTTATGGATTGCCCATCCGACCCAATTCCAGTGGGGAATAAAGTCTTGAATGTTGGAACCCTGATCGCCAACGAAAAACATGTGGGCTTGAAAAACCTACATGTGGTCACTATCCCTCCGGGGACGATCTACTGGACCCCTTTCCAATTCTTTGGAGACTCCGAGTTTCGTCACATAATCAGCATTCCCCAGTCGCGGGGGAACGGGTGGGGCCTCGGCCTGCTGTTCCCAAGGGGGACGCAAAAAGAACTGAGGCTGGAAGGCATTGTTCGCGTAGAGCCAACAAAAAGGGAACTCGAGGCCCTCGAGACCAAGATCGGGGCGGACATTGAAAGATACGATACGACGGTCCTCTATAAAGTGGGGAGTCTGGCGGAGGGGGCAAGAGTAGCGGGGGTCATCATTCCCAAGGAAGGGCTTCGGGCGATGTTGCTGCTGGCTCCTCCATCAAGATATGCCCATGCAGCACAAGTGTCGATTGTGCAGGAGACGGAGGGAACTATTGTTGGTGGGAGCACATTTGCCTTGCGTCAGGTAAAGCTGTAAATGTTTTGCGATGTGTGAACGTGCTACCCAGGCGCAGTGTAGTAAGTGGAGACCATTCCAAATCGGAGACTCAGTCAGCCCCTGGTTTGGAATGGTCTCCTGGTAGGCTGGTCAGTGGAGCCAGCCTCTTCTTCATTTGCCATTTGTGTGACCTCCAATGAGCCAAATGGGTATTGGCATTGACGAAAACGACGAAATGAGAGGGGAGGCGCTAAAGAAGTCGACATAAAAACGACAAATTCATTTGAGAAAGATGACCTATCCAAAATTAGGAGTGGACTTCCAGAAGCCGACTCCTTATCATAAGCTCGAAGGTGTGCCTACAGTCCCACCTTCGGAGGGACCAGCGGCCCAGTCTCTCCGTCATATACACCCAGCACCTGACTGATCATAGCTCCAGATTGATCCTTAATCCTCACCGTGATCTGGTGAACACCGGACCTGAGCCTTCTGGCATCGAAGGTGGCACCGCTTTGTTGTTTGTAGAATCAATTTTCCGCATCTCGATACTAATTTTTCGCAGCACGTCTTTGTTTAAGATGTAAAACAGGCATACTCCGACGCATAAATTTTCTCTGCATCTTTTATCATCTTTTGCGCACAATCATTCTCCTCCTTTGATGCCATCTGGGCAGAGCAGCGAAGTGATATTTGACAAAAACGAAAAGATATGGGGTGGAAACTTGTCTCTTTCACCAATCTCTGGTATACTTGCCTTTGACTCCGATCGCGGTGACCTTGCGCGAGATTCCAACTCGCTTCTCCGAGATAAAGAGAGGAAAAAAGACGCGATGGCCAGGCTCACAGATGAGGAATTTCGCGCCTGCTGTGGGATGGGCGACTCTGGGAAGCTGAGGTAGAAGCGACAACGGTAGTGCTTCGGCCAGAAAGCGGTGCCGTTTTCGCCCTCACCTTGCAACATTTCCAACGTCTCGTGAACGAGGGCGTGATCAAGCCAGAGCGGCTGGAGACTCCCTCACCTCTGCGCGATTCCACACGGGAAATCTTGTCTCATGCCGGGCCAAAAGCATTGGAAGCCGCGAATCGACGCTGGCGCGAGATCCTGGCGTACACCCGTGGAGAAGCGATCACCGTGACAGCGCGCTCCGTCCAAAACTGGATGGCGGCCTTTCGCCGTGCCGAAGCCGAGTCAGGATGTGGGTATCTGGGACTCCTCGATCGGGTAGCAGAGCGCGGTAACCGCAACACCCGCATTCCAGATGCCTCCAAGCAACTGTTAGAGGAGTATTTGAGGAACCATTACGCAGTCCCACAGGCCAAACGTGCAGCGGCAGTCTATCGACTCTATCGAGAGGAATGCGCCCAGCAGGGAATCGCTCCCATCGGCGAGCGAACCTTTTACCGAGAACGCGCACGCTTTACCTCTCAGGAAGTGACTACCACGCGCCGAGGCAAGCGGGCCGCTTATGTGTCACAGCCTTTTTACTATTTAGATCAGACCACCCCGCGACACGGAAGTCGTCCCTTTGAGCGAGCACATCTGGATCACACGGAATTAGATCTGGTTCTGGTCTCATCGATTACCGGAAAGCCATAAGAAGTACCGGTGTTGACCAATTAGAATTGCCGGTTGACGAACCTGTTTTTCTTCACAAAGACTAATTGCCAGAGGTGGTTTGCATAATGTGTTGGGTGCATTTCGAGCGAGATCCGCAGCAGGAGATTACCGCATCCACTGATGGCAATTACGGCCATCAAACTAGACGGCTGCTCGATTGATGGCCTAGGATGATACTCACCAACAGCTACGAGGTGAGTGTCATTGAAGAATGATAGAGAAGTGAGACTGTATATGCAAGAGCGAAGAAAAGGAAGCCCGCAACGGCTTGCGGCGGCGCGAGCGGGCATGAGTGAACGCACTGCCCGCAAATACGAAAAGAGGAGGCAGCTTCCCTCTCAACTCAAGCGCCCCCATGACTGGAATACCCGTGAGAATCCGTTTGAGGAAGACTGGCCCTGGGTGGTCTCTCAACTCGAACGCGATCCAGCCCTGCAAGGCTCGACGCTCTTTGCCCTGTTGTGTGAGCGCCATCCCGAGCGCTACCGCGCGGCGATATGCGACAGCAGCGTTTGCGCATCGGCTTCCAGGTCACTGGAAGCCCAGGAGCGCGTCTGCGAGAGCGGAGCATCGAGCGAGTGCCGCACGATCACCACCTGACAGCGGTAGAGCTTGCGCACCCGTGTCGTCACGACATGCACGTACACCTTGCCCTCGCCTCTGGGCCAGCTGAGTTCCACATAGTCGCTGGCCTCCAACTGCCCAGCATAGTCCGAGAGACGTTGCCACCGCCAGCCGCGTGGATCCGTCGGGGCATCGACGCGCAGCCAGCGATTGCTTTTGATGCCCGTCGTGATCTGGAAGTCACGCTCCCGCGCCGCACGCCAAAGGCATTTGGCACAGTACCAACTGTCCAGCAAGACATGCGTCACGCTGCCTACTACCGGCTCAAACGAGCGAATACGCGCTTCCATCAGCTCGATCAGGCTTTCGAAGGGAACTTCTTCCGTTTCGCACACCGCCTGCTGCCGATACAGCTGCGGAGCCAAGGGACAGCGATGTCCCACCAGCGGCTGCATCTCTTCCCGAAAGTGCTTCATCCACTGCTCTCCCATTGCCTGAGCGTCCCACGGTGTCTGTGCCAGAAAGCGGCTCAGCCCTGCCAGACTCGATCTCTCAGCCACCTGTCGCACCACTCCCGAAAGCGTTCGCCTGCCCTCACAGAGCATCAGCCCCAACAGTACGATCACGAAGTACTGGTATTGCGGTTTGCTCAGGCATTCGCGGTATCGCTCGGCAAAGTGACACAAGTCTTCATCCAGACATATAATGGGGACAGGCATCGGACACCTCCGTGGTCTCAAGCGATTGTATTCTTCTTGATACCACACGGTGTCCTTTCCTACCACTCCCCCCTTACAAATGTGCAAACATAGAGGTTTGTAAATTGAGTGATGACTTTCGTCAGCAATGACCAGATCGTAGTAACCGACTGAGAGCTGGGGGAACACCTGATACAATCCCTATATATCCAAATTCGCATTCTTCGCATGACTCTCAATAAACCTTCTTCGCGGCGCCACCTCGTCGCCCATCAGCATATTGAAGGTTTTGTCTGCCTCCACCGCTTCCTCGATGTTCACCTTTAGAATCGTGCGTTTGGCGGGGTCCATCGTCGTCTCCCAGAGCGTGTCGGGGTTCATCTCGCCGAGGCCTTTGTAGCGGCCAACATCGGGTTCTTTGCCGTTGTGGGCAGCCTTGTATTCGGCAATCAGCGCGTCGCGTTCCTCTTCGGTGTAGACGTAGCGCGTTTGCTTGCCCATCTTGATGTGGAAGAGCGGGGGCTGCGCGATGTAGAGGTGCCCGTCCGTGATGAGCGGCTCCATGTAGCGGAAGAAGAAGGTGAGCAAGAGCGTGCGGATGTGCGCCCCGTCAACGTCGGCGTCGCTCATGATTACGATGCGGCCGTAGCGCAGCTTGGTTATGTTGAAGTGCTCGCCAATGCCCACGCCGATGGCCGTGATGATGTTCTTGACTTCGACGTTTTCTAGCATTTTGTCAAGACGCGCTCGCTCGACGTTGAGGATTTTACCGCGTAGGGGCAGGATGGCCTGGAAGTGGCGGTCACGCCCCTGTTTTGCACTATTATGGACAAAAATGCCACTTGTTAGCGCAAAGTTATGAGTATGGGGGACCTCGACATCGTACACATCTAGCTCTTCCTCTAGTGGTTCAATTGCAACGATACGATGGTTGTAGCTAGCAACAGCTTTCACCATTTCATAGCCCTGGATGGTGATTCCTGGCTCGTTCATGTCCGACTGTTTGCGATACAATGGCATCAGAGAGTCATCCGGTGTAAGATCCACGGCGGCTTTGTAGGTACTATCGCGTAACATGAAGCGGTGATCAGGGGTGCAGACAATTGTTTCTCCATTGTCTAATGTTACCCGAATCACTTTGGCATTTACTTTTGTCATTCGTGCATTGATCAAGCGCTCCAGTCCAATCGTGCCATCCTTGCGAATGGTGTAGCCGAAGTGCTCTTTTCCTTCGGCCTGCTCCACAACCAAATCTCTGAAGCTGAGCGCACGGCCATCGGCTAGCGCAACAAGTGTATCTCCAGAGAAACAACCGCCTGCAGAATCGCCTTCCACGAGGTAGAGTTCGCAGCGGTCGGCGTGTTTCTCGGAACAATCGGCGAGCTTGCCGGGGAGGGTCGTGTCCAGCACGTTCTTGCGCTGGATCAGGTCGCGGGCAGCGCGAGCCGCTTCGCGCGCACGAGCGGACAGCAGGCACTTTTCGATGATGGCTTTGGCCTCGCTGGGCGTCTCCTCCAGGTACTTGGTCAGCATATCCGCGGTCACCGTCTCTACAATGGGGCGCACCTCGGCGTTGTTCAGCTTGGCCTTCGTCTGCGCCTCAAACTGCGGGTTGGGCATCTTGACGCTGACGACCGCCGTCAACCCCTGCCGCACGTCATCGCCCGTCAGGTTGCTATCTTTTTCTTTGAGCAGGTTCATCTTGCGCGCGTAGTCATTGAGCGAACGGGTGAGGGCGCTGCGGAAGCCGGTGATGTGCATGCCGCCGTCGGCGGTGTTGATGCCGTTGGCGAACGAAAACTCGGTACTCGTCCAGCTATCGTTGTACTGCACCGCCAGCTCGACCTTGACGTTGTCGATCTCGCGCAGGGTGCTCACCGGGCGCGCCTGTATGCAGCTGCGGTTCTTGTTCAGGTAGCGCACGAACGAGACGAGCCCGCCCTCGAAGTAAAAGGTTGCCTCGCGGTCGCTGCGCTCATCACGTATTGAAATGGTCAGCCCGCGATTCAGATAGGCCATCTCGCGGAAGCGCTGCGCCAGGATGTCGAAGTTATAGTCGCGCGTCTCCATGACCTCCAGGTCGGGTATGAAAGAGGTTGTGGTGCCCGTGCCTTCTGCCGGTCCCAGGTCGAGCAGTGGGGTTACCGCGATGCCTCTTTCATAGCGCTGGCGATACAGGTGATCGTCGCGCCTGACATCGACCTGGCACCACTCGGAGAGGCCGTTGACGACTGAGACGCCCACGCCGTGCAGGCCACTGCTGATCTGGTAGCCGCTGCCGCCAAATTTGCCGCCGGCGTGGAGAATGGTCATGACTACTTCAAGTGTGGAAAGGCCGGGACGCTGCCGATGTTCCTCCACGGGGATGCCGCGCCCGTTATCTTCTATGATGACCGAACCATCGGGGTGGATAAGAACGGTGATGGTGTCGGCAATGCCCGCCATGACTTCGTCGATGCTGTTATCGACGACTTCGTAGATGAGATGGTGCAGACCACGTTGATCTGTCGCGCCGATATACATGCCGGGGCGCACACGCACTTATCGACGACTTCGTAGATGAGATGGTGCAGACCACGTTGATCTGTCGCGCCGATATACATGCCGGGGCGCACACGCACGGCCTCCAGGCCTTCGAGAATCTGGATGTCCTGTTCGCTGTAGCTGCCATTGCCGTTTACGAAGGTCTTCCCGTTCCCATTGCCACGTTTATTTTCGCTATCGTCGGGAGTAATTTCGTTTACTATTGATTCTCTTGCTTTTGCCATAGAGCCGATATATCCTTTGAATATTTCGCCTGGGCCTGCGAGCATTGCAGGTAGAGAGCTGCCAGTCGATTGTTACAACATGCATAAGAGCCGGGCGACCGTTATGATCGCCCGGTCATCTCCGCGAAACTACACCTGGAAAAGATATTCTGATTGAACATAGAAAAAGCGGTATATCAATGCATTGCCCAGGTTTTGAAGCAGGGTATAGCGGGCACATTTTGAACTATGTTACTCGCGCTTCTATGGCTTTATTATATCACTTTTTGGCCGGTAAGTAAAACATATTTTTCAACCCCCCTGGAGGTTGTTGCAAAGTTCTTTTTTGCCGCCTGCGGCGGCAAGGAGGGGGGAAGGAGCGAGGACACCTCGCGCTCCGCCAAGGGGCTTGCAGCCCCTTGGAACCCCGCTTTCATACTAGGGTGATTCGGCGGCGGGGAGAGAAGAGAAAATGCGAGGATTACCTGCCCCCCAAGCAGGGTCCCTCGCGCTCCGGCAAGGGGCAGCTGCCCCTTACAACCCTGCTCTCACACCAGGGTGATTCGGCGGCGGGGAGAGAAGAGAAAATGCGAGGATTACCTGCCCCCCAAGCAGGGTCCCTCGCGCTCCGGCAAGGGGCAGCTGCCCCTTGCAACCCTGCTCTCACACCAGAGTGAATTTGTGTCAGTAACGAGGGCCAGCCATGGGTACGCCAGCGGGTCCAGGCATGCCCTGTATCGCAGCCATGCCAGGCATGGGGGCAGGGGCGAGATTGGTGGCACAATAGGGACAGAATACCCAGCGCAGTTCGAGCAGGCGTTCGCACTTGGGACAGGGCCGCTTCAGCTTCTGCCCGCAGGATGGGCAGACCTGGAAGTCCGACTCGACACGCGCGTGGCAATTGTTGCAGGTCTGGCGCTCGGTCATCTCCGCCAGCAGCGACTCTTCTTCCAACTGGCGCTCGTAAATCTCGGCCAGCGTCTGGCGCGGGCGTAGAATCATGTAGATGAAGAGACCGCCAATAAAGAATATGGTAACGAGCAGGGTGGCGAGTATCTGCGATAGCATATCTTGCGTGCGCGCCCGGATGTCGCGGAACGTCCATATGATGAGGCTCAGCCAGAAGATGACTGTGAAGGCTACTACAAAGCCGATAATAAGCCCTAAAGCTTTGCTGAGAGCATCAAGCAAGCCACTTGTGGATGCGCCGATTACTATTATATTTGCAAACACTAGATTTATGCCCCTTTCAAAACATGAAAGTTCATATATACAATTACAACGTACATGATAGGCAAAATGAAGACAGAATAGGACCTTAAGGCAGGGCGACCGCAAGGGTCGCCCCTACCAGGGTACGGCCTCGCCAGCCTTGAGCCGCTTGCAGGGCGACCGCAAGGGTCGCCCCATAGGCGTCACGTTAAGGGCGTAGTTGCGACATTTATGGCGCTGGGGTGCGGCACGGCCTCGCCTGGGATACCTCCCCACCCCCGCGCGATGAATCGCGCAGCTACGCCGTTATCTCGTTCTGTTAACTTGACGCCAATGGGCGACCGCAAGGGTCGCCCCTACCAGGGTACGGCCTCGCCAGCCCTGAGCCGCTTGCAGGGCGACCGCAAGGGTCGCCCCTACTCGGACGGGTTTCCCCTCAGCCCTGGATTCTCTCGTCTATTGAAACAATATCGTCAAAATCTCCCCGGCACGCATACCCACGTGCACCGGTTCAGATATGTGCCCTTCATCGCCCTCGCCACTCCAGAAAAGCTGTTCCCTTTGCCCCTCGTGTAAGTTTGTCACAAATGCCCTGGCAGCTGCAACTCCTGGCCGCAGGCTGGCCTCAACCGCGTGACCGAGCGGGTTATACAAGCGCACGATCAACCCCTCTCCCGCGTTACCGCGTTTTATGGCGCTGACGACGAGTTCACGCGGCTCAACCTCAACCAGAGCAGTTCGCGAGAGCTGCTGTCCCGCATGTTGCCCGGTCACCACGGCCCGCACGGGCGTGTTAAAGGCCTGCGCCTCGCGCAGCACCAGCGCGTGCTCCGCCTGCCACTCGCCGCTGTGCGGTACCAACGCGTAGTCAAATTCGTGGTGACCCTGGCACTGCGCCTCCGGCGCGTATTCCATCGGCCCTGCATGACCACGGCGAGTAGATAGGTCGCCACGCGAAAGCCACTCTACACAGCGCAGCAGTGTCAAGGCCACCGCCACCTGCCCCGGTGCGACAGCGGGTCCATCCTGCACTACTTCGTACTCCGGCAGGCCGCGATTGAGCACCCCCAGCCCGAAGGTTCCATTACTGACATCTACGAAGCGCTTCTGTGGGAACGTGTTCACAGGCGCCTCTATCCATTCCGCGACATCGGCGGGACGGGGTGAGGTTACAGGTCGCGACCTGACCTCGAATGTTCCCTCGGCACTTGCACTCTCCATATTATATGGTACCGGAAAAATGACGCGTAATCTATGATCTTTTACCGCATTTTCCACGCTGGTGTGAATATCGATACGACGCACCCCAGGAAACAGCGATACTTCGCTTGTAATCGTGCAGATGGTCGTACGCGAACTGCGCTCGGCGCGGCCGGGAGCACAGGTAGTGGGCAGCGACCAGCGCCCTCTAATACGCAGCATGGCATGCACAGGTCCCGCGCTGACCAGCTCGATCTTCGGCGGCTCCAGTGGCATACTGACCAGCGTGTCCTGAGCGGGCGGGCAATAGGTGTACAAATCGCCCACGTCGCCGCCATCCACAAAGCGGTTGAGGCCTGTAAAGACCGCGGCCGTCTGCTTATCGGTAACCGTCAATGTACCATCCTCGACATTCACCTCGACGCGGAAAAACTCATTTTCGATAAACGAACGCGGCGTTGTTTCACCGGCCATCTGGCCAGCCAGTGTAGTCACAGGTTCCGGGCGCTTCTCGCCCTTGATGCCGCGCGGGTAGAGCCAGAACGTCTTGAGCCCATACGCGGGCAGGTCGGTAGCGACGAAATCAATTGTCTCGCGCACCTGATCCACCAGCGAAAACTCCAGCGTGACAATGTCCTCGCGATCCAGCAGCGCCAGTACCTGCTGCTCAGTGGCGAGTAACTCCTGTTCGTTGACCACAACCTGCTCGCGAGGCGCAACTACGACTTCGATATGTACCACTCCCGGCGCGTCTGCGTGATCCGCGATGTGTATATGGGTGATCACGAGCGGATCATCGGGCCGATTCAGCATGACTTTGATCGTCTCGTGAGCCATGTGGAGCAACTGCCCAGGGGCGTTTACTCCCGACAGCGCCATTGTGGCAGCCAGCACCTCGCGCGCCACGGGCATACTGCCCAGTTCTTGCTTCCAGCGCTGGACGGCCTGAGCGAGCACGTGCTCTCCACGCTCGTCGACGAGAGCGGCATTGCGCAGCGAAGCTGGAAGCGACACCGCCGCCCGCGCAGCTTCGGTACGCGGTCCAGGAGCAGGGTTGAATACGACAATCGGGATAGGCTCGTGGCTCGCGTGCGATACGGGGAAAGGTGCGCGCGTGTCTGTGGCAGCCACCAGGTGCTGCAACGCCTGGGCAAGCACACCTTCTCCAACCTGCTGGCTCTGCGCAAAACGCACGCTGTTCTCACGATGTACCTGGTCGATACTACAGCCGCAGATGCTGTCATGGGGGTGATTCTGCAGGAGATACTTCCAGGCTAACCTCACCAGGCCCTGGGGATAGGGAGCGCCCAGTTTCCAGGCCCAGGCCGTCAGCGGCTCTACCCAGCGCTCCAGCAGGTGCTCTGTCAGGGTATTTTGCTGCTTGATCCACATGCGCGTAGAAAGAACCGCCGGCAGCAGGTGAGCATACTGGCTGCTGCGCATCTCTCCGCTGAGCGTCTGCAGGGGCGAGTCAATCCCCTGCTGGCTCGCAATGTGCTGGCGAACAACCGCGACGTACTGCGGCAGCGTGCCTATACGCACATGAATACTATCATACTGGGGAATATTTCCATTTTGCCCGGCAAAGCTCGCGATCAGCTTCTCGTGCTCAGGGTCGATGTGAGCCAGCAGAGCGTTCGCGGCCTCGATCACGGCAGGCAGGCCATCCTGCGGCTCCAGGTGATCAGAGCCATTCATGAACAGGAGGGTATTGGTGGTTCCCTTGCCCAGCAGGTTAGCGCTGAGCAGTTCGACGCGCGTGACGAATTCTTCCGCTACCAGCGGCATGATACCGGCATTGGAGTAGCCGCGGGCATCGGCGAGGTGAACTACCAGGATACTGGTGCCGTCCGGCGCAGCCCAGTAAAACTCGCTTTTATGGGCCTCCGCGCCAACGCCGCGCCAGAAGATCGCGCTGTCAATATCAAAGCCGCGCAGGATTTGTGGCAACTGCGCAATGTGGCCGAAACAATCGGGCACATAGCCAACACGCATGGGTTCGCCGAACTCGGCGGCTCGCTGCAGGCCGATTTGCAAATTACGTACCAGCGACTCGCCGCTAACAAGAAACTCGTCGGGCTGCAAGTACCACGGACCAACTAGCACACGCCCGGCATGTGTATAACGCTTCAGGCGCTCCTCCTGCTCCGGACGGACCTCCAGGTAATCGTCCAGCACAATGGTCTGACCATCTAGCATGAAATAGCTGAACTGGTTATCGCGGTCCAGGATGTCGAGCAACTTATCGACTGTACGTACCAGGCGCATACGAAACTGCTGAAAGGTCTGGTACCACTCGCGGTCCCAGTGTGTATGGGGAACAATGATGATGTTGAGTTGCTCGGCCATGATGCTCCTCTGTAGAAATTGGCAAGACCCACGCCTGGCTACCCGGTCAGCTTCCTGAAAATGAGGACACTTCCGTCTTTTGCAAAACTGTGTGGATGATCCAGCCGTATATACATATAAAACCGCAGGAGATAAATCAATACAGTTACGGATTTAAGTGAGTATAGCACAAGTGTTTTCAGCGTGTAAAGACAAGCGAGGCAGCGAATCCGAATGTATAAACTCCACAATACTATACGCGAGGTAGATCAGCATGACTAACTGGCTAGCAACTTTGGCTAAAATGTGATAATCTTACTATGAGTAAGGATATTTTAGTGCATAATGTATCATAGTGTTCCATTTCGTTCCACGAGCACAAAAACTCATAAATAGAAGAGAAATAACATAATTTCAGACCCTGGCACGTAAGGACGCTCACAGGGATTGCTGCATGTGTTATAATGATAAAGAACACATGTTCTAATTCGGAAATGATCAACAACGATTGATGTTGTAGTCGAAGGTATTCAAACATCTTCAAGTCGCATCCATTTGGGAAAGAGTGATCGAGAATGCTGTTGTGCAAAAAGATCAGACTTGAGGTTTCCGAGCAAGACGCTGCCACCCTTGAGTTCATGCAGGGAAAGTGTCGAGGCTTGTACAATTGGCAGGTGATGCGCCTGCGTACTGGGGAAAAGTGGCTTGGGGTGTATGAAGCCAAGAAGACATTGCAAGCCAGCAAACAGTATGACCCTGAGCTTGAGTACGTCTATAGCAAGCTCTTGCATGAGGTCTATTACCGTTTGGACGGGGCCATGCAAGCCTTTTTCAGACGCCTGGCAAATGGCGAAACTCCTGGCTTCCCACGAGTGCGCCCACGCCACTCATTCTTTACACTCTGCTATCCTGCCATGTACATCAAGGTGGAAGGCGACAAGTTCATTCTGCCTACGGGTGGCAAAGGCAAGCACAAACGTTTTCCCAACATCGTCGCCCGGCTCACTGAAGAAGTCCCTCCTACCTTTCGTGAAGTGGCAATCAGCCGCGATGCCAGAGGCAACTACTATGCTTCCTTTGTCAGCGAACAACCTGAACAGCCTTCTACCGATACGGGTGTGATTGCCTTTGATCTAGGTATCAAGACGCTGGCAACCGGGGTAAATGAGCAAGGCAGAGTCTACACCATTGGCGGGTTCAAGGGGGCTCGCTGGTATAACAAGCAATTGGACAAGCTACGCTCCAAGCGGGATCGCTGCAAGAAGAAATCACGGCGGTATATCCACTTGAGCAAAGTCTATAAGCGCGTCTCTGAGAAGAAACGCAACAAACAGCAGGATAGCCTGCATAAGGCGTCTCATCTCATCGCTCACAAACTGGTTGCGAGTACCGTTGTGGTCGGTGATCTTTCCCAACGGCAAATGGTCACAAAACAGCATATCGAGCGCAATAAGCACCTGAACCGCTCCGTATTCAATGAGTGGGGATGCTACAGCTTCGTGCAAATGTTGGTGTACAAATGCCTGCTTTATGGGAAAGACTTCCAAACGATTAGCGAATGCGATACCTCAAAAATGTGTAGTGGCTGTGGACATAAGCAAGCCATGCCGCTCTACAAGCGAACGTATCGCTGTGGAAATTGTGGACTCGTGATGGATCGAGATGAGAATAGCGCTCATAACATCCTCATGAGGTTCCTTGCCCGGCGAGGGCCATACACGGGCGGTCCCGTGCGATGTGCGGACGTTTTCACCGCAACTGAGTACATTTGAGTACAAAAAGGAAGGCAGGTCTTGAATGGCTGGTGGTAGTTATAGCCAGAGGCCCGTGCCGGAAGAGCCCACTGGTACGCTTGTTCCTGCGCGTGCGACGCGCCAGTTACCAGCGGTGAGGGAAGCGGAGGAACTCGAGGAAAGAATAACGCGCAGGTTGCCGGAGGTGCATCCTGGTACTGGCATACCTATCCATCGATACGCAGAGCGCCCTCTGGCCCGCCACCGCACATGGCTGGGGCCATTTATCATCTGTATGGTGATTGTGGTTTCAGGCTCGCTGGTGTTGATCAGCGCGGGCATATTCCAAAGGACCGACAACTCGCATCTCGTTACTACCTACCAGGGTGGGCAATCCTACGCCATCCAGGTCGGTGGCTCCATTGATAATGTGAACCTGTGGCTGAACAGTAACGAGCCGCTCCCTCCAAAAAAGCCGATCCCAACGAATCCAGGGCCATACTCGGTGCTCGGTAAACCGACTATTACCGTAGACTTCATCAACCAGGTCCTTGCCAGTTATCACTCTCCGGCGGCAGGGAAAGGCCATGCGCTATATAACTACGGCGTCAAGTATGGTATTGATCCCATCTACGCGCTCGCCTTCTTCCTGCATGAAAGTACGATGGGTACAACAGGCGTGGCCCGGACGACCCTGTCGCTTGGTAACCTGCGCTGCATTCCCGGTCGCCCCTGTGTTCCGACAGGCGTGAATGGCTATTTTGCCCAGATGCACAATTGGGAAGATGGATTCGAGCAGTGGTACAAACTGATTCGCAACCTCTACATTGCGCAAAAGGGCCTTATAACCGTTGACCAGATCATTCCCGTGTATGCGCCATCCAGCGACCACAACGACGTGAAGGGTTACATAGCTGCCTTGAAGCGCTATATAGATGTGTGGCACACTGGCATTCTCAGGCCGTGATCAATCCCTGCTCCAAAGCCTTGCTTAAAGCTTCGGTACGGCCGGATACGTTGAGCTTCTGATATATATTTGCCAGGTGGAAATTGATGGTACGCTCGCTTACATGCAGGCGAGCGGCCATTTCTTTATTGCGCAGGCCCCGCGCCAGCAGGCGCAGCACTTCCTGCTCCCGCGCCGTCAACGTCTCGTATGGATGACCGCCGCGAGACTGCCGGCCAAACTGTAAGAGCAGCCGCCGGGCGAGCTGCGGCTGAACCAGCACTTCGCCTCGCGCCACGGTTCGTACCGCCTGGGCCAGTTCGTCGGGGGCGATATCCTTCAACACGTACCCTCCCGCGCCCGCGCGCAGCGTCTCATAGAGGTAATCTTCGCGGTCCAGCGCAGACAGCATCAGGACCTGCGTATCGAGATTGAGCTGCTTGATCTGCCGCAGAGCCTCCATGCTCTGCCCAGCGGGAAGCTGCATATCCATGAGTACGACCTGCGGCCCGAGTTCGAGCGTTTCGCTCACAGCCTGCACTCCGTCGGCCGCCTCGCCCACGACTTGCAAGTCGGGGTAGCTTTCTAAGAGACGCCGCAGGCCAGCACGTGTCACGGCCTGGGCCTCTACGACGAGCACACGCACACGGTCTGGCGGAACAGCTTGCTGCGGCGGTTCAGCGTTAAGTCGGGTCGACCCGGCACCGGCAGGGCTTACACTAACGGGACTGGCACCGGTGGACCTGGCATCGGCAAGGGGCGGTCCCTCGATAAATCGGGATACCTGCCCCCCAGGCAGGGTGCCTACTACATTTTCTGGTTCGGTGTCTGGGTGATGCACATAAGGGACCCGGACGCGCACACGAGAACCTTCTTCGGTGCTGGCCATTATTTCCAGTGAGCCACCAAGGTGTTCGACGCGGTGACGTAAATCGTTCAGTACGGCATCTGTTGCCACCGGAGCATTGAATACAAATGGTGGTACCGAAGCATCCTCCACTTCACTAGCTGGTGTGCCATCATCCTCGATACTCATCTGCATCTCATCACGCCCATAGGTGAAGACAAGACGCAGCCTGCGCGTATTGGTATGCTGCTGTACCTGATATAGTGCCTCCTGCGCGATACGGTACAGCAGTCTCTCAACGTAGCCAGGTAAAGCATACTCCTCTCCGGAGAACGTGATGCGACTGGAAAGTCCTAGAGTCTCAGCGGTCTCTTCGACGGCGCGTGAGAGGGCCTCGGTGAGCGTGAGTCCTATCAACTCTGCCAGTGGGACATCCTCATCGAAAGAGCGTGCCTCGTGCAGGATTTCTCGCGTCAGCTGCTCCAGAGTGGCGAGCCCTTCACGCAGGGTTTCCAGCACGGTTGCCGTGTCCTCGTCGCGCACCAGCGACTGGAGCGCATTGACCTGTACCATCGATGCGCTCAGCATCTGTACGAGATGAGCATGACCGCTCTGTTGTGCTGTATCATTGTTTTGCATAGTATTTGTTCGTTCATCAAATAAGGCGATAGGCAGGGCGACCGAGAGAGCCGCCCAATGCGCATCAACCTAAGAAGAGTCCATCCTCATCACCCGTAGGGGCGAGGGTGGTGGAGCGGCGCGGGGCGGGCCTTTATGGTCGCCCGTTCCCGGGACAAGGCTACGCGGGCGGCCATAAAGGCCCCCACACCACCCAACACCACTCCCGCCCCTACGGAATGATGGCCATTCACGGGACAAGGGCTACTCGGCCTCCGCCGTTATCCGTTTTGGCTCAATTGTCAGCTTTCCGTCTTTTGCATCGATCTCCACGGTATCGCCATCTCTAAGCGTCCCATCGAGTATGGCGCGTGCAATGCGGTTCTCGACCTCGCGCTGGATGACGCGCTTGAGTGGGCGCGCACCAAACTGGGGGTCATAGCCCTCGTTCGCCAGCAGCTCTTTGGCCGCTTCACTCAGGTGAAGCGTGATGTGCCGCTCGGCCAGGCGCGGGCGCAGGTGGTTGATCTGTATCTCCACGATATCGCGCATCTGCTTGCGCGTGAGTTGATGGAAGATGATCACTTCGTCGATACGGTTGATGAACTCGGGCCGGAAGCCCTCTTCGCGCAGGCGTTGGCGTACCGAACGCTGGATCTCGTCCTCGTCCATGCCATCATACTCGTGCAGCCAGCGATTTCCGACGTTGCTGGTCATGATGATGACGGTATTCTTGAAATCGACCGTACGGCCCTGTCCATCCGTCAGGCGGCCATCGTCGAGTATCTGTAATAAGACGTTGAAGACCTCCGGCGCTGCCTTTTCGATCTCGTCGAAGAGCACGACGCTGTAGGGCCGCCGCCGCACTGCCTCGGTCAGCTGCCCGCCCTCTTCGTAACCGACGTAGCCCGGTGGGGCGCCGATTAGTCGCGAGACGCTGTGCTTTTCCATGTACTCCGACATGTCGATACGTACTATGGCTCGTTCATCATCGAACAGGAACTCGGCCAGCGCTCGCGCCAGTTCCGTCTTGCCGACGCCCGTTGGCCCAAGGAAGAGGAAACTTGCCAGCGGCCGGTTGGGGTCCTGCAGGCCCGCGCGGGAGCGGCGTATGGCGTCGGCAACCACTTGCAGCGCCTGTTCCTGCCCAACCACGCGCTCGCGCAGGCGATCCTCCATCGTGAGCAACTTCTGTATCTCGGCTTCCATCAGCTTGGAGACGGGAATGTGCGTCCACTTCGAGACGATCTCGGCAATGTCCTCCGCGTCTACCTCTTCTTTGAGCATGCGCGCTCCCTTGAGGCTGGTCAGCTTCGACTCCATCTCCTGGATGCGCTGCTCCAGGCCCTTGATAGTGCCATAACTTAATCGCGCTGCGGCCTCGTAGTTATATTCGCGTTCGGCCTTCTCCATGTCAATCTGTGCCCGCTCAAGCTCCTTCTTCAGCCGCCGGATCTCCTCCACCGGCTGGCGTTCGCTCTCAAGCGAAAGTTTAAGCGTATGCAAATGCTCGGTGAGGTTCGCGATCTCCTGCTCTACCTTCGCCCGTCGCTCGCGGCTGGCGGCATCGGTCTCCTTTTTCAAGGCTTCGAGTTCGACCTGCAACTGGCGAATGCGGCGGTCCAGCGCGTCGATTTCGCTGGGCGTGCTGTCCAGCTCTACGCGCCTGCGGCTGGCGGCTTCATCCACCAGGTCGATGGCCTTATCGGGCAGGAAACGGTCGGTGATGTAGCGATTGGAAAGCATAGCAGCGGCAACCAGCGCGCTATCCTGGATGCGCACGCCGTGATGCACCTCGTAGCGCTGCTTCAATCCGCGCAGGATGCTGATAGTATCTTCGACCGAAGGCTGCTCGACCATTACCGGCTGGAAGCGCCGTTCGAGCGCCGCGTCCTTCTCGATATGCTTGCGGTACTCATCAAGCGTAGTCGCTCCTATGCAGTGCAGTTCGCCGCGTGACAGCATCGGTTTGAGCATATTGGAGGCGTCCATCGCGCCTTCCGCGGCTCCGGCGCCCACCAGGGTATGCAGCTCATCGATGAAGAGGATGATACCACCCTCGGCATTCGTCACTTCTTTCAACACGGCCTTGAGCCGCTCCTCGAACTCGCCGCGATACTTAGCGCCCGCCACCAGGGCGCCTAAGTCAAGGACTACCACCTGCTTATCGGCAAGCGTCTTCGGCACATCGCCGCGGACGATACGCTGCGCCAATCCTTCGACGATGGCGGTTTTACCTACGCCCGGTTCGCCGATCAGCACGGGGTTATTCTTCGTGCGGCGGCTCAATACCTGGATGACGCGGCGAATCTCTTCGTCGCGCCCAATCACCGGGTCGAGTTTGCCCTGTGACGCCAGTTCCGTCAGGTTGCGCCCGTATTTCTCCAACGCCTGGTACTTGCCTTCTGGATTCTGGTCGGTGACGCGCTGGGAGCCGCGTATCTCCGTGAGCGCCTTGAGCACGAGGTCGCGGGTCAGTCCCGCTGCTTTGAGCGCGCGCTGCGCTCCCCCTTCGCTGCCATCGAACATGGCGAGCAGGATATGCTCAACACTGAGGTACTCGTCTTTGAAGTTGTTCATTTCTTGCCAGGCGACCTCCAGAACCTTGCGCAGTCGCGGCGAAATGCCGGGCTCGCTGCCGCCGTAGACACGCGGCAGGCGCTCAACCTCATTGTCGACGATGCGCCGTGCCGCCGCTACATTGCCCCCGACCTTCTGGATGATCTGCTGCGTTATGCCGCCATCCTGGTTTAGCAGGGCAGCCAGCATATGTTCAACTTCAATCTGACTGTTATTGTATTGTTTCGCAAGCTCATTGGCTTCACTGAGCGCTTCACGCGCCTTGTCGGTAAATCGCTCAATTTTCATAAATATATCTCCCCATATTATATTTTCATTAGTAACCAGTATAGCATATTGAGTGTGTCAACACAAGAAGAGTTGAGTGAACTATTATCAAGTTTTGCAATATTGTCGTGGATTGAAAGGGCGATATTGACGCGACAGAGGTAATGGTTTTACGATGTGAAGGCGTGGGCTTTATGGTATAATCGCCTCAGCATGCAGGAACACTTGATGTCACAATCGATGAATGGCTACATCCAGGTGGAGGAAGTAAGGCTTCCTACGCAATACATTGTGTCCGCCATAGAGAGCCTTCTGTTCGTCTCTGGTCGGCCATTGGAGCACGCTGAACTGCGCAAGCTGTTGAATATCGACGACGCGCGCCTGGCCAGCAGCCTGCAGGTGCTGGCAGACAACCTGGAAAGTCAGGGACGCGGCATCCGCCTGCAGCGGCTGGGCGAGCACGTTCAACTGGTCACGGCCCCCGAGAACGCTCGTTATGTCGCGGCGCTGCTTGGCCTGCCTATGACCGCTAAACTGACCACGGCAGCCATGGAGACCCTGGCCGTGGTTTCCTATCGCCAGCCCGCCACACGCGCGCAGATCGAGGCTATTCGCGGCGTGAACAGCGACCGGGCCCTGGCCAGCTTGATACAGCACGGACTGGTGACCGAGATCGGGCGCGCACAGACGGTCGGGCGCCCCGCGCTGTTCGCCACAACCAGCGAGTTCTTGCAGCAGTTTGGCCTGACAGGCCTGGAACAACTGCCAGGGGTTGAGACGCGGGAACAGGAGGCTGAATGAAGCGCATCGGACGTCACATGCCCACTCATTCCAGGGCGATCAAGGCCGCGGAGATTGCCCGGCAGATCGGCTGCAACGCGATACAAATCTTCACCAGTAATCCACGCAGCTGGCAACCGACGGCCGATGATGCCATGGACTGCGCGGCATTTGCAAAGGCTGCACGCGACTATGACCTCGATCCCGTCGTCATCCACGCTCCTTACTTGATCAACCTCGCCTCTCCTGACGAAATGATCTGGCAGAAATCCATCCATCTACTGCGCTGGACACTGCAGCGCGGCGCTCTCCTGGAGGCCCACTATGTGATCTTCCACACGGGCAGCCATCGCGGCTCCGGCCTCGAGGCGGGAGTCGCCCGCATCGCCGAGGCCATTACGGCCATCCTGGCCGAGATAAAGCCAGCAGGGAATGCAGCAATGCCTCTCCTATTGTTAGAAAATGACGTTGGCGGGGGCAACTCGCTCGGACAAGATTTTGAGCACCTGGGCGCGGTGCTGGACCGGCTGCCGCAGTACAGCGAGACCTTGGGAGTATGTCTCGACACGGCGCATTTATGGGGCGCGGGACACGATATCTCCAGCGCAGCAGCCGCACTGCAAATACTCCAGCATTTCGAGGCTGTCGTAGGGATATCACGCCTGCACGTCATCCACCTGAATGATACGAAAATGGCTCTGGGCAGCCACCGCGACGTACACGCGCGCCTGGGTGAAGGCATTATCGGCGAGGAAGGATTGCGCGCGCTGCTTACCAATCCCCGGCTCGACCACACCGCCGTTTTGCTGGAGACCCCGATCAAGCTCAGGGACGACGGCAAAGAGGATTGGGAGCATGATAAACTACATTTCGAGAAGGCCCAGGCGCTACTGCTCCCTTAGCCGGGCGTAGATGTACCTCTCACCTGAGGAATAGATGGCTAGGAAACTGTGAGTGTGACTATCACATCGACTGGCGCTCCTCCTCCGGACGCAGGAGTAATCGTCACCGTCGTCGTGTATGTTCCCGCGGACAAACTGCTTGCATCCGCGGTGAACGTGACAGTAGAGGATGCTCCCCCCGAGTCGCTGCCGCTGGCAGGGCCGACCGTCAGCCAGGTAGCAGCGGATGGAGTGCTGGCCGTCCACGTCAAGGCGCCCCCACCGCTATTGGTCACGTTAATAGATTGCGGCGTGGTGCCGCTGCCGACCGTCGCGTTAAAA
>WNEZ01002523.1_pt1 | contig 33069 bp, 30 predicted proteins | sample 5400521 | NCBI WGS metagenome assembly WNEZ01 (sample SAMN13153339, study PRJNA577476) | soil metagenome | isolation source: 120 cm saprolite under Douglas fir tree site 2 hole 1 replicate 1 | place: USA:California | collected 2015-04-18 | reverse complement strand
GTTATGGATTCCGGGCTCGCTTATCCCGCGCTTCGCGCGTCACACGCGCCCCGGAATGACGATTGTTGTTAGTGGTCGTTACGGACCGATATGATTCGAACTTCGGAAACGTTGAACTAATCGATTGCAGAACCGGTAGATCCGTGGGTTTCGCGCCCTTAAGGATGCTAGCGCAATCACCTGCGGCTTTGGCAAGTTCCTTGGATCGAATCCCAGTGGCGACAACGGCGCGATCACAGGTGATGGTTCCTTGGTCGTCAGCACAGCACTGAGTTTCCGTCTCGAATATCGAATCCGGTCGCGTGCGCTCGGCAGAGGGACGCTCCAAGCGACTGGGCAGCTTGCTTGAGAGTCATGTGATGCGAATGGTGATCGCTCCACCCAACCGAGAACCTTCGCGTGCCTTCTACACCGATCGTTCGCGAGGACGCCCTCTCCGCAACGCTATCGTCGCTCGCTCTGATGCTCTAGGCGATCCAGTCGTCGTGCCCAAGGATCGATCCGCGACGCTATTCCGGCGTTGGAAACAAACAACAATTTGTCGTCCGTCGAACTCTCATCCCAAAGAGGCAGTCCTGCTCCATTGGGATCGCCATTCTTGGCAAAGTTCGTCCAGTAAGCCCGAAGGATATTTGAAGTCTCGCGGTCCCTATAGGTGAACAGGCCACCGCTCGGCACGCCGAGAGTGCCAAAGACGAACTGAAGTTCTCCTCCATGACCTGTGGCAACGCTCGAGCGTTGTTGTTCGGGCAGATAGGAGAAGCGGTACCGGTAAGTCGGAGATCCGTTCGCAGCATGTGCGCGCGCGAGGAATCGAGCTGGTTCCGTGAATACTCTATCGGTATACAGCTTCCTTGCGATTTCCTTTGGATCACCAGACGCTTCCGGATAGAGATCTTGCAGGGTCTCGTTGGAATCGCCCGGAAGCTTCAGCTCCTGCTCGAACTTCGCTTCGAAGGGATCGGTATCGTCGTCGTTCGTGCCGATGATAAGAGGAACGCGGTTTTCCCGACCGGCTCTGAAACCGTCCGCAATGGATTGCTTTACCAATCTTCCGTCGATAGTGGGATAAAAGCTCACTGAAGATCGTTCGAGCAGGCTCTTCTCGGCCCATAATAGTATTTCAGGACCAGTGGCTCGTAGATCCGATATACTGCCTGCGGCGCCGACCAGTCGCGAGAACTCCTTGCCCGCAATCTCAGCTTGGTCGAGCGAGCGCACCGGTTCGCGGCCTGTTCCCGATTGGATGATAGCTTTTTGAAAGAGCCCGCTCGACCCGCCGCATAACATGAGCATCGCGACCGACGAGCCGCCGAACAGGGTCACGTTATTGGGATCTCCCCCGAATGCACCGATATTGTCGCGCACCCAGCGGAGCGCAGCGATCTGGTCCATCATTCCGTAATTTGCGATTGCCCCATCCGATCCATCTTGTGCCAGCGCGGGATGAACGAACCAACCGAGTGGACCCAGCCGATAGTTGAACGTGACGACGATCACTCCTTCCTGTGCAAGCCTCGATCCGTCGTAAAGGGGATCTCCTCCCGCGCCGGTTACATATAATCCTCCATGGATCCAGACCATCACTGGCAGCTGGGTATTGACTTCAAACGGTCGGAAAACATTGACGGTGAGGCAATCCTCGCTCACGCGATCCCGCTCGGGCTCTCCGGGAATCGGAGGCTGCAGACATGCCGGACCGTACTGATCTGCGGTAAGAATCTCCGGCCTAACCGGTGGCGGCTGCGGAGCACGCCAGCGCAGGGAGCCAATGGGCGGCGAGGCATAGGGCAGTCCTTTGAAGGACGCTACTCCCGCCTGGACTACGCCGAGCGCTTGCCCTTCTCGGGTTGTGACGAAAAGGAATTGTTCGCCCTGCGCCACCGCGGCGTCGTAGCCGCTCTGTCCCAGAGTAGCCGCAAGTGCGAGAAGCACGATCGCAAAGCGCATCAGTCGACCTGGAGATAAGCCCGTGACACCCTATCAGGGATGTGGAGACACCTCGACTGAATTCTTGGCAGACCAACCAACCTTGGAAAAGTAGCGCGCTGTGCCGGGACAGGCGTAAGACGCGTCGTGCTTACATCGTCGGCGTAGGGCGCTTCCCCCGATTGGGCAGGATGGAACCATCGATGAGACGATGTGGACCGGCAGGCCCGAAAAGACGATCTATCAATACCCTCGCGCCAAGACGTTCGCCGAACGCGATGCCTGTGTCCGCGAGTCAATGTGGGCGGCCGCGGAGAGCATCCGCATGGAAAAAGCTGACAGAAACGCGCGGCTCGTGGCGGATTACCTGCGCGACCACGCCAAAGTAGCAAAGGTCCATTACCTTGCTCACCACGAAGAGGCCTCCTCCGCCGGCCGTCTGTTCGCGAGCAATGCACCGGAGCGGGCTCCACGTTCTCGTTTGACATTGCGGGCGGCCAAGCCGCCGCATTTAAATTCTTGAACGCGCTGCAGATCTTCAAACTGGCGCTCAGCCTGGGTGGCACGGAGTCGCTCGCCAGCCTGCCCGCAAGCATGACCCACTTCGGCGTTCCGGCTGACATCCGCCAAAAAATAGGCATACGTGACTCCACGATCCGGCTGTCGATCGGCATCGAACAGCCGTCGGGTCTGATCGCGGACATCGCGCAGGCTTTCAACGAGGCATAGCTGCACTCCTTGCGTGAGAGCCAGTGCAAGAACCGACAACGGCCTTTGACAGCGGACGTGTGGGTGTGCCTTCTGCCAGAAGCCGCGTTCCAGGGCCGCCCCGCGAGAGGCGGCGTTCCGCAAACGCGCGGCTGGCGCGGCTACTGCGAACGGTCCGAGGTCCACCCCTTGTACTCAGCGATATTGTCCCGGGTCACGAGCTTCGACGGCAAAAGCTCGACGGTCGAAGCAGGCTTCTGCCCATTGAGAATGCTGACGCCGATCTGCACGGCGCGGCGCGCCATGAAGAAAGGGTCCTGCGAGGCGGAGGCTTGGATCTGCTGCGCCCCCGGATCCTTGAGCGCGGCCTCGATATCGGGTGCGCCATCGACCGCGGTGATGATGATGCCGCTGCGCTGCTGCTGGCGCGCCGCGAGGTCGGTGCCGATGGCCTGCGGGTCGTTGATGGCGAAGATGGCGTCGATCTTGGCAAAGCGGGTCAGATAGCCTTGCGTCACGGTCAGGCCACCTTCGCGCGACCCCTTGGCGTCCTGGTCGCTGGACAGGACCTTGAGGCCGGGATTCTTGGAGAACACATTCTTGCAGCCGACCACCCGGTCGATCACCGCGGAGACCTGCGGCCCGTTCTCGATGATCACATCGCCTTTGCCGCCGAGCTTGTCGACGATATACTGGCAGGAGATCTCGCCTGCCTGGACATTGTTCGTGGTCACCGTGGCGTCGGCGGCTTCGGCTGCGGTATCCACCGCGACGACGATGATGCCTGCCGCCTGTGCTTTCTTGATCGCCGGCCCGACGGCCTTCGGATCGCCGGGGTTCAAGAGGATCAGGTCGACGCCGGCGGCGATGAAGTTGTCGATCTGAGTCACCTGCTTGCCGAGGTCGTATTCAAAGCCGACCGTCGTGATCTTCACATTGGGATTGGTCTTTCTGGCCTCGAACTCGGCACCCTTCGACAGGGCGACGAAAAACGGGTTGCCCAGCGAGCCCAGCGAGATGCCGATCGATTTAAGCTCTTTGGCGAAGGACGGTGCGGAGCTCAGGACGAGCGCCACGGCGGCGCCGGCAAACGAGATCTTCTTCAACATTGGCTTCCTCCCTGGTCTCTTTGAATTCCCGGCACGGTGGACCAGCTGCCGTAACGGAACCCGACATGGCGACATAGAACCTTGCGCGCTCCTATCTTTCAAGTGCGAGCCGAGCCCTGCAGCCGATAGCGGTCGAGCGCCACGGCGCCGATGATCACCAGACCCTTGATCACATATTGCCATACGTCGGAAACCCCGGTGAGGATGAGGCCATTCGACAAAACGGCAATGATCAGGGCCCCGACCAGCGTTCCCCAGATCGAGCCGATACCGCCGACGAAGGAGGTGCCACCCAGGATAACAGCGGTGATCGCATCGAGCTCGTAGGACTGGCCGAGCTGCAGCCCATTGGCAGCATAGAGGCGCGCCGCTTGCAGGGCCCCGCCAAGCCCGGCCAGCAGCCCCGACACCGCATAGACGAAGATCAGCACAGCCCAGACCTTGATGCCGGCCAAACGTGCCGCACTCTCGTTACCGCCGACCGCGTAGATATGGACCCCGAGCACGGTGCGACGCAGTACCAGCCACGAGGCGAGGATGACAAGCAATGCGATCACCGAGAGCCAGGGTATCGAAGCGACGCCGGGAAGGAGCGTCAGGGATCCGTTACCGATAACGGCATAGGGAATCGAGGGGTTGAAGACAGTGGTGTCGGCACCCAGGAGGCGCGCCAGACCGCGCACGGCGGTCAGCGAACCGAGCGTGACGATGAAGGGCGGCAGGCGCAGCAGCGCAATCAAGGCACCATTGATGACGCCGAAGACGAGGCCCGTGAGTACCGCGGCCGGCAGCCAGAGCGACCCAAGATCAGGAAACTTGGAGACAATCAGCCCGGCCATCGCGGCGGCGGCTAGGATGGAACCGACCGAGAGGTCGATGCCGCCGGTGAGGATGACGAATGTCATGCCTGCGGCCAGCACGGTATTGACCGCCGCTTGCTGCAGCACGATGCCGAGATTCTGGCCGCTGAAGAAACGACCGTCCGACAGAAAATGGAAGCCGACGCACAACAGAAGCAGCACCGGCAACATGCCGACTGCACGTATAATCAGCCGTGTGCGCTGACGCTTCGTCTCCTGCGCAGCCGCGAAGCCGGCAGCGCCGGCGGAGGCGGCCTCCGCCGGCGATGGATTGTCATGAGGCATCGAGCTGCTCCGTTCCAGTTGCGAGTGCCATAATATCCTCCTGGCTAAGCGGCGCCGTCGCGGTTCGCCTCATCTCGCCGGCGATACGCCCGGCACGCATGACCAGGACGCGGTCGCAGATGCCGATGATCTCGGGCAGGTCGGATGAGATGACGAGGATAGCGGTGCCGGATTTTGCGAGATTGTCGATGATCGAATAGATCTCGGACTTGGCCCCGACATCGACGCCGCGCGTCGGCTCGTCGAGAATCAGGACCTTGGGCGTGATTGCGAGCAGGCGCGACAGCAGCACCTTCTGCTGGTTGCCGCCAGACAGTCCACCGGCCGTGACGCCGATATCCGGGGCGCGGATGCCCAGCGCCGTGAAGGCGTTGTTGGCACGGTCGCGGGCCTTGTCCCTGTCGAGGATGAAGCCGAGCTTGGCGTCCCTGCCCAGCACGGCGAGGTTGATGTTGTCCAGACAGGACATGTCCAGGAACAAGCCGAGCGCCTTCCTGTCTTCGGTGAGATAGGCAATGCCCGCATCGAGAGCCTCGCCAGGTGTGCGTATGGTGACCGCACGGCCTTCGAGTTCGACATGGCCGGAGGTCTTGGGCGAAGCCCCGATCATGAGATGCGCAAGCTCGGTGCGGCCCGCGCCGATAAGGCCGGCAAGCCCGACGACCTCGCCTGCATGCACGGTCAAGGAGCAACCCTTGACGCGCCGCCCATCGCCGAGAGCATATACTTCATCCATGCGATGCGAGATATAGATGATGGCGAGACCCTCAGCGCGCAGCTGGCGGATCAGGGCGAACAGCCTCTCGCTCTCACCGGCCGAAAGCGCGGTGGTCGGCTCGTCCATAATCAGGATCTTCGATCTGGCGTGCAGCGCACGGGCAATCTCGACGAGTTGCCGCTGGCCCATGGACAGATGGGCCACCAGACTAGACGGCGCGAAATCCGCGCCAAGCCGCTCGAGCATCGGGCCGACGCTGGCTCGCATGGCGCCCCGCGCCAGCAACCCAGAATGTGAGACTTCGCGGCCCAGATAGATATTCTCCGCGACGTTCAGATTGGGGGCGAGGGAGAGCTCCTGATAGATGATGGAGATGCCGGCTGCGCGACCGCCGAGGGGACCATCGATGCGCACCAGCCTGCCCTCGATGCGGATCTCGCCACCCGGATCGGGCCTGTATGCGCCCGACAATATCTTCATGAGCGTCGATTTGCCGGCGCCGTTCTCGCCCATCAAAGCATGGATTTCGCTCGCGTAGACGGTCAGGTCGACATTGCGCAACGCCTTGATGCTGAAGAAAGACTTGGAGACCCGGCGCATTTCGAGGATCGGGTCGCTCATCGTGCCTCCTCCCCGGCGCGCCGACGGCGCCAATGCGTTTCTCACCCGCGGCTCGTTTGCAGGGCAGCGCGAGTTTACTCATTAAACAAAAATCGGCGGCGCAGGGCAATATCGAGGAAACCGCGGCTCGCCGATGCCACGAACCGGGACATCGCCTTCCGGAACCGACCTGGTGCCCTGCTTCCGAAGTTCGTGATACATCGCAACAGCTTCTGACACGAACTTCGGAACCAAGGGGGCCCTGGCAAATCTATGATCCTAATGCCGCTTTTCGATTTTGAAGTTCCTGGGACGAGCTCGCGGCAACCGATGTAGGAACTTCAAATCGGTGGCACTAGTGTCGGGGGCGGCATTAGCGCCGCGGTCGGTACAGGTTGCGCCATTTGGGAAGCCGCTCGGCGTAAGCATCTGCGAGTGCGTGCTCAGGTTCGAATGTCTCGATGCGTCGAGGGGGTGTGCAGACGGCTTCGACCGTCTCGCCAGTGACAGCCAGGCGCCCCAGTCTCGCCGCACCAAACGCCGCTCCCGTTTCACCCTCGGCAAATCGATGGATCGGAATATTCAGAACGTTTGCAAGCACCGACAGCCAGAACCGCGAACGTGAACCGCCACCGATCGCATCAGCCTCCGAGATCGCGATCCCGGTGTCTGCAAGCGCGTCCCGACAATCTGCGATCGCGAAGGCAACGCCCTCGAGCACGGCTTGCACGATTGCGGCACGATCCGTGCCGTGGCTCAGCCCGTCGAGCATTCCGCGCGCCTCCGGGTCATCGTGCGGCGTCCGTTCGCCGGACAGATACGGCAAAAAGTTTACAAGCGACGGCGCCTTCGGGCGCAAACCGAGCGGCTCCAGCAAGTCGGCCTCAGAGGTCCCAAGCAATCGCGCGATCCAGGCGAGACTCGATGCCGCCGAGAGAATCGCACCGGCCTGAATCCACATTGCGGGGATGGCGTGACAGAACGTATGCACCGCCCGCTGTGGGTTGGCGGCAATTGCATTGGTCGGTACCAGCAATGCTCCGGAGGTTCCGAGCGAAACAAATGCGGCGCCGGGCCGTATCGCACCGATGCCGACGGCGCCCGCCGGATTGTCGCCGGCGCCTCCGGCGATCATCGGTCGTTTGGTCATTCCCCAGCGAAGGGCCATCTCGCTCCGCAGCGGCGCCGCAGGCGCACAGCCCTCGACGAGACGCGGCATCTGGCTGCGCGACAAGCCGGTTGCGGACAGCCCTTCATCCGACCAGTCCCGGCGCGCGACATCGAGCCACAACGAGCCCGATGCGTCCGAGACATCCTCGATCGCTTCACCGGTCAGAATCAGGCGTAGATATGCTTTCGGGAGCAAAACGAGTTTGGTGGCCGCGAAGATCTCCGGTTCGTGTTTCGCAACCCACACCAGTTTGGGAGCGGTGAATCCAGGCATGGCCTTGTTGCCTGTCGTCGCACGCAATGCGGGCCAGCGCTTTTCCAGCATACGGCATTCCGCAGCGGACCGTCCGTCATTCCAAAGAATGCAGGGCCGCAACGGTTTGAAGTTCGCATCGAGCAGAGTTGCGCCGTGCATCTGGCCCGACAGGCCGATGCCGTCAACCGCCGCCAATTCGCGAGGATGATCCGCCTTCAAGGCGTCCAGCGTTGCAAACGTAGCATCAATCCACTGCCCTGGGTCTTGTTCGGAATAGCCGGGATGTGGAGAATTAACCGTCAGCGATCGGCTTCGGCTTGCCACCACCCGCTGCTCATGATCAACGAGAATGGTTTTGACCGCTGACGTGCCGAGATCGATACCGAGATACATGATGCCTCTCGCCTGACGCGCGAAGTGGATCGACACAACGGACATAGTACACAGAGACGATATCCGCTCCCGTATCGAACAGGCGCAGCCGTTACTCGTCAATAGCGACAGGCACGGCGGCGCCATTTCCACGACAATCCGGGGGCGTTCGCTCGGTTGGTTTCGTGTGCCATGCACCATAAGCTGACCTACGGAATTTTGCAGCTCAAGGACGCGCCGGTGTGGCATCCGTCAGCCTTTCATCCCAAGCCGCGATGAAACTAGTTGAGCCTAAAATCCATGCGCAATCTCGTTGTTGACGACCAGTCGAACGCGCGCAAGGTCGTCGCAGTGATGGCGCAAGCCAGGGCGGCCGATCCGCACCATGGCCGGACTTTCATTCTCGACGTCGGTGCCATCGGCCGTCCCGAGCCGCGGGTCAGGCTGTCATGACGCGGGATATCCGGCCGTCCAAAATTCAAATGAAAACAAAAAGGGAGGCGCCACGCGCCTCCCGCTCCTTCATGCGAACCCGCGACCGCGCTCGATCCCTGCGCGGGATGCTCGGCTATTTTTGAACGCAAGTGTCGGCGGTAGCCTTGGTGCATTCGTCGAGGCCGGTAAACAGCGGATCGTCGACTTTCTTGCCTTCGATCAGGCTGATCATGACCGACGGCGCCTTGTAGCCCATCTCGAACGGCCGCTGGCCGACCAGGGCTTCGACGCGACCTTCCTTCGCTATCGCCACCTCGTCGCCGATCGTATCGGCGGCGACGATCACCAGCGACTTGCTCGCGATCTGCGCCTTGTATTGATCGGTCAGCTGGCGATAGGGTTGCGGCGCACCGAACAGCGGCCATCCGCCCTCGATCACGATGGCATCGAGCTTCGGGTTGGCGGTGAGAATGTCCGACATCGCCTGGACCCCCTTAGGTCCGTCGTCATTGGTGAAGACCGGGCAGCCCGAGACTTCGGTCCAGCCGCCTTCGCCCTTCAGCCGGTCCAGATCCTTCTTTCCGGACAGTGAATCGCGTGTGCCGGATGCGCGACGCAGAATATTGTCGGCCGCGGCGTTGCCCTCGATCAGGCAGAACATCCCGCCATTCGGCTTGGCCTTCTTCAGGTACTCGCCGAGCCGAAAGCCCAGCAGGTAATTGTCGGTGCCGAGATAGGTCTTGCGAAGCGACGCATCCTCCTTCTTGAGGTCGGCGTCGAGCGTCATGATCGGCACCTTCGGCTTGGCCGCCTTGATCGCATTGGCGATCAACGGCGCGTTCGACGGCGAAATCGCCATGGCCACGGTGTCGGACTTGCCAAGCATGTCCTGCACGATCTGGGCCTCGCCGGCCTCGTCCGACGTCGAAGCCGGCCCGGTGTAGAAGCAGTTATACGGCGAAGTCGCGTTTTCCTTGTTCCACTTCTCGCAACCCTGGTGAATGGCTTCGAAGAACGGATTGTCGAGACCCTTCACGACGATGACGAGCTGCTTCTTCTGAGCCATCGCGGATCCCGCCGACAAAGTCAGCGCCGCAACGGTCAATGCCAATAGCGTTTTGTTCATTGGTGCCTCCCACATCTGCAGCGGGCGTTTATTCGCCCGTTTTCCAGAATTGATCTGATTCGAGTTGTCCAATTGTCTAATTCATGTGTCGGCTCACTGAATCGGAGATTGGGTCGAAGTCGAACGCCATACCGATTGCACTCGCATCCTCACGAGGCCATTGGATCCTCACGCGCCGGGGAAAATGGGAAATCAAGAAACGCTTGATGTGAGGGGTTTGCTATGACTACCGAATTCCGCTCAAGATATCGATATCAGCGAGCCGTGAGGATAATTCGGGCCTGTGATGAGTCAACGCATTTGTTCGGCACGAATTTCGCAAGGCTCTATTTGGTGCGCTGCACATCATTTGGTTGTTCGCGAACGGGGCCGCCGCAAGCCCGGTGGAGAACATTGACTGGCTACACTCACTGTAATTCAATGCCGGCTCCTTCGACGCCGTGAGCCGTGGTTGATTTACGGAAACTGAAGACGAGCATCGGGCGGCAATTCCGCCGAAGGTGAATTCTGGAATGGCTCTTCTCGAACTTGAAAATGTTTCGAAGCATTTCGGCGCCATTCATGCCCTCAATGATGTTTCGCTGTCGCTGGAGCCGGGCGAGGTCGTCGGCCTGATGGGCGACAACGGCGCCGGCAAGTCCACCTTGGCCAAGATCGTCGCTGGAAATTTCCGCCCGACGCATGGCGCGATGCGAATGGAAGGCCGGGATCTGGTCATGCATCGGCCGATCGAAGCCCGCCAGCACGGCATCGAGATCGTGCACCAGGATCTGGCGCTCTGCGACAATCTCAGCGCCGCCGCCAACGTCTTTCTCGGCCGCGAAGTCCGCAAGGGTTTTGGCCCGTTTAAGGTTCTCGACTACGCCACCATGTATCGCCGCGCCGGCCAGATCTTTGCCGAGCTGCGATCGGAAACGCGGCCACGCGATCTGGTCCGGCAGATGTCGGGCGGGCAGCGACAGGCGGTGGCGATCGCCCGGACCCGGATCGCCGATGCCAAGCTCATTCTGATGGACGAGCCGACGGCGGCGATTTCGGTGCGGCAGGTCGCCGAGGTGCTGAATCTGATCCGGCTGCTGCGCGATCGCGGCATTGCCATCGTGCTCATCAGCCATCGCATGCCGGATGTGTTCAGCATCGCCGATCGCGTCGTGGTGCTGCGCCGCGGCCGCAAGGTCGCCGACAAGGACGTGGCCGCGAGTTCACCGGAGGAGGTGACCGGGCTGATCACCGGCGCGATCGAACACGCGTTGTGACCGCATGACGGCTTCCGAAGAATCGAAGGTGTTGGCAATGGACATTCAGTTCGACGACGGGATCAAGTCCGGCAGATTCCCGATCCTCTCCTGGCTGACGTCGCGCCAGGCCTTCTGGGTTCTGCTGGCGGTGTGCGTCGCCTGCGTCTTTCTGTCGTTCGCGACCAACTCCTTTGCGACGTCCAACAACATCTTCAACGTAACCCGCAATTTCACCTTTGTCGCGGTCGTCGCGCTGGGCATGACGATCGTGATCATCACCGGCGGCATCGACCTGTCGGTCGGTTCGGTGCTCTGCCTGTGCAGCATGATTCTCGCGGTCGTCATGCATGCCGGCTACAGTATCGAGGTCGGCATCGCCGCCGCGCTGGGAACCGCGCTCCTGATTGGCGCCATCAACGGCGTGCTGATCGCCTATCTCGGCATGCCGCCGTTCGTGGTCACGCTTGGGATGTTGTCGATCGCGCGCAGCCTGGCCATGGTCGCATCCAACAACACCGTGGTGTTTCAGTTCGGGCCGGATCAGGACAAGCTGTTGTTCCTCGGCGGCGGGGCGCTGCTGTTCGGAATCGCCAATCCGGTCATCTACATGCTCGTGCTCGCGCTTCTGACCGGCTTCCTGCTGCGCTTCACCAGATTCGGCCGCTACGTCTTCGCCATCGGCGGTAACGAACATGCCGCGATCGTGACCGGCGTGCCGGTGCGCCGCACCAAGATCATCGTCTATATGATTTCCGCGCTCTCGGCCGGTATTGCCGGGGTAATCGAAACCGGCTGGCTCGGCGCGGTCACCACCAATCTCGGCAACGGCATGGAGCTTCAGGTGATCGCCGCTACCGTGATCGGCGGCGCCAATCTTGCCGGCGGCATCGGCACGGCGTTCGGCGCCCTGATCGGTTCGGCGCTGATCGAGGTCATCCGCAACAGTCTCGGGCTATTGGGCATCAGCGCGTTCTGGCAGGGCACCTTTGTCGGCTCGTTCATCATCGTTGCCGTGGCCTTCGACCGGATCCGGAATTTCCGATCGCCGACATGAGCGCGGCCGGATCATGGATTTCGGGATGGCGTTCCCGCCAGCGGGAGTGACCGGACAGCACGTCTCCACCATTCGATCAACGACGGACGAGAAAGCAAATGACAGGCAAGCGCGTGGTATTCACCGGGGGAACCGGCAAGGCCGGCAGGCATGTCCTGCCGCATCTGAAGAGCAAGGGCTACGACCTTCTCAATGTCGACCTCAAGCCGTTCGGTCATCCCGGCATCAGCACCCTGATCGCCGATCTGACGCACAGCGGCCAGGCCTTCAACGCCCTGACCACGCATTTCGGCTTCGACCGTTTCGAAGCCGGCAGGCCGCCGGCGGCGCCGGACGCCGTTGTGCATTTTGCCGCGATACCGCGGGTACTGATCGAGCCGGATAACGAGACGTTTCGCGTCAACACGGTCAGCACCTATAATGTCATCGAAGCCGCGGCGAAACTCGGCGTCCGCAAGATCGTGATCGCCTCCAGCGAGACCACCTACGGCGTCTGTTTTGCCGAAGGCGACAAGGATTTCAGAAGCTTCCCGCTCGAGGAGGACTATGACACCGATCCTATGGACTCTTACGGGCTTTCCAAGGTCGTGAATGAAAAGACCGCGCGCGCCTTCGCCATGCGCTACGGCATCGACGTCTATGCGCTGCGGATCGCGAACGTCATCGAGCCTCATGAATACGACATGTTTCCCGACTTCCTGGCCAATCTGCCGTCGCGAAAACGCAATGCTTGGGGCTACATCGACGCCCGCGACCTCGGCGAGATCGTGCATCTGGCGATCCAGAAAGACGGGCTCGGCTTTCAGGTCTTCAACGCCGTCAACGACACCGTCACCGCCAACATTCCGACCCGTGAAGTACTGAGCCGCTATTGTCCCCACGTCCCGATCACCCGCGAACTCGGCGATTACGAGGCGCCGCTGTCGAACCGGAAGGCGCGCGAGGTGCTGGGATTCAGGGAAGCGCACAACTGGCGGAAATACGTCAAGGCCGGATAGCGACTGCGATACTTCATCGCCGCGTTAAATCCTCGGGTTGGCGCGGCTTTGTTTTGTGAATTGACGATCAACTACGGCTCGCCGGTCCAAGCCCGCCGGGATGTATGGCGGATAGCAATCTCAACAACATTCTTACATACGCGATAAAGATGTCACCGCGATTAAAGCCGCCGAACAACTCGTAGACAGGCATGACGTGGAACTGTGGGACCGCGATCGATTGGTCGCCAAGCTGATCCACAAGCCGAAGTGATCAAATCCGGCTCGAACGATCCCGTCGCTTCCTCGCAGCTGACGGAAGCGAGTGCGGCCATGAATCAAACGAGCCGAGAGGAACTTGAAACGAAGCCGATTAGCAACGGAACACAGCGATCCAACCACCAAGGCGTGGCTCCAGCAATTTGTCCGTGAACTTGAAGCGCAACTTCGCGACATGAGATAAAGGCCGTCTCAGTTAGCGGCCTCTTCATCTCAGCGAAGTTTACTCTGTCGCCTATTGGCAGCACTTAGCCGACGTCGGTGTTCTGGCGAATGTCCACTTAATCGAGACACCCGACAGCTCACGTCCGAGCGTTCTTACACGACCAAGACCCATTGCAGTGCGGGCTAACCCGTAGCGACGGAATTCGGAAACATCGACCTTGCGAGCCTCGCCGGACTGTTCGGCAGCGCGAAAAGCTCGACCCCGTCCTCGTTGCTAGCGGACCGCGGCCGCGATGGTCGACGGTCGGAGACCATGAGAGCAGGCCGCGCGGCATGGGGGGCGGGTGTTTCAACAAGCGGCGCGACGCCCGCGCGACCTGAATTCCGACGCCAGTGCCGAAACCATCTTCGGTTGCTACCATCTTTTCGAAGCCTTGAATGTGCCCGACGACCCGGTCGAAGCGGACAAAATTTGAGGCCCGGCTGCCCATCGCGTCCAGATTTCGGAATTGAGCCATTACGAAAGCTGCTATCCCGGTCTACCGCGGCTTGTTTCCGGTCGCGCCCACGCCGTTCGTGGAAAACGACTCCCTCGACTCCTGATCCGCATGTTATGAAGACCGACAATAAAACGACGGGAGGACCCATGATGATATCCTTGAACGCAGCTACCGTACTGCCAGACGACGGCACCGCGGGCACGCTGGTCGGCCGCGTTTGGCTTCCTTCTGCGTCAGGTCCCTCAGTCGTGGCGGTTCGCGACAGCGGCTTTTACGATGTCACGTCGCGTTTTCCGACCGTGAGCATGCTTGCGGAGGAAAGCGATCCGGCCGGCGCACTCGGGAACGTCGAGGGTACTCGAATCGGCGATCTCGATCGCATCGCCGCCAATACGCCGCCGGACGGACGCGATTCCGGAAAGCCCTGGCTGCTTGCGCCGATCGACCTTCAGGTGCTCAAGGCCGCCGGCGTCACCTTCGCGGTATCGATGCTTGAGAGAGTGATCGAGGAAAGGGCCCGCGGCAATCCAGCATCGGCGGCCGCGATCCGTGCGGAAGTCGAGCGGCTCGTCGGTGACGATCTTTCGAAGCTGAAGCCGGGGTCCGCCGAGGCGAAGCGCCTGAAGGACGTGCTGATCTCACAGCAGGCATGGAGCCAGTATCTCGAGGTCGGAATTGGCCCGGACGCGGAGGTCTTTACCAAGGCGCCGGTTCTGTCGTCAGTGGGGACCGGGATGGATGCCGGTCTTCATCCGAAATCAAGCTGGAACAACCCCGAACCCGAAGTCGTGCTCGTCGTATCGAGCCGCGGCCATATCGTCGGCGCGACGCTCGGAAACGATGTCAACCTTCGAGATTTCGAAGGACGATCCGCGCTTTTGCTTTCGAAGGCGAAGGACAACAACGCGTCCTGCGCGATCGGGCCGTTTCTGCGCCTGTTCGACCGGAGCTTCAGTCTCGATGACGTGCGCGAGATGGATGTGGCGATGACAGTCATCGGCGAGGATGGCTTTGTTCTTGAAGGTCATTCCTCCATCAGCAAGATCAGCCGGGATCCGGAAGACCTCGTCTCGCAGACGATTGGACCTACGCACCAGTACCCCGATGGATTTGCGCTTTTTCTCGGCACCATGTTTGCCCCGATCAAGGATCGCGATGTGGCGGGAGAAGGGTTCACTCATAAGCGCGGCGATATCGTTACGATCGGGACGCCGAAGCTTGGCAAGCTGACCAATCGAATGCTTCCGAGCGACGAGTGCGAGCATTGGCAGTTCGGTCTCGGCGCAATGATGAAGAATCTCTCCAGCAGAAAGTGTCTTTGAATTGTATTTGCGCCGGGCTTCTCGGGGCCTTTTTTAGGGGATTGCAGACGTTCCCTGAAAGTCGGCTGTTGAATCCAGTTCAGGCGCGGTCCCGAAACGATATCTGCTCGACATTCGAGGCATCACGCGGCGCTGCAAGCGGCGGCCATACCTGGTTTCGGCCCTTGAGCTTCGCTGCATAAAGAGCGGTATCTGCGACGGCAATCAACTCCGCCGCCGTGAGCTCGCCGACGGAAGCTGAGGCAACGCCGAAACTCGCTGTGACGATCCCGAATAGGCCCGGCCCTTCGTTCGGAATGGTCGCCGTTTCAACTGACCTGCGTATCCTCTCGGCGATCCGCATCGCATCAACCAACTGCATCTCGGGCAGCACCACCAGAAATTCCTCGCCGCCGTAACGGACTGCACCTTCCGAAGCTGCGCCGAGCTCGGCGATCAGGATCGAAGCCATCCGCTTCAGGCAGAGATCGCCCGCCCCATGGCCGTATCTATCGTTCAGCCACTTGAAGTGGTCGATATCCATCAAAATAACCGACACGATTGTTGGTGGTTCGCCGTCCGCCCTCCACAGCAGGCCCAGCTCGATATCCAGGTGATGGCGGTTCGCCAGACCAGTGAGGGCATCGCGTTTCGATGCTGCATCGGCCTGCATGTGGCGAAGGCGGTCCCGCAGCGAGAATAGATAGGCGCGTCTCAAATCGCGCTCCATCGTGTAATTGGCAACCAACGTGATGTACGCGCAAATCGCGATCTGCACGAGGATCATGGCCGCGACGGGACCGCCGATGTAGTTCGCCGACAGGACCACCGAAGCATGGCAAATCACGATGGCGGCAGTCACGGCGCGTGCAAAAGGAAATGCCAGTCGGTGCAGCGATACGTTCGCGTAGAGGAGCGTCGGAATAATGACGTACTGGTAGTGTGCGGCACTTTCGCTCGTCGTGGACGCAAAGCCGTAGTCTATCTGTAGAATAATGAACAGCGTATGCTGGCCGCCAGGCACTCGCGAACGAAGGGTCGTGGGCGCTTGGTCATCGCCCAGGCTGCAAAGAGCATCCATGGCGTGACTAGGCCGAGATGAAGCAACGTGGCAACGCGAAATACGTCGGGGACGAGCAGCCAATCGGCGATCAAGAAGAAATTGTAGAGGACGGCGGAAACAAGGATTCCTATTCTAAGTCGCGTGCACCGCCGCTCCTGTGTATCTTCCTCGAAGAGTTGTTCCAATGCGGCAGGGAACGCGATAATGCGTCTTCCCTTCCCCATGAGGGCTTCGACCGCTTCGAGCGTGACTGACAAATCGGCAACCCTGTTCGCTTTGCAGGGTTTCAGTATGCAGTCACCATGCTTTCCAAGAAATTTCGGAACGAGGTTAACTGGTCGCTTAGATCGATAATAATGTGACCGTCAGACCGGCGCTCGCTTCGCGCCAGCGTCGTCTGAAATGTTTCTCCGGCCCAACCTGACGGTGCGACCCCGCGGATCAACAGGCTTTCGCGGATGTCTCTGTTCTTCAGGTACAGTCGGGACACATGCACGTGGTGTCTCCGAATGTCCGCTTCGCGCCAAAAGCAGTCAGTCGAGGAAATGACTGTTTGGGTTGGGTTAGCGCGACATTGGCGATTAGCGCAGTGAACCGCTATGTTCGTTTTCTTACTCGCGTACTACAAATTCCATTCAACACTTCTAGCTGGCTGCACTCTGTCAGAGTAGGATGAGCTCGTAAGATTAGGAAACATGCGTACTATGATCAGGCCGCCAAGATCGGACGTTCGTTCAGCAGATGAGATCGCTCGAACGCTCAAGCTCGACAAGGGTCTCGGCTTTCTGGTGCGGTTGCTCGATACCCGGGTTCACCTGCTCTACGAGCAGTTGACCGGGCAGAACGATATCACGCCGCGCCAGTTCGGTGTGCTGTTGACGCTCCACCAGCAGGGCACGCTTACGCTCACTGAACTTGCCGGACACATCCGGGTCGACCGCAGCACGCTCGGCGAAATGATCAATCGCATGGCGGAGCGATCCCTGATCACCAAGCGCAACAACGGTAACGATCGACGCTCCGCCGAGGTGTTGCTGGCGCGCGCCGGCAAGATGGTGCTGCTGGAGATCGTTGCCGGCGCCGCCGAGCTGCAAGGCGCCTTGCTCGCACCACTGTCGGCCCAGGACCGAGCGCATTTCATGCGCTGCATGAAGCTGATCGCGGAACCGGCACCAAAAGCCGACGACTGAGCCGACCGGCCGATCTGGCTTGGCGCGCGTGGGTCAGACGCGTCGCCTATCCGGAACTGCCCGGCTGCACGACCGAGTCTCTTGTCGTGGAGCACGCCCTTCACAGCCTTGAACGGATGCGGATTGAGATAATCGTCCGCATGGTCAGCGAAGGACGCATTCCTCCAGTGCCCCGCCCGCCTCTGCAGGATTGCGATCCGGCCTGGGTCGCCAAGCAGGTTGGGCTCGCGGACGACCTAATCGCCCTTATCGATCGCGACGAAGCCGCGGCCCCTCGCGAACTACAAACCAATTACTAGTCGATGCCCAAGGGAAGAAACCAGGATGCTTTCTCATCAGGACAATGAAACGCTCGTTCGGGTAGGGCCGGGCACGGCCATGGGATCGCTGTTCCGGCTGTACTGGATTCCATTTCTGTTTTCAAAGGATCTGGTGTCGGATGGTCAGCCAAAGCGCGTGATGTTACTGGGCGAAGATCTTGTCTCATTTCGCGACTCACAGCAGCGCGTGGGGCTGATGGCCAATGCCTGCGCGCATCGCGGCGCGCCGATGATGTTCGGCCGCAACGAGGATTGCGGGCTGCGCTGCGTCTATCACGGCTGGAAATACGACGTGACCGGGGCGGTGACGGACATGCCGGCCGAGCCGGTCAAGAGCCGACTCAAGGACAAGGTCAAGATCACAGCGTATCCGTGCGAGGAACGCAACGGCATCGTCTGGGCTTATATGGGCCCCGACACCGCCGAGCTGCCGCCGCTGCCGAACCTCGAATGGAACATGGTGCCTGCGGAGAATGTGCAGGTTTCCATCCGGGTGCAGGAATGCAACTGGCTGCAGGCGCTGGAAGGCGAAATCGATTCCGCGCATGCCCCCATCCTCCACGGCCGCATCGACTCCAAAGGAGCCATCAACGAGTGGCTTGCCAAGCGCGATCTGCGGCCGACATTCGAGTGTGTTCGGCAAGACTTCGGCATGAGCATCGCGGCGAAGCGGCGGCTCGACGGCGAAAGGCTCTATTGGCGCGTCAACCAGTTCATGATGCCGTTTTATTCGCTGGTGCCGCCGCAATCGAAATTTCCCGATCTCAGCGGTCACGCCTGGGTTCCGATGGACGACAACCACACGCTCTGCATCTTCTTTTCTTACCATCCGTCCGAGCCGCTTCCGGCGCGCACCCGCGAATTATTCGAGGAAGGTCACCAGGGCCGGGAAACCGGCCATCCCAGCCGGCATGCCTTCGTGAAGCGCAACGCCACCGTGCCTTATGCCGACTACTGGACCAAGTTCACACGCGAAACCGGATACGAATTCGACTATCAAACCCAGGTCAGTACCTGGTTCTCTGGTCTGCCGGGGCTTTGGATCCAGGACGGCGCGTGCCAAAGCGCAATCCAGCCGATCTTCGACCGGACCAAGGAACACCTCGGTTCCAGCGATACCGGAATTGCGATGACCCGGCGGCTGCTGCTGGAAGCCGTCAGCGCTTATCGGGACCACGGCATCAAGCCGAACGGGGTGACCAACCCCGACACCTTCATGGTCCGTGCGGTCTCGCTCACTCTGCCGGAGACGACGTCATGGGTGGAATTCGGCAGCCGGCATATGGCGGCAAAGCTTGGTGCCGATTTCGGCTATCCGCTGTAGCCAGCATTCGGCTAAGGGAAGCCCGCGATGACGGAGAAGGTGATCCCGGATAGGGGCTTTGACGTGCAGCTGCATCGCAGCGGACGCACCGTCACCGTGCCGCCCGGGGAGACCATCCTGGACATTTTGCTCGACAATGGCGTCAACGTTTCCTTTTCCTGCTCGGAAGGCATCTGTGGCACCTGCGAAACAAGGGTGATCGAGGGGATTCCCGATCATCGCGACAGTTTCCTCAGCGATGAGGAAAAGGCAGAAAACAGCAAGATCATGATCTGCTGCTCCCGATCGAAATCCCCAGTGTTGACGCTCGATCTCTAGATGGCCGTCACGAGATCGCACGCGCTGCGAATAGCGGCCCGTCCCGGTAGTCGAGAACCACGATCTCCACCGCGGTGTCGAGTTTCGGTTCGATATCCGATAACACCCGGGTCGCGATCCGCAGGCCCTCGTCGAGATCGACGATGCCGACCCGATACGGGACTTCGTCCTGAAACGCCGCCGGCGCCGCATGGACTACGGTCTGCGAATAGAGCTTGCCGCGGCCGGAGAGCGCCACCCATGCAATCCGCTTCGACCAGCAATGCGGGCAGAACGGTTTTGGGGGAAACGTCAGACGCTCGCAATCATCACACCGCGTCGTCTCGAAACGTCCGGCGGCGAGCCCTTGCCAGAAACGCTGGGTGAATTCGGTCATGCGAGGCGGAAAGGCGCGGACACGATCGACGGTTTGCAAAACCAAGGTCATCGAACACCCTCCAGCACATGAACCAATGCCGCATTGTAGTTGCCGAGTTCAGCGCTAGTGACGGCGAGGCGGGCATTGGCGACCTGGCGCTCGCCGGCGCGGCCCGTGAGCTGCTCGTTGACTTCGAACAGACTGTAGAACGGGGTGACATGCGCGGGGTGCCCGCGCGACTGCAGGCCGCCCGAGGTGCACACCGGAATCCGTCCGCCAAGCGATGTCACGCCCTCGAAACAAAGACGGGCACCCTGCCCGCGCGGTACCAGGCCCAGCGCCTCGCTGGCGAGTACCTCGATGATGGTGCAGGGCGCGTAGAGTTCGGCAAGATCGATATCGGAGGCGGCGATGCCGGCCTCCTCGTAGGCCGCCTGCCCTGCTTTTTCTGCCGAAACCAGCGCGATCATGTCGTTCGGTACTTCGTTGATCTGATGCGCGCCCTCGTGGAAAAATCCCCTGCCGCGCACGCGGACGTAAGGCTTTCCGGATGCTTTCGCGATCTCCTCATCCACCAGCACGATGCAGGCGGCGCCATCGCCGCGCGGCGGCACCTCGTAGAGCCCGAGCGGCTCGACGATCGGCTTCTGCGCAAGCACCTCCGCCAGCGTAATGGGCTTGCGAAACTGCGCGATCGGATTGAACGAAGCGTGCCGCCGGTTCTTGACCGAGACGCTCGCGAGTTCCTCCCGGGATGACCTGAATTCGTGGATGTAGCGCGCGGCATCCATGGCGTACCAGGAAATCGGCGTGAACCCGAACGGCGCATGGAAGTCGACGTCACCGGTGGCGCGCATCGAATTCATCATGTGTTCGAAGGCAGGTACCGCCGATTCGAAATTGACGCCAAGTGCGAGCGCAACCCTTGACTTGCCGAGCCGAATATCATTAGCGGCGGCCTCGAAGGCCAGCGCTGCCGTCATTCCGTTCCCAAGAACTTCCAATACCGAGCCGGTGCATGGCAACCGCAGATAGTTCGCAATGAAAGTGGCAAAATACTTCTGCTGGGTGTAGGGGCGCGGCTGCGCAAATACGAGCGATGAAATCTCGCTTTTGTCGACACCCGCATCCGCCACCGCCTTGATCACGATTTTGGCGAGGATTTCATGCTCGAGCACCTGCAATTCGGCTTCGCGCGGGCTTTGCCATTTGGCGACCGGAAGCGCCGCAGCGCCCAGCATAGCAACACTCCTTGTCATCGGGGGGCGCCTCCTCGCAAATTGCCAAACCAGACGTCACCGACACACGATCAAGGCATCGGCGGCGAGAACACCGTTGGTGGATGCGATCAGAGGATTGACATCGATCTGATCGATAACGTCTCTTAAATCGTGCGCAAGTTCGGACAGCCGGCAGATGGTTTCGACCAGTGCATCGATATCCACGCCGGGCCTGCCGCGAAATCCCGTCAACAAGGCGTGGCCTTTCAGCGAGGCCAACATCTCGCGCGCGGTTTGATCATAGACCGGAGCAAGCCGCACCGCAGTGTCCGCCAGCAATTCGACCATGATCCCGCCGAGCCCGGCGGCAATCAGGGGGCCGAATTGACGATCGTTCTTGATGCCGAGCACGATCTCCGTGCCCGAGGGAGCCATCTGCTGCACGCTGACGCCGTCAATCCTGGCCTGGGGGGCAAAACGCAACGCCGATGCAAAAATGTTCTTGGCCGCTTCGCGAACATTCTCCGGCGTCGACAGCCCTAGCCTGACACCGCCTGCCTCTGTCTTGTGGAGGATATCCGGCGACACGACCTTGATCGCAACCGGCCCCCCAATTCGGCCAGCGGCCAAGGCCGCCTGCTCCGGATCGCGTGCCAGAATTTCACGCGGGATCGCGATCCCATAGCAGGCGAGGATCCGTTTCGAATCCGTCTCGGAAAGCGCTTTGCCGCGACCTGCTGCCTCGGAAAGTATGGCGCGCGCGGCCGGTTCGGCAGATGGATCCGACCTGCGCTTCAGTTCGCCCTGTTGATGCCCGCGCCCTTCATGCCAGTCTAGCCAGGCACGTAAGGTCGCAAAGCAACGATCGGCAGAGCGAAACATGCAGACCTTCGGGTCGGCATCGAGAAGTTCGCTGCCCGGTCCCTGATACCACTCGTTCATCCAGACCACCGCCAGTGGCCGGTCGGTACGGGCGGCGGCTTCGACGATCGCCGGGACCCGCGCGCCGCTTGAGGACGCGTGCGCGAAGATCATAGGCATCACCAGCGCACTGAAGCCGGAGTCGTTTGTAAACGCATCGAGGCAAAAACCGAAGGTCTCGGACGTCTTCAATACCTCAGCGGTGAGATCAGAGGGATTGGCGACCGAGCCGAAATCCGGGACAACCTCATGCAGCGCACTCGCGGTCTTCGCTTCCAGCGTGGGAAGCGGGATGTCGTGGGCTTCGGCCTTGTCGGCGCAGATCACGGCCGCTCCTCCTGAGGTTGAGAGGATCCCGACGCCACGGCCCTTCGTCGGCGCTTTTGTCTTTGCGAAAAACGAGGCGGTTTCCAATACCGCCTCCAGATTATCGACCGCGATCGCACCGGCATCTCTGATCGCCGTCTGATAGGCGACGACCGACCCGACCATCGTTCCCGTGTGCGACATTGCAGCCTTACTGCTGGTCTCGCTGTTACCGGTCTTGTAGACGATCAATGCCTTGCCCGCGCCCCGTGCCTTGCCTGCCGCAGCCAGAAATCGTGCGCCATCCTTGACGCCCTCTAGCAGACAAATGATCGATTTGGTGTCCTCATCCTCCGCAAGATAGGAGATGAAATCACAGACATCGACGTCGCAGGAATTGCCAGCCGCGAGATAATGCGAGAACCCTATTCCGCGCTGCATGCCTTGCAATACGGTGTAACCGAGCGCCCCGCTTTGCGAGACGATGCCGATCGGTCCACGCCGATGTCCCATGCCCGCATAATCGGGCATGAAATTCAGCCCAGCGCCCGAGCGCGTATTGGCAAGGCCTACGCAATTGGGCCCGACGACGCGCACACCGCTGTTCTGGGAAAGCTGCAACAGACGTTGTTGCGCTTCGATGCGGTCGGGCTTCGAGGTCTCTGCGAACCCCGACGCGTAGACGATGACACCGCCAGCCTTCACCGCGGCGGCGCTCTTGATCATGTCCTCGACCATCGGCCTCGCCACGCACAGCACGACGCAGTCCGGGCTTTCCGGCATCTCCGAAAGCGCGGGTACGCAGGGCCGCCCGAGCAGATTTTGGTACTTCGGATTGATCGCGTACACCTTGCCGGTGAAAGCGGACAGGTTGGATAGGGTCCGCTCGCCGAACGACCCCCGCGTCTCCGATGCGCCGACGATGGCCACAACCCTGGGATCGATCAAGCGACGGAGGTCGTCATGGGGATATAGCGCGCGCGCAGTCGTGGAAGTCATGTTCAATCCTTATTCGCCTTGGGGCGCCTTCCGAGCTGAATCACGAAATCGATCGAGCCCGGTCATCCGTTCCGTTCGAGAACTACTGCGCCCGATACCGCACCGGTAGCCGCTTTACCCCGCCCAGGAAGGAGGTTTCCGTCCAGGCCGGATCGCCGGCAAGTTCGATCCGATCGACCCGCTTGAGGAACTCGCGGAAGAAGGAAACGATTTCCGCCTTGGCCAGATGCCTGCCGATGCACGCATGAATTCCGTAGCCGAAGCCGAGGTGACGGTTGGGAGAGCGGTCGGGAATGAATTTGAACGGGCGATCGAAGGTTTCTTCGTCGCGATTGCCGGAAGGATAGCTGATGAAAAGGCTGTCCCCGGCCTTGATGTTCTTGCCGCGAATTTCATAGTCCACGGCTGCCGTTCGGAAGAAGTGCTTGACCGGCGACACCCAGCGCACCATCTCCTCAGCCGCATCGGACAAGAGATCCGGATTGCCCTGCAAGCGGGCCAATGCATCAGGGTTTTCAATCAAGGCAAGCAGGCCACCTGCGATAGTGGCGCTCGTGGTGTCATGGCCTGCGCTCGCAAGCGCCACGTAGTAGGAATAGGCCTCGAAGTCGCCGATCGGTTTTCCGTCGATCTCGGATGTCGCGATAATGGTGGCGACGTCGTCCTTGGGGTTCTGCCGTCTTTCCCTCGCAACGTCCTTGAAGTATTCGACATAGGCCATGGTCGCGTCGATCAGGTCGTTGCCCTTTTGCATCTCCGGATCGCCGCCGCCGAAATAGGCTTGGGTGATCTTCAACAGTCGCTCCTCGTCCTCGCGCGGCAGCCCAAGGATCGCCATCAGAACGCGCAAGGGATAATAGATTGCGATCTCGTTGTAGAAATCGCATTCGCCGCCCAACGCACAGAGCCGATCGACACTCTCCTTGGCCAAGGCATCCATGCGATCCGCCAATGTCCGAAGTTGGCGTGGCTGAAACCACGCGTGGGTCAGCTTCTGATATTTGGAATGGTCGGGATTATCCATCTGTGGAAGGGCGCGGACGAGCATCGGCCTTCCACTCATGGCCTCCCTGACCTTGCTCTCGAAATTGATGCTGAGCAGCTTCGTGCGCGGCTGATTAATGAAGCGATCGGCTTGGCGTTCGACCTCGATGATGTCGGCGTATTTCGAGATCGTCCAGAATGGACGATATCCGTCGGGTTGCGTCCAATGGACCGGGTCTTCGCGCCGCAGCTTGGCAAACAGTCCGTGCTGCGCGTCGACGCTCCCGTAGGTCTTGTGATCGGCGATTGCATTATCCAGCGCACTGTCAAGCATCGGATTTCCCTCCCCTGTCTGCGGACAATCTCGAAATCGATCAAGCGCTCGGGATCGTCACGGTGATATGGCGCTCTATTGACGCCTACTTCTTTTTGGCAGTTCAATCCCGCGGCTTTCCAAAAGCGCCCGCCTCGACGAGTCGCGCGATTGAATCAGATGACAGATCGAGAATCCGTGAAAGGATTTCGTCCCGATGCGCGCCGGCAGCGGGCACATCGCGCTGCATCGTCGTACGTGCGCCGGACATCTTCCACGGTGCGTTGACCCCGACAAACTCGCCGGCCCCGTCGGCGAGTTTTGTGAATACGCCCCGCTGGAGCAGGTGCGGATCGGTTAGCGCCGCGCCGGGATCGCGATATTCGGCGCTGGGAACGCCGGCGCGATCGAGCGCGGAGATGCATTCGCTGAGCGTGTGTCGCTCGGTCCATTGCTCAATCACGCTCATCATGGCATTCCAGTTCGCGCCACGCGCAGGCACGCTTGCAAATCGCGGGTCGTTGGCCAGTTCGGTCTGTCCCGTCACCTCGCAAAGCGCAGAAAAATTGCGCGGCGTAATAGGTGCAATCAGTATGTCGCCGTCCTTGGCGCGGATCGGACCATAAGTCGGGCGCGGCGACTGGTTCGGAAACTGCGCCTCCTGCAGTTCGTAGACGAGTAGGTTCAGCATGCAATCCATCAAGGCGACGTCGATGCGCTGGCCCTGGCCCGTGCGCCCGCGCTGCACCAGCGCCGTCTGGATGGCGGAGTAGCCAAAAATTCCGCCCAGGACGTCGGCGACGAAGACGGCTCCCGAAGCGGGCCTGTTCCTGTCCCCGGCATAGCGCATGAGCGCACGATCGAAACCGCTCTCGGCGTGAACGATCATGGCGTAAGCGGCGCGCTCGGCCGCCGGACCGGTCTGTCCGTAGCCGGAGATCGAGCTGTAGATCAGACGCGGGTTGATCTCCCGCAACGCTTCATAACCGAGCCCGAGACGATCCATCACGCCCGGGCGAAAGTTCTCGACCAGGATGTCAGTCTCTTCGACGAGCCGATAAATGAGTTTGATCGCCTCGGAGCTTTTTAGGTCGAGCGCGATACTTCGCTTGCCGGCGTTGAGCTGACCGAAATAGGCGCTGTTCCCTTCGCGCAAGGGAGCGCGCAGCCGCATGTCGTCGCCTTCCGGCGGCTCGATCTTGATGACATCGGCTCCGACATCGGCGAGTAGCCGCGCGCAATAGGGGCCGGCAAGCATGATGGAAAAATCCAGCACGCGTACGCCATCGAGAGGCGCCGTCGTGTTATCCGATTCCCGCATCACCTAACTCCTATCTCGGCAGCCCAAGTCCCCGTTGCGCGATGAGGCTGCGCTGAATTTCGTTCGTTCCGATACTGATGACCCACATCAGCGAATGGCGCAGGTTCTGCTCGTACCGACCATTGTCAATCGCTCCCGCCATCTGCTCGGAGAGCGCGGCGCGCATGCCGAGAATATCGAGCGCGGCTTCGCCGAAGCGTTCCATCAGTTCGCCGGAAAACACCTTGCTGATCGCGCCGTATTCTGGCGGCGTGATTCCGTCCGCCGCGAGTTCGGCGCAATGCATCATGAGCTGGCGGCCGACCTCGATCTCGGTGGCCAAGCTGGCGATCCTGTCACGGACGATCGGATCGTTCGAAAGCGGCGGCGCATCCCGTTCACGCGCCATGATGCGCCGGCGCAATTGTTCGAAGGCGTGCGCGACCTTGAGGACGATGCCGCCGCCGACAAGGCCGCGCTCGAAGGCGAGCGCCCCGGTCAGCACCTTCCATCCGCCGTTGACCTCGCCGACCAGGTTCTCCAGGGGAATGCGGACATTGTCGTAGAAGATGTTGGCAAAGGAGCCGTCATACATCGTCATCGCGGGCCGGATCGTGATGCCCGGCGCCTCCATCGGCACGATGAACATGCTGATTCCAGCGTGCGGCGGCTTGGCCTTTGGGTCCGTCCGCGCGGCGAGGAACATGTATTTTCCCCACCAGGTGGTCGTCCAGATCTTCTGCCCGTTGATGACCCACGCGTCTCCCTCACGCACCGCGCTGGTAAGGAGGGCCGCTAGATCGGAACCCGCCTGGGGCTCGCTGTAACCCATGCCATGCATGGCCTCGCCGCGGAGGATTTCAGGTAGGTATTTCCGCTGCTGATCCGACGTACCGAACATCATCAGCGCGTTGGCCTGGATCGCGGCACCGATCCGCGGTGCCTCTGCCCGCTCCATCGTTTCCATGAAGGCGAGCTGCTCCAGCGGGGAACGCGCCTGGCCGCCGAATTCCCTTGACCATCCTAGCCCGATCCAGCCGGTCTTGCCGATATCCAGCGCGAATTCAGGATCGAACTCTCGCTTCGAAAAGGGCTTCGCGTCATAAGCCGCTTTGCGTGCGCCGGACCAGTGTCCTTCCAGCCATCGCCGCGCCTGCTCCCGCAAATCGTTGCCCGCCGGACCGAGGTCAAATTTCGGAAGGCCGACCCCGCCTTGGTCGAGCAGAAACGCGGCGACCCGACGCCGCGCCTCCGGTGCTCCACCTAGCGCAATGGTGTCGAGATGCACGCGTTTGAAGTGACGCGGCGCTTCGTGTTCCTCGGCATAGCCGACCGCGCCGAAGGTGTGCTGGGTTTCCAGCGAAACTCGCCGTAAGGCATCGCCGGCGAAGGCAGCAGCCGAATTGGCGAAATAACGCCAGTTCGCGTCGTCGCGATCATGAAGATGCGCCGCGTTATCGAGCGTGAGCCGAACGCCCTCAAGATCGATCAGGCAATTGGCAAGCTTGTGCTGGATCGCCTGGAACTTGCCGATCGCTTGCCCGAACTGCTGGCGTTCCCTGGCGTATTCGACGACGAGGTCGAAAGCCCGCCGCGCCGCGCCATACGCGCGTGCCATCAAGGCGAGCTTTCCTTCGAGCAAGAGGTCGTCCGCTGCGGATGGTGCCAGCTCGATCACGGCCGCGGACGCCGAATTCAATCGAATTTCGTAAAACCCCGAGGCGCCCATGGCCCGGGTCGGCTCGAGGTCGACGCCGGCGATACCCAATTCAAGAACCGCCAGCGAACCTCCCTCCACCGCGACGAGAAGGAGCGTGCAGCTCGCCGCGACTTCGACGAAGCGGAGCAATCCGTTCGCCTTCCCGTTGACGACCCGGATCGAACCCGCATGGCGATCGGGATCGAGCTCGCCGAAGCAAAACGCGACGCGTGCGGTTCCGGCATGCAGTTTTTCAAGCAAGTCCGTCGCGATATCGGCGCGGCAACCCGAAAGCCCGAGATTGGCGAGAGCGGCCGACCACATCGGTGCCGGGCACGCTGCGCGGCCAAGTTCGGCCATCACCACGAGAATCTCACGCAGCCCACCTTCACTGAAATCGCAGCCGAGCGAGGCGACGCCCTGCCCTACAAGCCTGGTCCAAATCGCCGAAATCTCTTCCGACGCGGCTGCTTGTTTCGCCGCCGTGCTTGCGTTCCAATGCTCTTCGAGAAAGCCGCGCAAGGAATCGCGGAGCATCTCCCTGATTTCGTCGCTCGGGAGCTGACTCAGATCCATGGCAGGAGCTATGCCTGACCGAATTTCGGCTTGCGCTTTTCCTTAAATGACATCGTCGCCTCCTTGTGATCGGCCGTTTCGAATGTCACCTGTTCCAGCGCCATCGAGGCTTCCAGCAACATGTTTACCCGGTCCTTGACAATCTGGTTGATCGACAGCTTGGTCCAGCGAATGGCCCAGGTAGGACCGTTGGCGAGCTCCACGGCAATTTCGCGCGCCCTCGCCAGCACTTCGGAGCGGGGCACGACGTGATTGACCAGCCCGATCCGCTCGGCTTCCTTACCTTTCAGCAGCGTGCCGCGAATGAGATATTCCTTGGCCTTATTAATGCCGATGAGCAGCGGCCAGATGACCGTTCCGCCATCGCCAGCGACCAGACCGACACGTGAGACATGCGTATCGCCAATGCGGGCGTCTTCGGCCATCACGGTAATGTCGCTCAGCAGCGCATGGGTCGCCGCAAGGCCGATGGCGTCGCCATTGATGGCAGCGATGATCGGCTTGTCCAGTTCAAGCTGACGCGTGACGCCGCGCCGGCTGATCATGGGATCATGTACCTCGCCCTCCTCGAGGACATCGCCGCCGGGACGCTCCGACATCGCCTTCACATCCCCGCCGACGCTGAAAAAGTCGCCGGCTCCGGTCAGCACCACCGCGTTGACGGCGTGATCGTCCGCGAGATCATCCCAGATAGTCCGCAGCTCGCGGATTAATTTCTGGTTGATGGCGTTGCGCGCTTCCGGGCGATTGAGAGTGACTGTCGCCACCTTCTCCGAGACTTCGACCTTCAAGCATTCGTATTTGGCGTAGTTGGACACGTTTTCCTCCATCTTGACCGGAATTAGTGACGTTCGTTGCGAGCGCGCACCGTCTATCGGCGCACCCCCGGATGCATGTCTGCCAAGGCGACATGAAGCGACATGGAACCCGGGTCCGATTCCAGCATTCGCTGCACCGACTCCAGATGACCTCTCATCAGGCGCGCAGCCGCTGAAACGTTCCGCGCGCGCAGCGCAGATAGGAACTGCCCGCGCTTTTCGGCTAACCGTGGTGTCGCGGCGCCACTCGAAGCGACCTTCGCATAGACGAAACGCATGTGAATCTCGGTGACTGAATCCACGATCATGGCAATGACCTTATTCCCGGTCGCCAGGGCCAGCAGCTTGTAGAACTCGCGCGAACATTCGACTCGGTCCAGCAAACGGCCTTCGCGCGTCGCGAGCTCCGTCCGCTCAATATTTGCCTCCAATGCCTGAAAATCAGTTTGCCGCGCATTCGCGCAAGCCAGGCGAACGACGAGATCGAGAACATGGATGCGAGCTTCCGATAGCTCTCTGAGGGAGATCGTTCCAAGACTCAGCATGTCCCGCATGACATCGTTCATGCGGCTGATGTCGCCCTCCTGAATGAAGGCGCCGCCTTTGACACCCTTCTGCAGCCGCAGCACGCCGGCCATTTCGAGGCTGCGCAGCGCCTCCCTCAAAACGTTGCGGCTGACGCCCAATTGCTGCGCGAGATCGCGCTCCGGAGGCAACTTGTCTCCCGGCTTGAGGACGCCCAGTGCCAACTGCTCGCGAATCCGCTGGCAGATCTCCTCAAACGCCCGCCGTGTCCGAATGGGTCGAAACTCCACCGGAACCGGCAAGGCGGCCGCGCGGTGGTCGGAGGCTCGTTCCCGCCCATTGAGCGGCAGCGAACGGGAGCGAGGTGGCCTGCGAGGGCTTGACTTGGTCTTCATGGGGCATGATTATTAAATGGATCACCCATTAAAAGAAAGTCCTAATTTTGGCTTTGACAGAGGATCGGCCCCGCTCATGAGCCTCACCGAAGAGCAACTCGCATTCCGCGACACCGTCAGAAAGATGGTCGGCAAACACGTGGCGCCGATCGCGGCGGCGATTGACGAGACCGACCGCTTTCCGCTTGAGCTCGTCAAATTGTTCGGCGAAATGGGGCTCATGCAGCTCTGGGTGCCCGAACAATATGGCGGCCCGAACGGCAACCTGACGATGATGTGTATCGCGCGCGAGGAAATCTCGAGGGCCTCCCCTGCTTGCGCCTCGATCGCCGGTCTAAACACCATGTTCATCATGCCGCTGCTTCACTTCGGCTCCGAGGAACAGCGCAAGAAATACCTGCCGATCATCGCCAGAGGCGGCGTCGTGACGGCGATCGCCATTTCCGAGCCGCAGGCGGGCTCTGACGTTTCAGCGATGAGCACGCGGGCCGTCAGGAACGGCGACTCCTACGTCCTCAACGGCCGCAAGCAGTGGTGCAGCTACGGTGTGGTTGCCGATTATATCGTCGTCATGGCGCGGACCAATGACAGTCCGGGAGCGGACGGCATCAGCGCCTTCATTGTCGAACCGAAGAAGATGCCGGGCATCACCTTCGGACGGCATGAGCGAAAGATGGGTTTTCGCGGCGCGCCCAATACTCCAATTTTCTTCGACAACGTCCGGGTACCGGCGGAGAACCTCGTCGGGGAGGAAGGCAAGGGTTTTCGGGCGTCAATGCGCGCGCTTGATCTCAATCGTCCGACGATCGGTGCCCAATCCGTCGGATTGGCGCAGGGCGCGCTCGACGCCAGTATCGCCTACGCGAAGGAGCGCAAGCAGTTCAAAAAATCCATCTCGGAATTCCAGGGCGTGCAGTTCATGCTTGCCGACATGGCGATCCAGATCGAGGCAGCCCGTGCCCTCGTCTACGAATGCGCACGGGCCGGCGACGAAGGTGACTGGAAGCGCCTGAATGTCCTCGCGAGCATCGCCAAATGTTTCGGGAGCGACATGGCCATGAAGGTCACGACCGACGCCGTGCAGATCTTCGGTGGCTACGGTTACACCATGGATTATCCGGTCGAACGCATGATGCGCGACGCCAAGTTGACCCAGATTTTCGAGGGAACCAACCAGATCCAGCGCATGGTCGTCGCCCGCGAACTGCTGAAATAAGAAGACTGCTTACGCTCAAAAATGGAGGAATCGAATTGACCCTGACCGCGAACCGCATCTGCGGCAAATTGGCCATGTCCGCGCTACTTGCCGCATCTCCCGCCTGGGCCCAGAAGGCTTATGGCCCGGGAGTCAGCGACACCGAGATCAAGCTTGGTCAATCGACGCCGCTCAGCGGCCCGGCATCCGCATTTGGCGCCGGCGCTGGACGCGCCGTTCTCGGCTATTTTGAAATGCTCAATGAGCAGGGAGGGATCAACGGGCGCAAGATCAATTTCACCCAGCTCGACAATGCCTACAGCGCCCCAAAGGCCATCGAACAATCGCGCAAGCTGGTCGAGGACGTCGGCGTGCTCGCGGAGGTCGGCACCATCGGGACCGTGCCGAACGTCGCCATCCAGAAATTCCTGAATTCCAACAAGGTGCCGCAGCTGTTCATCACTGCGGGAGGACGTCGTTTCAACGATCCAAAAACCTTCCCGTGGACCGTTCCGCTCTACCCCGACTTCGAGACAGAAGGCGCGATCGTCGCCAAGTACATCCTGAAAGACCATCCGAACGCGAAGGTCGGCGTGTTCTACCAGAATGACGACTTCGGAAAGGACTATGTCAAAGGGTTACACAGGGGTCTCGGGGCAAAGGCTTCGCAAATCGTTGCTGAGGTCTCCTATGAGCTCGCCGATCCGACGATCGATTCGCAGATCGTTCAATTGAAGGCCGCGGGCGTCGACACAGTGATCGAGCAATCCGCCGCCAAGGCCACAGCCCAATCCATCCGCAAAATTCACGAGCTGAGTTGGAACCCCCTCCACATTATCGGCGGCTCGGCCGCATCGCTCGAAACAGTCCTGAAGCCAGCGGGTCTTGAAGCTTCAAAAGGCTTGGTCACGACCCAATTTCTCAAGCAGCCGGGCGATCCGGCGTGGGCCAATGACGAAGAAGTAAAGTCGTATCAGGAGTTTCTGAAGAAATACGCGCCTTCCGCCAATCCGGACGACTATTCCGTGCTGGTGGCCTACATGAACGTGCATGGTGTCACCCTCGCCTTGAAGAAATGCGGAGACGACCTGACGAGGGAAAATCTCATTCGCCAGGCAACCTCACTCCAAGGTGAGCGACTGCCGATGATGCTTCCAGGCATCTCGATCAGTACGAAGCCGGACGACTACGCAGCCTTCAAAACGCTCCGGATCGCGGTTTTCGATGGAACAAGCTGGACACTATCTGGCGTGCCGTTGTCGGCAGAGTGAGGCTGCAACGATCGTGACGCGAATAGTGGATGCCGGCGTTACTATTAAGGGGAAGGCGGTCTGCGAATACTGGTCTGGACGCCGATGGCTCTGTTTCCACTCCTAACCGGATTTACTACTTTTGCTGAGATTCCGTCGGACCAACTTTGCCCACCTCCGGCACGGGGCCTCCGGACGGTTTATTTGGGGCGTCAGGTCCATAAGCACCGATGTAACCCTTGGGCGCGTCGCTTTCCGCGACCACGGCCGACGACACTAACAGTGCGAGCACGGCAGCAATGGACAAAATCCGCATCGAAGCCTCCATCGAAGATACTTTGGTGTAATCGATACCAGCGGCAGAAAATTCCAGCCCTCCAATAAAGGCAATCCTGAATCTTTCACGCAGGAGTGATGAACACAACCCCAGCGTGAGAATGGGATAGTGACTTCTCTCAGACTTCTGCGCAGCCAATGCGCGCAGCGCCGGCCGATGGATCTGCGGCCTGAGCCGTCCGGTCTTGAGCGGCCCGCGGGCGGCCCCGCAGAAATGAAGGCGTGCGGCCCACGGTAACGCGAACCGCACGCCCTATGTTGCGGCGCCACGAGGTAACGCGGCGGCAACCGTTATGGAAATGATCCGGTGATGAAACTCTGGGGGCATTTCACGACGAATGCCAGCCGGAATTCTCACAAAACCGTGCAGAGATGTTTTACAAAGTCGTCTCCATTTTCGCTGGAAACGAGCACCGAAATATTCTGTCTGTCGAATACCCGTCGGAGCTTGCAATGCACAGAAGCGCACTGATTGCAGCAATCTGCATGAGCCTGCCGGTCCAAACCGCCGCATGTCAGGAAGCCTTTCAAGTCACCAACATAACGATCAAAATGATTAAGCATCACGGCAGAGGCA
>WNEZ01003869.1_pt1 | contig 33086 bp, 29 predicted proteins | sample 5400521 | NCBI WGS metagenome assembly WNEZ01 (sample SAMN13153339, study PRJNA577476) | soil metagenome | isolation source: 120 cm saprolite under Douglas fir tree site 2 hole 1 replicate 1 | place: USA:California | collected 2015-04-18 | reverse complement strand
CGGCGGAGCCGAAACACAATCATTTTGAAAATTGGAAAATTCCTGCTGCACGGTATAGTTTGTACCGTTCGCTGCCACAACCGCTTCCTGCGCCACGCAGATGTCGCCGATTTCACCGTTGACCTGATCAATCCATGCCAGGGGACGAGCGAACGTGGTGGCCGGACCCACGTCAGCATCGGTCACTGCCTCTGACAATTCGTGGCTGGTGACATTCGTCGCCATGTCAAACGTTGTACCGGCACCACATCCCGTGCTGCATCCGCTGGGCGGCTGCAGGTCAGGCATCACGCCGTAAAAAAGTCTATGCGTACCAAATGACGCGGTTGTGCTGTTGTGATAAGCGCAGAACCCGCCACGCACGCAACTGCTGCTGGTGCCGTCAGTAATCGTTTTTCCCGGCGGAAAGAAAATCATGTAAAGGGTGTTGCTGTTTCCCTGCGCGTCAATGACTGGCGCAGGCAGAGTCCCTGCATTGACCTGGTTCAGCAGTTCAGCCTGAATCTGATTGTCGATGATGATGGTGCCATTATTTGCCGTGGCGGGAGTAATGGTGACTTGTCCGTCAAAGAAGCCGTGTCCAATGGTCTGGTTCGTGCCTGCTGTTCCGTCCGCAGCAGTTACGCCCACGGTGTTGTATTCACTCAGCATGTCAAAGAGCGAACTCTGGGTGATGTCGTTGTAAAAATTCGCCATCGTAGGCGTGGCGGTTCCAGCGATGTTTGGCAGGTAAGCTCCTGGCCCATACAGAACCAGCACAATGTGAACATTCGAAATCACCGGCCCGCCAAAGTAAGTCACGTGCGAGCCCACCGGAAAAAAGTTCAGCTTTGGAGTTACAGTACCGGGCTCGCGAAATGGCACGATATGGATGGGAGATTGAAGCGGTGGCTGCACCGAGACAACCACAGTCGCGGCTGACGCCTTGGTCCCGCTCTCAGCCCTGGAAGGCTGAGCGGCCGATGTGTCCTGTGAGGAAGCCACTCCGGGCTGTTGCGAAAATCCACGATTCGGCGCTGCCAAAAGCAGGAAGAATGTGATGGAAACAACAAGAATGGTGCGAACTCTGACCCGACAAAGTGTTCCCTGCAAGCGCATGCTTCGTTCCCCGGCATCGGCGATGCCTACTGAAATTCCAGGCTGAATTTGTGAGTAGCTGGTCGGGTCAGATAATAACTCTGTTTATGACTTAAGACTTACAGAAAACTACAACTGAGGTGGAGTCACCGGCGATCTAGGGTGTTTCCACGGCCATTTCCCTAACAAGCACCCTCTCCGGCATGACAATTTCAGACACCTTCCCGCATTTTCTGGGACCGATGTGAGCGCTTGAGGATGGACCGGAATAAGGATGGACCGGAATAAGAATGTTAAGTGGCCAAGTCCGTGAGCATTAGGCGAGTACCGGTTTGCCTCTGCGCATTATTTTTGCGAAGTCTTTTACCGGCAAAGTGTTCAGCACGTCCTCTTTGGTCAGCCACGCCCGCCGCATTTGCAGGATGCCATAGCGGATCTTCTCCATATGCGACGTGTGGTGCGCGTCAGTGTTAATGACGAACTTCACGCCTTTGGCTTTGGCCATGCGGAGATGTACGTCGCGCAAATCAAGACGGTCGGGATACGCATTGTGTTCCATGGCCACGCCCGCTTTGGCCGCAGCGGCAAATACCTTGTCGCAATCGAAGTTGTAGCCTTCGCGCCGCAACAGCATTCGTCCGGTGGGATGCCCGATCACAGAGGTGTGCGGGTTCGCGATCACACGCAGCAGCCGGTCCGTGACTTGCTGTGTGTCCTGGTTGAAATGGGAATGAATGCTGGCGATGACAATGTCCATCTGCTCCAGCACGGAGTCGGAGAGATCCAGTTCGCCGTCGGCAAGAATGTCCACTTCAATTCCGGCAAACACTGTAATGCCCTCAACGGTCTTTCCCACTTCCCGGATGCGTTTGATATGAGCTTCCGCGCGCTTATCATCGAGCCCGTTCGCGAACGCAAGGTTCTTCGAATGGTCGGTGATAGCCATGTATTTGTAACCGCGGTCACGCGCCGCCAGCGCCATTTCTTCAATGGTGCACTTACCGTCCGTTTCCACGGTATGCATGTGAACGTCGCCCTGTATGTCCCTCACTTCAATTAGCTGCGGCAGTTTGCCTTTTTCCGCCGCGTCAATCTCGCCATTGTTTTCGCGCAGCTCGGGAGAAATCCAATCCAATCCCAGCGTTTTGTATATCTCCTCTTCCGTTTTGCCGGCCACGCGTTGTTCATCTTCCATGCGGACCAGACCATATTCGTTCAACGTATAGCCCTGCTTGAGAGCGCGCTGCCGCAGCGAAACGTTGTGGTGTTTGGAGCCGGTGAAGTATTGCAATGCCGCGCCAAACGAATCCGGATGCAGAATTCTTACGTCCACCTGCATGCCGCTGCGCAGCTTCACGCTGACCTTGTTATCGCCTTTGGCCAGTACTTCCAGGATGCCGGGAAAGTTCACGATCTCCTCGATCACTTTGTCGCGTTGCGATTCACTTTCGCAGCACTTCCCTGTCACCAGCAGATCAAGGTCACCGACGGTTTCGCGACCACGCCGCAAAGAGCCGGCAGGCGTGACTTTTTCCACGCCCGGAAGTTTGCTGAGCAAAGCGATCATCTTCTCTGCAATCTCGTCGGCGACATCGAGAAGAAACCGGCCGGTCAACTGGCGATAGCTCTCAATTGATTTCAGAATCTTCTGTTCAGATTTCTCGCTGAGTCGAGGCAGGGTACGCAGCTTACCTTCACTGGCCAGCTTGGCGACACCTTCGACGTCGCACACCTGAAACGCGTCCCAGATTAGAGCAATCGTCTTAGGTCCCAATCCAGAGATCTTCAACAGTTCCAGCATGGAGGGGCGAAAGCGCTGCAGCATCTCCTCGTGCAGCGGCAATTTGCCCAGGGTGAAGATGTCACGGACGTTGGAAGCCATTCCCTTGCCAATGCCAGGGATTGCCAGAAGCGCTTTTTGGTCCTGATATATGTCGGAAAGCTGCTGGTCATGGCCTTCAATGGCCTCAGCAGCACGACGATATGAGCGCACGCGGAAGGAGTCCTCGGCGGCCACCTCTAGCAGGTCAGCCGTTTCATAGAGAATATTGGCGATGGACTTATTGTCTGTTTGCACCGCGATAATTTTAACCCGGTCTTTGGTTTTGTCGCTGGCGCTCCAAACCGCTTTAACATCCACCTTCCAATTTGGTTTCGAATGCCTCGTTTGCAGCGGCCTCGGCGCGCGAGTCGGCCTCTGCCTTATTCATGGCACTGCGCTCCAAACCGCTTTAACATCCACTTTCCAACTTAGTTTCAAGTGCCTCGTTGCAGCGGCGTCGGCGCGCGAGTCGGCCTCCGCCTTATTCATGGCACTGCGCTCCAAACCGCTTTAACATCCCTTCCGACCTGGTTTCGAGTGCCTCGGCGCGCGAGTCGGCCTCCGCCTTATTGACGTTAATTCGCCTTAACCCGGTTGAAGGTTCTTCTCACAGCAGAAACTCACTTTATAATGGATGTGTGCATTACCCGTTCATAAGCGGACGTCCCAAGCCGTTCATCTATTTTGCGGTTCTGTTTCTGCTGGCAATGGCAGGTCTGTGGCCTACCATCTCCACTCGCGCCCAGACGCGCAAAACCGCGCCAGCGCCAACGGCTCTATTTGCGCAGACGGTGGCTGCTGAGTCGGCCGACGCGGGCCAGCAAACCCAGGCGCAGCGTCCGAATTCCTTTGTGATGGATGGCGGCGCAGGGCCGTGCTCCGCGGAATTAAACGTCACCACCGCGGACGGTAAGCCCCTCTTTGCGACGCTGATCAATGTGCATATTGCTTATGGATTCGGCGGCTTCCACAAACTCGACATGGGCGTTTACACAAATCAGGAAGGCAAGGGAAAGTTCACCGGCATCCCGGCCAAAGTCAAAAACCCGCCGCTTGAGTTCCATGCGACTAAAGATCAACTGGTCGGCATGGCCACCGTTGATCCGTTGCTTGATTGCCATGCCAAACACGACATCGTGATGGATACTGTTAAGGCCGGTAAGTAGCATCAGCAATCAGTCTTTTGTATTTGGCGCTTGGTATTTGGTATTTGGAAGTCAGCCCAAAATCTTGGGATCAGCCTCAAAATCGAAGACTGGGTAGAAACTCAGGAAGAACTTCAATCCAGGAAAATAACTCCGTGAAACCAAGGGATCTACAACACGCGCCGAGCCCGCTGCAACAGGGCACTTCAATTTAAGTTGGTAGAGGATTTCTAAGCGGTTTGGAGCGCAGCGACCAAAACTCACGTCAAGGCCGAGGCCGAACACGCGCCGAGCCCGCTGTAACAGGGCACTTCAATTTAAGTTGGTAGAGGATTTCTAAGCGGTTTGGAGCGCAGCGACAAAAACTCACGTTGAGGGCGAGGCCGAACACGCGCCGCGCCCGCTGCAACAGGGCACTTCAATTTAAAGTTGGTAGAGGATTTCTAAGCGGTTTGGAGCGCAGCGACAAAAATAAAGACCCGGTTATCAAGGGGGTGAAACCGGGTCTCGAATACGGTGAGTGGTTAGCAGGGTCAGGCTGATTGGGCTGCTTGATCTTTCACAACGTTTTCAGCTTGCGGCCCTTTTTGGCCTTGTATGATTTCAAACTCAACGTCATCACCCTCTTGCAGGCTCTTATACCCGTCGGACTGGATGGCGCTGTAGTGGACGAACACATCAGGACCGTCTTCCCTACCAATGAAGCCGAAACCCTTTGCGTTATTAAACCATTTAACTTTACCTTTGATTCGAGACACGTTCCTTACTCCGAAAGTCCGAGGGCACAACCGTACGACGGCCCTGACCTGGACCAATTTTCACTCTAGACTTGGGTGTTGCCACTGCTTAAGGAGGGACGCAGGACACCGGGAATTAAGTTATCCTCGGCATTACGTCGTTTACCCGCTACTTTGGCTTAAGTTGTTTTTATTTTCGCTCTATTAAAGTTTGATGTCAATTACTTAATCATTTAAGAGCGGCAAATTACCTGTAAAAAGGCTGCTTTTCCCCTATTACGCTTATGATAGCAATTGCAAAAAACGATTACGACTTATGACCGTTCTTTCGTTTGTTTTGCAACGACCGGTTTTGAAGCCACCGGTTTTGCAGCCATAAGATGGGAGCGATGGTCTTGGCGTCAATGATCTTTCCAGAGCTGACCATCTCCACTGCCTGGCGCAGGGAGAAGAACCGGACGGCGATTCTTTCGTCCTCTTCCGGTTGCGCTTTGCCTTTTGTGAGGCCTTGGGCCAGATAGACCTGCATGCTCTCTGTTAGGAATCCGGGACTTACATAGAAGTACAAAGCCTTCTGCCACTTTCGAGCGGTGTAACCAGTTTCTTCCAGAAGCTCTCGCCTGGCTGCCTCCAACTTATGTTCCCCCGGCTCCAGGCTGCCTGCCGGCAACTCCCATAAGCGCGCCTCAGCCGCATGGCGATATTGCCTCTCCAGCAAAACGCGTGGTTCTTTGCCCGGGCCGTCATCGTCGACGGCAAGGATCACGATCGATCCCGGATGCTGGACCAGATCACGGCGCACATGCACGCCATCCGGCTCCTTTACCTGTTGTGATACCACACTAAAAATTGGACCGGCAAAGACTTTTTTGGACGAAACTACACGTGCCAGCTTCGGCGCTCTTGATGATTTTTGGGATGTTGGCATGTTGTTAGTTTAGTAGATTTACGCTCGCGACTCGGGCCTGAGTGTGCTCTTCTGATATTCTCCGTTTCGTGGTCCGCAAAGCCAACCCGAAGTCCCAGAGAGTGACCCAGACAGTAACAATGATTGGCGCTGGCAGCCTGGCACAGGCAATGGGCCCGGCGTTGCAGAGAGCGGGTTATCGACTGGAGCAGATCGCGGCGCGGAATAATCCTCAATCCATGCGTCGAGCGCGCGCCCTGGCGCGCAAAGTGGGAGCGTCCGCTGTTCGACTCGAAGATGCGCTGCCCACGTCAGACGTGATCTGGCTTTGCCATAGTGACGACGCTCTGGAGTCCACAGCGCAGCTCCTCGCCCGCAAGTCTGGCTGGCGGAGCAAGATCGTCTTTCACTCCAGTGGAGCGCTGACAAGTGATGTGCTGGCGGCACTGAGGCGCGCCGGCGCTCATACGGCTTCACTGCATCCCATGATGACCTTTGTTCCCGGCACCGCTCCGGACATGTCGGCTGTGCCTTTCGCGGTTGAAGGCGATAAGCAGGCAGTCGCGGCGGGAAAACAGATCGTGGCCAGGCTGGGTACTGAAGTGTTTGAGATAAAAAAATCGGCGAAGGTCCTCTATCATGCGCTGGGATCTTTTTCTTCTCCGCTGATGGTTGCGACTCTGGTCACCGCGGAACGCGTTGGACAAGCTGCCGGACTCACCCTGAGTCAGACGCGCAAGATCATGGCGCCAATTCTTCAGCAGACCATCAACAACTATCTTAAAAGCGGTCCTGCTGCTGCCTTCAGCGGACCGATCAAACGCGGCGACGTGGAAACGATTCGGCGGCATGTACGTGAGTTGAAACGAGTGCCGTTTGCTCAAGAAGTCTATCGAGCCTTGTTCACATCGGCGCTGAGAGACCTACCCGGAAAAAACAAAAAAGATTTACTCGCACTTCTGACCGGGTGATGCTCGCAGCAGCAAGATAGTAACGACATTTCCTGGTTCAATTGCCCAATTCAAGCGGCGCGAGTTTGCTGCTGTCTGTAAGCCGCGGCGATTGCGGCAGTATCGGTGTATTCCTGGAATCGTTCAATGCGGCCGTTGCGCACCGTAAACACATGCGCCCAGTCACTGGTAATCTGCCCCCCGGTGGCCTTGACTCTCCAGGTGTAGTCCCCAAGGACCACAACTTTTTCGCCCTGAGCCACGAACTCGGTGGGCTCAAAATTCAGCACCTCCTGGGTTTCACTGAGCGTGGCGAAGAAATCTGCTACGCGGTCACGCCCTTGGCGCTTTCCGGCAATCGGTACGCCTTCAAGTTCGGGGAGTTCCCATTCCACGTTGTCTGCCATTGACTCCAGCAAAGCTGGAATGTTGCCGTTCTTAAAATCTTCGTAAGCTTGCTGCACGATTTTTACGTTTTCCTGGGGATTCATACTGACCCTCCGGTGGAGTGTCTTATCACAATTCACTACGGTGAAACCATAGGCGGAAGGGGTTTATTGCAGAGCTGCTGGAGGCATTCTCAAAGAGGGTCCAATCTGCCGGAGCAAGATGCAGGAAAATGTTTACGCTCTCTGCTGCCCGGTCGAGAGTTCTTATCGCCCAGTAAACAGATGCCCCATCTTTTCTCTTTTGGTATTCATATAGCGTTCGGAGGCGGCATTCGGCTCAACCTCACAGGGCACGCGCTCCACTACTTTGATTCCCGCCGACTCCAGCGCGGCCACCTTCTGCGGATTATTGGAAAGCAGTCGCACAGCTTTCAGTCCGAGGGCGTTCAATATCATTGCTGGCAGCTCGAACTCGCGATGGTCCGCCTTGAAGCCAAGATCTTCATTGGCCTGTACGGTGTCACGGCCATTGTCCTGCAGCTCGTAAGCCTGGAGTTTGGGCATCAGACCAATCCCCCGGCCTTCCTGCTGTTCATACAGCAGCACGCCTGCTCCGGCTTCAGCGATCAACTGTAACGCCATCTCCAGTTGCTGGCGGCAATCGCAACGTAGTGACCCGAAGACATCGCCGGTCAGACACTGGGAATGTATGCGAACGAGGGGCGGGGTGGAATGAATGTCGCCCATCACCAGGGCGACGGCCTCTTCCTTGCGGCGATCGTCGCCGACATGACCTTCAAAACCCAAAATACGGAAATGCCCCCAGCGAGTGGGGAAATCGGCTTCAGCTAACTTTCGGACTAGGGATGAAGAACTCACGTTCATACATTATAGATGCTGGGGTGGTAAGATTCGGTTCATGGCGATCAGTGACACCAGCCCGGAAATCAAGGCAATGCAATCTCAGATTCATGAGCGCATGTCGGGAGAGCAGCGCCTGTTGATGGCGCTTGAAATGAGCTACTTTGCCCACGAGTTGGCGAAGCAAGGCTTACGAGACGCTCATCCTGATTGGTCCGAAGAGCGGGTCCGTCGGGAATTCCTTCTTTCTTTGTTCCCGCCGGGCACAGCGCCGTCAGGCTTGTAGCCATGGAATTCAAGGAAGTGTTCCGACGTGTTTCTGAAGTCCTTCAAGCAAGCTCTGTTCCTTACATGCTGACTGGTTCATTTGCCAGTTCCTACTACGGCGTACTTCGCGCCACCCACGACATCGATATTGTGATTTCGCCGACCGCGCAGAGCCTGAAGGCACTTGTACAAAACTTAAATTCCAGCAGTTACTATGCCGACCTACATTCCGCTTTAGACGCGTTGCGGGAACATTCCATGTTTAACGCTATCGATAACGAGACTGGGTGGAAAGTCGATTTTATTTTTTGCAAGCCGAGCGCTTATGCTCGCGAGGCGTTTCAGCGCCGGAAAGAGGTTACGTTCCAGCAAAATCTCATGTTTGTGTCTTCAGTAGAAGATGTGATCGTTTCGAAACTCGAATGGGCGAAAATGGGAGAATCCGCACGACAAATAGATGATGTTGCGGCGGTTCTCAAAAAGCAACGAAACGCTGCCGACCTTTCGTATGTTGAGAAGTGGGTCAAAGAATTGCGCCTTTCATCAGAGTGGGAACGTGCTTGTAAAATTGCGGCCTCGAATAACTAACTTCCTCCGCTGTATACTCTAGGGTTTCATACACGATCCTGGAGAATCACTCATGGCCTCACCCGCAGTCAGCTTTGCCAAAGAGAATCAGCAGCGGTTTCTGGGCGAACTTAAAGACCTGCTCCGCATTCCCAGCGTGAGCACCGCGCCCGAGCATAAAGATGACGTCCGTCGCGCCGCCGAGTTCGTCGCCAACGACCTTCGTCGCATGGGCATGGAGAACGTTGAAGTTATCCCCACTAAGGGTCATCCGCTGATCTACGCTGACTGGCTTCACGCTGCCGGCAAGCCGACCGTTCTTTGCTATGCGCACTATGACGTTCAGCCGGCTGAGCCGCTGAATGAATGGATCTCTCCACCTTTTGATCCCACTGAACGCAATGACAACATCTATGCCCGCGGCGCGGTGGACGACAAAGGCCAGCTCTGGATGGAGTTGAAGGCCGTGGAAGCGCTGATGAAGGGCCATGGCGGCAAGCTGCCGCTCAATGTCAAGTTCATCATCGAGGGTGAAGAAGAAGTTGGCGGGGAATCGATTGCTGCATACGTTCGCAAGGAGAAAGCCAAGCTGAAGGCCGACTTCGCCCTGGTCTGCGATACGGAGCTGTTTGCGCCCAATCTTCCAACGCTATGCGTGGGATTGCGCGGGCTGGTCTATACGGAACTGGAAGCGCAGGGCGCAAAAACCGATCTGCATTCCGGTATGTACGGCGGCGCGGCACCCAATCCGCTGTTCGCCCTCATTGAGATCATCAGCAAGCTCAAAGATGCCAAGGGCAAAATCCTGATTCCGGGCTTTTACAGCAAAGTAAAGGCCCCGTCCAAAGCTGAGCTGGCGGCATGGAAGAAACTGCCGTTTAAAGAAGAGCACTATCGCAAGACGGAAGTCGGATCGAAGGTCCTTACCGGTGAACCCGGATATTCAGTGCTTTATCGCACGTGGGCGCGCCCGACGCTGGAGGTTCATGGCATGCCGGGTGGCTTTGTCGCCTCGGGCGCCAAGACCGTGATTCCGGCACGCGCTTCCGCAAAAGTATCCATGCGTTTGGTTCCAAATCAGGATCCGGACGACATTCTCAAGCGTTACACCAATTACGTGAAGAAGCTCACGCCCAAGGGCATTGAGCTGAACATCAAGGTCTACAGCAAAGGTCCGGCGTGCGTGGTGAGCACGGACAACCGTTTCATCAAGGCCGCCACAGAAGCCATGCATGATGTCTTCAAGAAGCCGACAGTCTTCATACGTTCCGGGGGTTCGATTCCCATCGTTACCGATTTTCAGGATGTGATGAAACTTCCCAGCGTGATGATGGGCTTCGGCTTGCCGGACGACAATCTGCATGCCCCCAACGAGAAGTTTCATATCCCCAACTTCTATCGCGGGATTGAGAGCATCATCCGCTTCTTTGAGAAGCTGGGGGCGTGAAAGGATCGCGCGATCGGGTAATCTGGTGATCGGGTGATCCGCAGCTGTCTGCGATGGCCTTGGTCTTGAAAATCTGGTTGAAAAGATGATGGGACGTAGACAGGTTTGAATTCGAGCCGCTCGACTATCGCAGCAAGCGACCGCCCCGAGTGGCTGCGCTCGATCGACGAGCGCGGCTATGCCCTGGTTCCCGATGTCTGGAGTGCGCGCGAAGTTCTGGCCTTGCTGGTCTCATTGGCTGATCTCTCTTCGCGACCGGGTCGCGCCGGGATTCGACATGTGCTGCATCATCCCGTGGTAAGCGTGATCGCCAATGACCGCCGCCTGATTGACATGGCCCAGAGCGTTCTGGGTGAGAATGCATTTCCCTTCCGCGCCACACTATTTGACAAGTCACCCGACGCCAACTGGCTGGTCTCCTGGCATCAGGACACGGCGCTGCCGCTGGTCGAGAAGATTGAAACACCCGGCTGGGGGCCATGGTCAATAAAGGAAGGTTTTCATTACGCCCACGCGCCGGCTTACGCGCTGAATAAAGTACTGGCGCTGCGTTTGCATTTTGACGACTGCACGCCCACGAATGGCCCGCTGCGCGTGCTCTCAGGCACGCATCGCATGGGTGTGCTTACGGATGACGATGTGTCGCGGCTTGCCGCGGAGTTGGAACCAGTGGATTGCCTGATCGCCAAGGGTGGCATTCTGGCCATGCGCCCGTTGGTGATCCACGCGGCGTCAAAAACGCGGGCCCAGAAATCACAGGCACACATTCCGCGCCGGGTGCTTCATATCGAATATGCGACGCCAGGCATCGTGCCGCAGCCGCTGCAACTTTCCACTACATAGCTTCCAACGGGCTGTTTACCTTAATCCTTTCGCCTATTGCACTGGCGTGTACCAATTCGCGTCTTAGCTCTCTTGATTCACTGCACCAAAAGCGCTACAGTCAAAGTAGCTCTCGCGATTTTCCCGTCCTTTTTTCTCATCCTGACAGGTGTGTTTGGACTAATTGCTACAAAGGTGGTGCGATATACTGGGTATCGAACGCTTTATCCACAACATATTGTGGCCGAGCCTTGACCCCCAGTAACGCTCTGAGTACATTAGCTGGAACGCGGGTGCATCTACTCCAGCCAGTGATACCCGAAGCTGAACGCGCTCGCCTTCTCCCATAAAAGTTGGGTGACAATTGGCCATTCCTGAAGGAGTAGGAACGTTGCTGAAACTAAAAAAGCTGCAAATCCTGGGATTCAAGTCTTTTTGTGATCGTACGGAACTGAAATTTCCGGGCGAGGGTATAGCTGCGGTTGTGGGGCCGAACGGGTGCGGCAAATCCAATATCTCTGACTCCATTTCCTGGGTTCTGGGCGAGCAATCCGCCAAGAGCCTGCGCGGCGTCCGCATGGAAGATGTGATCTTTGCCGGAACACGTGATCGCAAGCCCACCGGCATGGCGGAAGTGTCGCTTACGCTGGTGGACCCCACGGTTTATGAAGGCAAGCTTGGCAGCGAGCCCGAAGTGGATGTCCAGGACGATCTTGGTGATGATTGGGACGAAGCCTCTCTTCGCTCCAGCGCAAGCGAAGAAACGGAAGCTCACCTGGCTGAGGTACAGCCCGGTCCACTGGATGCAGCCGAAAATCACGCCGAAACTGATCATGCCGAAACCAATGACAATGCCGCAGTCGAAGGTGAGGCCGTAAAAGCGGGCGCTGAAAATGCAACGCCCGAAGTTGCCGCCGCAGAGGCTCCGTTAGTCGCAAGCGCCACGGAGGCAACAGAAACTGAAAACGCAGAAGCCAGCATTGCCGCGCCGGGCAGCGTCGTCCTGAAGATCCGCCGCCGCAAGCTGAAGCCGATGCAACTGGCCAAAGGCGAAATTGTAGTGACGCGCCGTTTGTTTCGCACCGGTGAAAGCGAATACCTGCTCAACGGGAAACTCTGCCGCCTGCGCGACATACAGGACATCTTCATGGGCACCGGTCTGGGGCCGGAATCCTACGCCATCATCGAACAGGGACGCATTGGCCAGATCCTGAGCAGCAAGCCGCATGACCGTCGCGCCATTATTGAAGAGGCAGCCGGCATCACCAAGTTCAAGACCAAGAAGCGGCTGGCGGAAGCCAGACTGGAACAGTCCAGGCTGAACCTCTCCCGCATCAATGACATCTTTGAAGAAGTCACGCGGCAGATGAACTCCTTGAAGCGCCAGGCAGCCAAGGCGGAACGTTATGCGCGCCTGCGCGATGAGATGCGCGACAAACTTCGCATCGTTCTGGCCAGCAAGTTCGCCCAGATGGTGAATGAAGAGCAGACCCTGCACGGTGCTCTGGAAGCCGTTAGCGAAGAGATCCTGTCTCGCGCAGAGTCGGTGACCACCCGCGAAACCGAACACACGGAGCGCACGCAGCGCGGTTACGCCATTGAGAGTGAGATCACGCAGAACACGCAGAGCATCAATGCTCTGGCGCTGGAGACGGAGCGCGCCGTTGGGCGCCGCAACACGAACGAAGAACGTTGTGCTGAGCTGGAAATCCGCTCTGCCACAGCCGTCGCCGAACTGGAGCGCGCACAGAGCAATCTGCTTTCTCTGACGCAGGAGTTGCAGACCAACCGTCAGTTTGCTGAATCCGCTGCCGCTGAAGTGGCTGCCTCACTGTCTGACATTGAGCGCCAGCAGGAAGCTCGCCGGTCGTCGGTCATGGAAGTGATGTCTTCTGTTTCGCAGGTGAGAAACCAGATCAGCCAGGCAGAAGAGAACATGACTTCCCTGGACCGCGAATCGCAGCGCCTGGAACGTGAGATCGCCTCCGCGCGTGTGGACATTGAGGGCTTTGGCGGACGTCGCGGACAGATCGCCTTCGAATTTGAGTCAGTCACGCAATCGGTGACGGCCCTGGGCGCGCGCATTGATGAGACCCGCTCGTTGATCGACAGCAAGCGCAAGGAAGAAGAGGTTTCCAAACGCCACCTGGACACGCTGCGCGCTGAATTTGCCACGGCCGTTGGCAAACGCAATTCGCTGGAAGCTGTGATCAACGAACACGGCTACTCCACGGAATCAGTCAAGCGGCTGTTTCAGTCCAACTCGGTTGGGAATGCTTTTACGCCCGCAGGGGTGCTGGCTGACTTCCTGGAAGTAGAGACTCGTTATGAAAGCGTGGTTGAAGAATTTCTGCGCGACGAGTTGAACTACGTGGTGGTGAAGTCATGGGATTCGGCCAACGAAGGCATGCGGCTTCTTCAGACAGATGCTGACGGTCGCGCCACGTTCCTGGTCCATCCTGAAGACTCCCAGGCCAAGTTCTCTTTTTCGGCCACGGACTATCCACCTCCAGCTTCGCATCGTCCGAACGAGCTGATCTCGCTGAAGAGCTGCATCCGCGTGCTTGATGGATTTGGACGGTCACTTGAGGTCGTGTTGCCCAAGCTGCGTGACGGCTACATTGCGCCTGACGCCCACATGGCGCGCGGCCTGGCGCTGGAAAATCCAGATGCGTATTTCCTGTCCGCCAGCGGCGAGGTCTTCCACAACGTTACCGTTACCGGCGGCAAGCAGCGTGCAGAAGGCCCTCTGTCACTCAAGCGCGAACTGCGTGACGTGGTGAAGGCCTGCGTTGATCTGGAAGCTGCCATCCAGAATGAGCAGAGCAAGGTCCAGACTCTGGGACATGAACTGAGCGAATTGGCCAAGCTGCTGCGCACGCTGGAAGACGAACGGCGTGAGGCGGAGAAACAAGCTCTTACCTCCGGCCATGCGCTGAAACAGCTTGAAAATGAGCTTGCACGCACCGAACAACGGCTGAATACCTATCAGCTTGAATTTGATCGCAACCGTTCGGAGCGTAATCAGAAAGAACTGGTGATCGCCGAAAAGCGCGACGCAGCGGAAGCTCTGGAGCAGAAGCGCAAGACGATCGAAGACGAGCTGAAGGCAGCGCAGGAACAGCTCGCCGCTATGAGAACGGCCCGCGACGCCGCTGCCCAATCCGTCTCTGAAGCCGGAGCACGTCTGGCTGGTCTGGAAGAGCGTCGCCGCTCGGCTGCAGCAGCGCTGGAGAGAATTGAATCACTGTCCACGGAAGCTGCCCGCCAGGTGGAATCACTGCAATCGCAGATCCGCTCTGCCGGCGCGGAAAAAGAACAGCGTGCAGCGGAAAACATACAGATCGCGCAGCGCCTGGAAGCACTGGCTGCGGAGAAAATGGCCGCTGAAGCAACCGGTGTCCAGTTGCAACATGAGTCTGACCAGGTGCGTGCACGTATTGCGGAGATCGACCAGGAACTCAAAGCTGCGCGACTCGAGCTGGATTCAGCCCGTGACCGCAAGGCCGAACTGGGACAGCAACTGGCAAAGCTGCAATCCGACCTGGGCCACATGAGTGAGATGTGCCTCAACGAGCTCAGCGTCAGCGCTGACGAGCTTCGCGCCAACACGGAAATTCCTCTGGTGGAGGGCGAACTCCTGGTGGCGGAAGAAACCACTTATCGCGAGATGCGCACCAAGCTGGAGAACATGGGCCCAGTCAACATGATGGCGCTGGAAGAGTTCAAGGAAACGGAGCAACGTCACCAGTTTTTGGAGACACAGCGCAAAGATCTGCTTGACTCGATTGAGAACACGCAGGCGACCATCAAGGAGATCGACGAATTTTCGAAGCAGAAATTCCAGGAAGCTTTCGAACGGATCAATGAGAACTTCCAGTTCACCTTCCGCAAGCTTTTTGCCGGTGGACATGCGTTCATGCGCCTGACGGACGAAGCCAACTCGGCGGAAAGCGGCATTGACGTGGTGGCGTCGCCTCCGGGCAAGAAGCTGCAGAACGTGCTGCTGCTCTCCGGCGGTGAAAAGGCGCTCACGGCGCTGTCACTGCTGGTCGGCATCTTCCAGTATCAGCCCAGCCCGTTCTGCATCCTGGACGAAGTGGACGCTCCGCTGGACGAAGCCAACGTGGGACGCTTCACCGAACTGGTGCGTGAGATGGCAGTACAGACACAGTTCATCATCATCACGCACAGCAAGAAGACAATGTCCGTGGCGCCGGTGATGTATGGCGTGACCATGCAGGAGCCGGGCGTGTCAAAAGTTGTCTCGGTAAAATTTGGAAATGAAACCATGCAAAGGGCGTCGGCTTAGGAAAATTCCCGCCTGCCGGAAAAATATTTTTCGACATACCGTTAATTTTTAAGTCATCGCTACTACAAACCGAATCGAAAATCAATGCTGTGGAATCCGCGTTTTATGCGGGTTTCACGGCTTTTATTTTTTTTCAAGCATTTTTGGAAAATATCCGGGCAGGGGGCCCATTGTCAGCCTTCTCATGTGGTTGACAAAAAAAGTTGAGCAGCTAGAATAACGCCTCGCCCTTCTAAATACCCGTATGAATCCTCCAACAATAAACCGAGTTCTGCTGCAAACAGATTTTCCCGAGCTGAACCTTTACGCCCGGGGCAAGGTGCGTGATCTCTATAGCGTTGGTGATCAATTACTGTTCGTCGCCACCGACAGAATCTCCGCCTTCGACTATGTACTGGGTACTGGCATTCCGGAAAAGGGACGAGTGCTTTCGCAACTCACTTTATTCTGGCTGGACTTTTTGAAAGACACGGTCGCTAATCACCTGATCACCGCAAAAGTGGAAGAGTATCCGGCGGAGCTGCAAGAGTACGCTGACCAACTACGCGGCCGCTCCATGCTGGTGCAGAAAGCACAGATGGTGGAGATTGAATGCGTGGCCCGCGGCTATCTCTCCGGCTCCGGCTGGAAGGAGTATCAGCAGACCGGCGCCGTGTGTGGGATCAAACTGCCGGCGGGACTGCGCGAGTCAGACAAACTGCCCCAGCCGATCTTTACTCCGGCGACCAAAGCCCTTAGCGGTCACGATGAAAATATTTCTTTCGAAGAGATGGTGAAGCACACCGGCAAAGAACTGGCCGCGCAGCTTCGTGATCTCACAATCCGGATTTACCAGAAAGCGGCTGACTACGCTGCCGGACTGGGCATTATCATCGCGGACACCAAGTTTGAATTCGGCCACACAGGCAAAGGTCTGGTGCTGGCCGATGAGGTCCTTACACCGGATTCTTCGCGCTTCTGGCCGGCAGACAAATATCAGCCGGGCAAAGCTCAGGAATCTTTTGATAAACAATTTGTTCGAGATTACCTTGAGTCAATCAAGTGGAACAAGCAGCCTCCGGCGCCTTCACTGCCTGATGATGTGGCCAACAAGACCAGTGAAAAGTACATACAGGCCTACAAGATTCTTGCGCGGCGTGATTTGCCGACTGGCTAAAACGTGGTAACTGAATGAACGCCCTGGACTGGCTCATCCTTCTGATCATGATGTTCTCAGCCCTGCTGGCGGCAGCACAGGGATTTTTCTTCGAAGTGATTTCGCTGGCAGGAGCGATTTTGGGTTACCTGCTGGCAGCATGGGGATACGGACGGCTGGCGCCGTGGTTCCTGCAGTATGTGAAGTCGCCGGCGTTTGCGGACCTGGCGGGCTTTTTAGCGATCTTCCTGTCCGTGGTGATTTTAGCGGGCGCTATCGCACGGCTGGCCCGATGGTTCATCAAAGAAGCCGGTTTGCGATGGGTGGACCGTGCATTGGGAGCTGCGTTTGGATTTTTACGCGGATTCATTGTCGTAACTGCGGGACTGCTGGCGATCACGGCGTTTGCTCCTGATTCCACGGAGCTCACCGAATCGCAACTGGCACCGTATTTTCGGATTGCAGGAAGCGGGGCAAGCTGGCTGGCGCCATCAGAGATTCGCCAGAAGTTCCGCGAAGGAATTGCCAAATTGCGGGAACACCGGTGACGGGAGCAACCAAGCCCGTACCGGGATCAAAGTAAATCGCAGGATGGTTTCAGATTTGTTTGCGCAGCCGGAAGGAGAAGAACACGTGAAAGACCAGCTCGAAGCACTTGTAGCACAGATGCACGGCAGTGGCATTCTCTATTCCGAAGCTGTCCGCGAGTTCAAGAAGCGTTTTATCATGAATGTTCTCCAGCAAAACAAGGGCAACCAGTGCAAGGCTGCGCGCGAGCTGGGTATGCATCGCAACACCCTGAGCCGGACCATTGCTGAGCTGGATCTTGATGTCAAGGAATTTCGTGATGTAGGCCGGCGTCCGGTGCGCAGCGAAAAAGGACTGCCGCTGGACAAGAAGGCCGTCCGCTAGGTCGCGCCACAGATCGGAGTCATGAACTGGTTTGCGGCACGGCTAAAGCCGTTCCCTGATACCTTGCAGAGGCTAAAGCCATGTGGATGCGAGAATTAATTCGCATCCTAAATACATAGGTCCTTCGACTACATCGTCGCATGCGCTCCGACTCCGCTCAGGATGACAAGGCAAAGAGAATTGTCTCACTCCGTTTCAGATAAATCTGCTGGCTCCGAGCAACGCGCCGTGGTCCGTTCCGGATTTATCTGGGATTCCGCCGATGCCTACCTCTTCGATATTGACGGCACATTGCTCAACAGCCGTGATGCTGTCCACTACTTCTCCTTTCGCAACGCGGTTCGTAAGGTCCTTGGCATCGACGCATCGATTGATGGCGTTCCGCTGCACGGCAACACTGACATGGGCATCATACGTGCCGTGTTGAGTCGCGCTGGATTGGACGACGCAACCATCGATCGCCATACGCCGCAAATTTTTCAACAGATGATTGCCGAGGTCAGTCAAAATCGGGACGCGCTTCGCCCTGAGCTGTGCCCCTCGATTGCAGAATTGATCGAGCGGCTGCACCAATCCGGCAAGCTTCTGGGCGTGGCATCCGGCAATCTGGAGCCAATCGGCTGGCTAAAGCTGGAGAAGGCGGGACTTCGGACCAGGTTTCAATTCGGAGCGTTTTCTTACCCGCTTGAACTCCGCGCAGACATCTTCCGCTTCGGCCTGGAGCAGGCCACAAGTAGGCTGGGAGCCAACGCAACTGTTTACGTTGTGGGTGATACACCTGCTGATGTGGCTGCTGCCCGCGCTGTGGGCCTGCAGGTGATCGCAATGGCAACCGGCACATACTCCTTCGCCGAACTGCTTAGCTGCCAGCCCGACGCGTGTCTGGCGTGTGGGACTGACCTTCTCGCCCTTCCGAGAACAGCAATAAAACACCAATAAACTTCAGTAATAAGTGCAAACATTCCGGGTGAGAAGCGTTCTCAGGAAGGTTACAATAAGGCTTCCCAAATGAAGCAACTTGCTTACATTCTGATGGTCGTCCTGTGCCTGGCTGCGGCTTCCGCGGCCGGCAAGAAGGACGGTGGTGTCTCTAAAAAAGATCACGAAGCCGCTGAACAGGAATATAAGCACGCCGTAGAAATGCAGAAGGCGGGCCAGCTTGACGATGCGGTGGCTGCGGCCACGCGGGCCACGCTCTATGAGCCTTCCAATATCGGCTACGCCACTTTTCGCGAAGTGCTGAAGCAGCAAGTGGTGAATGGCTTTCTCGATCGTGGAAATAGCCAGGCCGAAACCGGCGACCGGGAAGGCGCAGCAGCCCAGTTCAAATTGGGGCTGGCTCAGGACCCACACAACACGTATCTCCAGCAGCGTCTGCGGGACGTGATGCCGCAAGCAAAGTCTGAACACGAACGTGTTGTGGAATTGCTTGCTTCCGTGGATGACATAAACTTGACCCCGCAATCCGGCAAGCGGACCATCCATTTGTCGGGTGATACGCGCACTGTGTACACGCAGCTTGGGAAGATTTTCGGCATCACCTTTCAGTTCGACACCAATTTCATCAGCCGGCCAGTACAGTTTGATATCGACAACGTTGATTTCTTCTTCGCCACCCAGCTTCTGGGGAAAATGACCAAGACATTCTGGTCACCGCTTACGGCGCAGGATGCACTGGTTGCCAATGACAGCCAGGAAAATCGCGCGGCCTATGAGCGTATGTCCATGCGAACGTACTACGTGGGCGGCATCTCATCGCCCGCCGATCTCAATGACATTGCCAATATCCTGCGCACCATTTTGGATATTCGCTTCGTGATTGTTGATCCCGGCAAGAACGTGATTTCAGTGCGGGCGCCGAGAGAAAAAGTAGCCATTGCTTCGAGCCTCCTGGACAGCCTTCTGGACGTTCGTCCTGAGATCATGCTTGAAGTCAACGAATACGAAATTGATTCGGACAATCTCCGCCAATATGGTTTAAGCCTGCCCACAAGTTTTCAGGTTTTCAACATCCCGTCAGAAATCCGGCGAGTGCTGGGAAGTGATGCCCAACCAGTGATCGATCAACTGAACAAGACGGGCACCATTGACCCATCCAAGATTTCGGCAAGCGCTTTGAGCAATCTGGCGGGCTCGCCTCTGCTGCTGCCATTTTTGTTCTTTGGCAAGGGGCTGAGCTTGACTGGGTTCACCGTCCCTTCCATTAGCGGACAGCTTTCCCAGACCAAGTCATACTCGTCCAACACAGAGCGGGCGCAGCTTCGTTCGACTGACGGTGAAGCGGCAACGTTCCGGGTAGGTTCAAAGTTCCCTGTGGTAAGCAGTAACTTCAACACTGTTGCGGTGAGTGCACGCGGAGCTATCAGCGCAGGAAGCGTTCCTCAGTTTACCTATATAGATCTGGGGCTCACTCTGAAAGTCACGCCCCATTACCATGCTGATGGAGACGTAAAGCTGGATTTTGAGATGGAGATTCAGGGCCTGGGAGCCGTCTCCATCAATTCCATCCCCGAACTGACCACGCGCTCCTTCAAGGGCAATATCACTACGATGGAAGGCGAACCCTCAGTGGTGATGGGGTTGCTTACCGATTCAGAAACCAAATCCACCCGTGGCTATCCCGGAATTGGACAGATACCGGGTGTGCAAGCTGTGTTGAACTCCAACAATCGCGACCGCGCACACACAGAGATCATTGTGGTGGTCACGCCGCGCGTGGTGCGCAAACCTTTCCATGACAAAGGCGCCAGCGTCTTCTGGAACGTCAATTAAACTTCGCTATCTCCCGGCATGCTCAATTTCAAACTGCACCAGCGCTTTCAACTGGTCATAATTGAGCCCATTATTGCCGATGGGCGGAATCAAGCGTCCATTCACGAAGATGGATGGCGTGGAGTTTACCTCCAATGATTGCCCAAGTTTGATGGACTTATTCACGCGTTCCTCCGTCTCCGGCGACGCGGCACAGGCGGCAATCTTCCCGGCATCGAGGCCGCTGGCAGTGGCATATTCCTTCAGCTTGTCATCGGCAGTAGCCAATGCAATGCTTCCCTGATTCTCAAACACGGTGTCAATAAATTTCCAGAATGCGTCTTTGTTCTTGCTTCCCGCGTTCATGGTTCCCGCACAGTCAGCATAGGCTGCAGCTTTGATCGCCCAGGGATGCGTTGTGGGAGGCAGCGGAAATTGTTGAAAGGTGAAGCGCAGTTGGGGAAAATCCGTCATCAACTTTTCAATTAATGGATGCGCTCCTTTGCAGAAGGGGCATTCAAGATCACTGAATTCCACAACGTTAGTCACGGGCTTTTGAGCGCCGCGGCTGGGACCATCCGCTGCCTTCAACTTCTCCCGATTGGCTTCGTACGGGTTCGGCCCAAATGGCAAAAGATTTCCCACCACTGCGCTCTGCGCCTCCGTGGACATGTAAAGGTGGATGGTTTGTTGCCTGTTGATGGACAGCACCACTTCAGCCAGCCCTGGAATCGGTGACTGGTGCACATCAAGGATGTTCCAGGTAATGCTGGGATCATAACCAAAGTTGCGCTGCATGGCTGAATCAATCTGCGCATGGCTGGGCAGCAACATCGGCGGTGGCCCTGATGCTTCAGAATGCTGGGCTGCGGGAGCGGGCTTGGCAGACGCCTGTTTTTTGCCGGCCGTTGTCTGTGAAAACGCCAGACAGATGCTGATGGAAAAAATAAAACTGATAACAGAAAGTTTTCTCATAGAATTTGTTTCGTAAATTTACCAGACTTCTGATTTCTGAGCGATTGGGAAACGCCTGCCCATACCAAACGCTTTGGGCGTGATCTTGAGTCCGGGCGCTGCCTGCTGGCGCTTGTATTCACTTCGTTCGATCATGCGAATGACATCGCGAACCACCTTGATGTCATAGCCGCGTTCGGAAGCAATCTGACCGGCAGAGTGGTAGTCTTCCACATAATCTTCCAGGATGTTGTCCAGGATTTCGTAAGGCGGCAGTGTATCACTGTCTTTTTGTCCCGGCCGCAGCTCCGCTGATGGTGGTTTATCCAGCGTGGATTGCGGGATCACGGCCTTGCGTGAATTCACGAAATGGCTAAGCTGATAAACCATGGTTTTAGGAACGTCAGAGATCACGCCCAGCCCTCCAACCATGTCACCATAGAGCGTGCTGTATCCCACCGCGACTTCTGATTTATTTCCCGTGGTGAGCACCAGATGGCCAAACTTGTTCGACATGGCCATTACGATATTGCCGCGTATGCGGGACTGAATGTTTTCTTCCGTCACGTCTTCCGGCAATCCGGCAAACACGCATGACAGCGCCTTACGGTAGGAATCAAAAATTGGGCCGATCGGGACCATTTCAAAACGTATTCCCAGGTTGTTCGCCAGCTCCCTTGCATCGGTGACGCTGTGTTCAGACGAGTACTGGCTCGGCATGGCGACGCCGGTGACGTTTTCTTTGCCTAATGCGTCCACGGCAATGGCGGCCGTAAGAGCTGAATCAATGCCACCACTCAGAGCGATGAGGACTTTGCTGAATCCGCACTTGCGGACGTAATCACGGGTGCCCAGAACCAGCGCCGCGTACACGCTCGGCATGCCAAGTTCCGTCTGCTGGTGAATGTCGCCCTTGAGAGTTTCGGAATCCAGGAAGATCAGATCTTCTTCGAACGACTTTGCCTGGGCGATGACGTTTCCGTCCGGGCCAAGCGCCATGCTGGACCCGTCGAAGATCAGGCTGTCATTGCCTCCCACCTGATTCACCAGGACCACCGGAACCTTGTTATCGCGGGCAATGGTGGCTAGCATTTTCTGGCGAAGCTCGCGTTTTCCCAGATGGTAGGGAGAAGCGGAGATGTTGAGCACCAGATTGCCGCCCGCATGCAGCAGGTCATCGACTGGATCGATGCTGTAAAGCCTGCGATGCCAGAAGTGCTTGTCATTCCACGCATCTTCGCAAATCGTAAGCGCAAGCTGCTTCCCTGCCAACGGCAGCACTTTTTGCGACGTAGCGGGATCAAAGTAGCGGACTTCGTCGAACACGTCATACGTGGGCAGCAGAATCTTTGACTGTACAAATTGCAATTTGCCATCACGCAGTACGGCTGCGGAGTTCATCACGGACTTACCGGTTTCGACACCAGCCGGTGAAACAAATCCGCAGATGACGGTGATCTCCGGAACAGCTTCAGCAATTTCTTTTACGGCCTGCTGACAACGGGCGACAAAGGCGGGCTTCTCTAGCAGATCGCGCGGCGGGTACCCGCATACGGAGAGTTCCGGAAACATCGCAAGCTCGGCGCCGGAGGCGTGTGCCTTGCGGGAAAAATCTATGATCTTTTTAGAATTGCCAATGAAATCCCCAATGGTGGGATTAATCTGCCCAAGCGCAATCTTCACTTATCCAGTGTAAACCTCAGGTCGCATATGCGTCAGCCACCTACAATGGAGGCTGCGAGGGCTTCTCCTGATCCTGCGGTGGTTGTTGGCCACCCGGCTGTTTTGTGCCCCATTGCGGCTCATCTGAATGGTCAGACCCGGTGCTGGAATCGGGCTGGTTGCCGCCTGCGTTTGCTGGTGCGCGACGGATTGAGGGATCTGGCCCTTCACCCTCTTTCCGCAAGGTGGGCCGCTTGGCGGGACCGTGAGGCTGCTGGTCATCCGGCTTCACCTCCTGCGGATTCCGGCTGGCCTGTAATGACGCCATGGATGCCACGCCATCCTGTACCTGGACTTCCCTCTGGTTTTTGACTGTCATTTCGCCGCTGACCTTGGCCGTCTTTACCTGGACAACTTCGTCGCCGCGGAAACGGACAAACACTACGTCCTGAGGCGGACGCCCGTATATCCATTCTTCGTAGGGCTGACCCTGATCGTCTTTCTCGCGGACTTTTTGTGGTGGACGGTCTTTGGCCATCACCACCATATCTTTGTTCATACCGACCAGAATTTCATGCGCCTTCAATGCCGCCTTGATTTTCGGTGGCATGGTATCGATATAGACTTCGGAAGCGCTCTTCACGGCAAAATCCAGTACCGGACTGAGAAGTTTGCGCAGCTCTTCCGCATTCATCTCCGGAACATACTTGGCGAACTGCAACGTAACGCATGATCCGGTGGGAGCGCTCCCATTCAGGTCCTGCTGCTGCGTTGATCCTCCGGCGCCGCTGATGCTGATGTGGTCATACCACTTCGTTTTCTTTTTCGGACCGCCGTTGATCTCAAGGTAAACGCTCTTTTCGTGGAATGCGATGTTGGTGATCTGCACACGATCGCCGATTTTGGCGGCAGCGCCGTGCGTCTGCGCAAGTACATAAAGCTGCTGGTCGCCGGGCTTTACCTCGCCTTCCGGAGAAATGGTGGTGCTTTTATCACCCAAGGGAAGATATTTGCGCGTGTGCACAAGCTCAGCGTCAAGCAGTTTTATGAGTTGCATCTTGCTGCCTTCACTCAGTTTGGTCCGGCCGTCTAATTGCGTGGTCTTAAGCTGCGGAGCAACTGCCTGCGGCTGGTCCGGTGGAGGCGGTGGAGGCTTAATGACGAAGACGTTCGGCGGCGCAGACTGAGAATCCGCGGGTTTGGCGTCCGGCGGCTTACTTTGAGGTTCCTGGCCAGCTAAAAGAAAATTAGCCAGAAACGCCACGGCGAAAAGACAGAATGCGCGGCGAAACATGATAGGCACCTTTAGGGTCGTCTGGGATATTGTCCGTCCAAATGCCGGGTAATTCAACACTTTTGACACTCCGGCCAGCAACTCTTTCGTTTAGATGCAGAGGGTAAAAGCGGGGTAAGCTGGAATTTTACGACTCAAGACTAGTTACTACTTACAGTCAACCCATCCCTCGCCACGCTGGCTGGGAGCACCTGACCGCCGCTTTTACGGATGGCTTCAGCCACGCGCTCACGTGTTTCCGGTTCCGTAAGAAACACCACACAGCCACCGCCGCCCGCGCCACAAACTTTGGCCGCCTTGGCACCGTTGGAGGTTGCTGCCTTAATCAGCTTTTCAATTAACGGTGTGGTAATGCGCGGAGAGTTCGTCTTGCGCAGCTTCCATTCTTCGCGCAGCAGCCGCGCCACATTCTTCCAGTCCGCAATCGAGATGGCCTGATGCATCTCCTTGGCTATGGCGCCAATGCGTTCAAAGTTGCGGAAGATCTTGCGGTCGCCGTTGATGTGTGACTTGAACACTTCCCAGTTGTTAATGCCGGATTTGCGCGGCGCTCCGGTGTAGGCGAGAACAAAACGCGAATCGAGTTCTTCGGCGGCAATGCGCACGGCCTCATGGTGAATACCATCGGGGTCAAGATGGATGGCGCTCACGCCGCCGTACAGCGCGGGATAGTAGTCCTGGCAGCCGGTGGGGACCTGGATCAACTGTGCTTCCACGTTCTGTGCGATCACGCGAATCTGCTCCAGCTCAATCTTTTGTCCGGTCAGGCGCGCAAACGCGGCTGTGGTGGCGATCATCAGCGCCGAAGATCCGGAAATTCCAGCGCCGGCCGGCGATTCCAGAAATGATCAAAGCTGGCGAACTCTTCACGACGGCCCGTATCCAGTGACACAAAGCGAATCTGCTTCCCTGGCAGACGCGTGATGCGGCAACGGGTGAGCACGCTCACGGCAAAGTTCACCGTAACTGCCCCAGGATGAAACAGGTACAAGGGCCATATATCCATGGTGCCACCGGCCAGGTCAACACGGCAGGGCGCATGAGCGATGATGGACTTTTCAGAGGACAAAGTTTTTGTGGTCTGGCTGGTATCGGGCAAAGTCTATTCCGTAAAGAAGTGCGCCATCTGGCGGAATTTATCGTAACGGCCGTCTACAAGTTGCTGAGCAGGCAGCGCTTTGAGAACGGCGTAATGCCGTTGCAGGACCTCATCCACCAGCGCCGCCGTGCCGTCGTAGTCAGAGTGCGCGCCGCCATCCGGCTCGGGAATGATCTCATCAATGATCTTCATTTCCTTCAGGTCGGGCGCGGTAATACGCAAGGCCTGCGCAGCAATCTCCTTTTTGGAGGCGTCACGCCACATGATGGACGCGCAACCTTCCGGAGAAATTACTGAGTACACGGAATTTTCCATCATGAACACGCGGTCAGCCACGGCAATACCCAGCGCGCCGCCACTGCCTCCTTCGCCCGTGATGGTAGTAATGATAGGAACCTCAATGCGGGCCATCTCACGCAGATTACGGGCAATGGCTTCAGCCTGTCCGCGCTCTTCCGCGCCCAGTCCGGGATAAGCGCCAGGTGTATCAACGAAAGTGAAGATCGTCCGGTTAAACTTTTCTGCCATTTTCATGCAGCGCAGGGCCTTGCGATAGCCTTCAGGATTTGCCTGGCCGAAGTTGCGCAACACGCGTTGCTTGGTGTCACGGCCTTTTTGATGGCCGATCACCATCACTTCGTCGCCATGAAAGCGCGCCATGCCGCAGATAATCGCGGGGTCGTCGCCATAATTGCGATCACCGTGGACCTCACTCCAGTCGCTAAAGAGACGCTCCACATAATCGAGCGTAAACGGACGCTGCGAATGGCGGGCGAGTTCGGTCTTATGCCAGGCATTCACATGGTCGCGGATCTGCTGGCGCAGAAAATCTATCTGGTGGTGGAGGTGCTTAAGCTGGAGTTGGGCGTCTTTGTCAGCTTTGGCCCTGGATTCAAGGTCCACAATCTGCTTTTCAATGCTCTCCAACTGGCGCTGTGCTTTAACGGCTGGATCCAAACATTCGCTCCCCGAACTTCGCAGCAACTCAACTAGGCGTTAGTCGATGACCCTGACCGCACCGCGGCCGCATAGCTCTTCCACTCGATTGATGAAAGAGCGGTCTGGACAAACATTATAGCCGTCCGCCTCCATCACAACCATGAAGTCACCGGCACGTTCCAGATCAAACAACACCTTGGCCTCTCCGCGGCGCTCACGGCACAGGGCGTGAAGTTCGTCTACCGTGGCCTCACTGGCCAGGCTGAGCGGCACCAATATGCGGATTGACCGCGGCAGCGCCGGCTTGGCCTCTTCCAGCGGCGTGAGCTGGCTGATGGCGATCTTGGGATTCGATCCCTCTTCCACCCGCACGCTGCACTTCACCAGCATGGGAATTTCCTGCTTCAGGATCACCTGTAGCCGCTTATAGGCTTCCGGGAAAACAATGGCCTCAATGGTGCCTGTCATATCTTCCATGACCGCGTTGGCATAGAGATCGCCTTTGCGCGATTTCATCACGCGCAATCCGCTGATCACGCCGCCCGTAACAATTTCATCACGACCGGTACCGGTCTCCATCTGGCTGATCGAGTTGGCGTTCTGATACTTGGGGAAATTCTCCAGCTTTTCTTTGTATTTCTCCAGCGGATGGCCGGTAATGAAGAACCCGAGCACTTCCTTCTCGCTCGACAGGCGCTGGTGTTCTTCCCACTCCGGCACTGTGGGCAACTTCTGCATGTTGCCGTTCTGATGGTCTTCCTGCGCGAACACACCGAAGAGCCCGTGCTGGCCCATCTCGGCGTCGCGCTGCGTTTTCTGCGCCTGTTCCATGGCTTTATCCAGGACGGCCATGAGCTGTGCGCGATAGCCAAAGTCATCCATGGCGCCTGCTTTGATCAGCGACTCCAGCACTCGCCGGTTCAGCATGCGCAGATCCACTTTCTCGCAGAATTCAAAGATAGAAGTGAATTTTCCCACCTCTTTGCGCGCCATGACGATGGACTCAATGGCATTGCGGCCAACGTTCTTTACGGCTGCCAATCCAAAACGAATCGCATTTTCATGCGGAGTAAAGAACGCGTCACTTACGTTGACATTCGGCGGCTCAACCGGAATGCCCATTTCGCGGCATTCATTGATGTACTTCACCACGTTGTCCGTGTTGCCGGTCTGCGAGGTCAGCAGCGCAGCCATGAACTCCACCGGATAGTGCGTCTTAAGATAAGCCGTGTGGTAGGCCAGCAGAGCGTAGGCCGCGGAGTGTGACTTATTGAAGCCGTATCCGGCGAACTGCTCCATCAGATCGAAAATCTTGGCGACTTTCTTTTCCGGAAGCTTTTTCTCTTTCGCGCCGTTGACGAAGCGTTCGCGCTGCTGCGCCATTTCTTCAGGGTTCTTCTTGCCCATCGCGCGGCGGAGAAGGTCGGCTTCACCAAGCGAATATCCTGCCAGGACGTTGGCGATCTGCATCACCTGCTCCTGATACACGATCACACCCAGTGTCTCTTTGAGAATTGTCTCCAGTTCGGGCAATTCGTATTCGACTTTGCGGCGTCCCCACTTGCGCTCGATAAAGTCGTCAATCATGCCGCCCTGGATCGGGCCGGGACGATAGAGCGCGTTCAACGCCGTCAGATCCTCGACGGATGTGGGCTTGTAGCGGCGCAGAACGTCCGTCATGCCGCCGGATTCAAACTGGAAGATGCCTGACGTTAATCCGGTGTGGAAGACCTTCTCGTAGGTCTCTTTGTCGTCGAGCGGAACCGTCTCCATGTTGATGGAGTGGCCACGCTGACGTATGAGCTTCAGTGCGTCATCGACAATCGTAAGCGTGGTGAGCCCGAGAAAGTCCATCTTCAGCAGGCCCATCTTTTCAACCGCCTTCATGTCATAGGCGGTCACAATTTCGTCGTTCTTGGTCTTGTGCAGCGGCACCAGTTCCGTCAGCGGCTTGGGCGAGATCACCACACCGGCGGCATGTACGCCGGAGTTGCGCACCAGCCCTTCCAACTTCAACGCCGTATCAATCAGCTCCTTGATCTGGGTTTCATTTTCGTAGGCCTGCTGGAGCTGTGGCGAATCGTCCAGCGCCTGCTGAATGCTGATGTTCAGCGTGGGCGGAATCATCTTGGCGATGCGGTCCACGTCAACATATGGAATATCCATGGCGCGGCCCACGTCTTTGATCGCCGCCTTGGCCGCCATGGTTCCAAACGTGATGATCTGCGCCACATTCTCGCGGCCGTACTTCTGCGTGACGTACTGAATCACCTCGCCCCGGCGATTCATGCAGAAGTCGATATCGATATCAGGCATGGACACGCGTTCTGGATTGAGAAAACGCTCAAACAGAAGTTCGTTTTGCAATGGATCGATATCGGTGATGCCCATCGCGTACGCCACCAATGCTCCGGCGGCGGAACCACGGCCAGGGCCCACAGGAATGTCGTTTTCGCGCGCGTAGCGAATGAAGTCCCAGACAATCAGGAAATATCCTGAGAACTTCATCTGCTGGATGATGGCGATCTCACGAGCCAGGCGCTGATCGTAATCGGCACGGGTTTTCTTCAGGCGACCGGCATCGGCCTGCGAACTCAGCGTGGCCCAGCGCCGCGCAAAACCCTCGCGAGCAACATGCTCGAAATAGCTGTCCAGTGTGAACCAGTCCGGCACGGTAAATTCCGGAAAGGGATTCTTCACCTTGTTGAGCTTAAAATTGCAGCGCTCAGCAATCGCCATGGTGCGTTGCAGCACGTCTGGACGGCTGGAGAATACCCGGCCCATTTCTTCAGTGGATTTCACAAAGAACTGGTTGCCGTGGAACTTCAACCGGTTGGTATCGTGAATTGACTTGCCGGTCTGCACACAGACCAGAACATCCTGCGCGTGAGCGTCATCTTCGCAAAGATAGTGGCTGTCATTGGTGGCCACCATCTGCATGCCCAGCTCTTTTTCCAGACGGAACAGGTCAGCGTGTATGCGATGTTCTTCCGGCAGACCCTGGTCCTGTATCTCCAGAAAGAAATTATCTTTACCAAAGATGTCGCGAAACGTTCCGGCGGCATTCTTCGCCGCATCATACTTCCCTGCCAGCAACTCTTCGCACACCTCGCCCGCCAGGCAGCCGCTCAGTCCGATCAGACCCTTGCTGTGCTCGGCCAGAAACTTCTTGCTCACGCGCGGCTTGTAATAGAAGCCGTGCATGGAAGCCTCCGACGTGATCTTGATGAGGTTCTGGTAACCCTCTTCATTTTCGGCCAGCACCAGCAGGTGATTGTATGTGTCACCTTCCGGCGCCGCGCGATGGTCGTCCTTCTTGCAGATATACAGCTCGCAACCAACGATTGGCTTGATTCCGGCCTTCTCAGCAGCCGTGACGAACTCAACCGTGCCATATATGTTGCCGTGGTCGGTCATGGCGACGGCCTTCTGGCCGATGTCAGCCACGCGCTTGATCAGACCGTCAACGCCGCAGGCGCCATCGAGCAGAGAATAGTCGGTATGTAGATGGAGATGAACGAATTCAGACATGAGGGCCTGATCTAATTATAGTTGTTCCACGCGTTCGTCGCTGCTGTGCAATGCTGTGTAAGTCTGTGGATTTCAAGGCAGTTACTACCACTGATTTGCACTGATAACACTGATCTGAACAAAGCCTTACCGCGGATGAACGCGGATGAGCGCGGATTAAGCCTGAAAGCTGTAACTAGCGATGGGTCGTTTGGCCTTTTTGCTGTTTTGTTCACCTTTCGTTCCTTCCTGCCCTTTGTGGTTAGGGTGTCGGTTTTCCTCGGTGCTCCTCTGCGCCCTCTGTGTTTAATCGTGTTGTTCTTCCGATCTCGGCGATCTCGGCGCTTTGTTCTGCCCCACCCTCCCCGGTCATCCCAAGATCCAAAGGACTTAGCGAAAACATCCCAATGCTTCCCAGAATTGAGTTGATTCGCGCAAATTCGCGGCCAGCTTCCATCTTTCCGATCTCGGCGATGTCGCGCGATGACGGCGGCGATCTCGGCTATTATTCCTCCCTAGCCCTCCCCATCCACCCCAGATCTAAACGGCTTACCATCCGTTACCCCGGGGTTGATTTGCCCATTCGTGTTCCTTTGCGTTAATTTGCGGTGGAAGTTCCTTTCTGATCTTCGTCCATCTGCCTTCCTTGCTCTTTTCTTCCGCGTCTCAGCGCCTCGGTTGTGGGTCCTGGATTTCGGTGAAATCCGTCCCGCCCCCGGCGCGCCGATCGCCACGCTCCAGAGCATTAGCCTTGCCATCTTCTCTGCGATCCTTCCACTCAACAAACTCTTCGTTACACGATGCAGGTTCACCATCACCGCCTGCTCGTCTTCCATGGGCAACAGTTCCAGCTTTTCCGGACGATAGCTCATCGTCTTCGCATGCCCGTGACACCACCGCTCGCCCTTCACCTGTGGCGCTCTGCATCCTCGACCGTCCGTGTACACGTACTCACACCTCGGGGCTCTTCCTGCCTTCTCCAGCAACTCCATCTGCCGTTGCGCAAAGGCTTCTTTTTCGGCCTGCTCCCTGTTCTTTTCCGCCTGGTCGCGCGCCCTCCGCTCCTCTTCCGCCGCCAGCAACTTCTGCCTGGCCTCGGCATCCATCTCAAGGGACCAGTATTGGCCTTGCTGGCATCCCGCCTCTTCCGCCATTTGTCGGGCCTTTTCCGTATCGCGCAACGCACGCTCCGCCATCTCCTGCCACCATCCAGTGGTATGTGTGGCGATATACCGCATCATCCCCTCCGGCGTGTCATCCTTCAGGCGCGTGACATCGCCCCGCCTCCAAGGCATCGATCGCCTCGCCTGCGGCTCTTCTTCCGCCGGCGCGGCCAGGAGCGTGATCTTCCACGGCTCATCCAGCACTGACTGGCGTCCTTTGTGTTCCGTCGCGTCCACTGTTGTTAATGGGTTTTGTTCAGTTAAAGGGTCTTGTGCGGTCAATAAGTTTTGATTTTGGGCAGAAAAGGGTTGCGCAGACATATTAGTCTTGCTCCTGTCAATGGACTTGTCTGGGGAGGGTTTGGCTAAAGCTAAAGGCTCGTGGCTAATGGCCGAATTTTTGGCAATTATGACCTTCTCTCATTTGTTCGGGCGAAGCAAGTACGAAGATGGCCGTATTCTCATGAAAATAGCTCCTTCCATCCGGCCTACTCGGGACAATTGACAGCGAGGAGTAGCAAAGAAGTAAACGATGGCAGAAGATCAGCCTTGCCAAAAAAGGAAACGCGGTGAATACGGAAATGAAGAGGATATAAGGTATTTCGATCCCGCCCATTTATCCTCCATTCTTCGCGTACTCGAAAATGATCCTACGTTATGAATTTGCCCAAGGGGTTGCCGGGATTAAGTTGATGAGGTGATTCGCCATGAGCGACAACGCGCAAGATCGAATTGGAATTGACTTCATCGATCCCCTTTTTGCAGTCGCGTCCGGTCTGGCAGCCTGGGATGAAGGCCTGACCTGCAACAAAGACATGGGCGGCCTTTTGTCGAATATCGCAGGCGCGTGCGTGACTGGCTACCGCGCTGGCGTCCTTATGTTGCCGCTGATCCGCCTTCCGGAAGCGCAAAGATCTACTTTGCCAGCCAGTGCGGCAAGTGTTCCGAGATGGCCCTTTTCGTCCGCAGCCTGAAACCGACCGGACTGGAAATTCTCGTCGCCGAAAGTCATCCTGTTCGCGATCTGACGCGCATGACCTACGAGGCGAACAGTCTGGAGTCCGAAGGCCTGGCCGCATTGGCGCGTGCCTTGGAACATGTACATCTCGGCTGGGCGCTGTTTGCTATGTTTCTCCGCTTGCCCGGCCTGAACCAATTGCTCCAAGCCATACTGGACGTAAGCGGTGGTGGCCCCATGTCGGTCACCCGATGCGCCACCGCATCGAGAGCGCAACCTGAGCAGATGGCTACGAGAAAACGTTATTAACAACGAAGGCGAGCGAATGGATGATGGCGGATAACTTCGTTCATTCACAAAAGGGATTTCCTCATCATCTGCGTTATCTAACGGCAGACATTCGGAGGAGATTAAATGTCCATCAGCACTGGCACTGCCAAAATCAACCGCACCGGATCGACTCCAGTGGCCAGCATCCACATAGGACTTCTACATCACTCAGTCTGGCGCTGTGATCTCAGCGACAAGAGCGGAAACAGCCTTCATCAATGGCTCGACAGCCATGATTCGACTTTTCCTGTGCTAGATGATCCAGGACAAATTTTGGACAACAGGGAATTTTTACGGTGGTGGATCACGATACTGAAAGGCACGAACGATCCCGATGAAAAAGTTTTCGTGCAGGTAGATATGAATCAGGACGGCAAATCCTGCATGAGCCCGATCAAGGTCGACGAGAAATTCGACAAAGACAAAAACGTATACATCGCGGTCGTGGAGGTGACTTTTGAATAAGCGACATGCGACCGCGATGATGGTCCTATGCTCATTTCTCTCGGCTGCCGCGCCAGCACAGAACCAGCAAACAGCCAACGCAGCGAATCTCAATGTCAATTACACGATCCCTGACAGTCCTGCGTTTACGCTCCTGGGAGTGAATCCGGACAAGATCGAAAGGCCGGCCACCCCACGCGACCTAGCTACTTCGCTGCTCAATGGATTGGACGAGAACGGCCACTTTCAATCAGGCTTGGCCTTGGATATTGACCCATTCATGCTTCTTAGAGGCAAAGCAACGTCGATCACCGCCTACGATCACTTGTACATCCGCTGGCTGGCTAACAGCCAACTGTCTGTTGGCACCACGAAGGGAACCACTTCTGACGACACAAGCACCAAATTGGGTCTGGGATTGCACACGCTATTGTGGAATCGAAAAGATCCGCGCCTGAATAAAACGCTCACAACTGCCTTCACTAAGGCTGGAACTGACGTACTTCTTCGTATTCCTGAGACATGTGGCCCAATCCCTGCGGGCGACAAGGACGCGGTAGAAAAGTGTGAAACAAAGATGCTGAAGGTGATAGAGGACGCCATCGCACCGCGAAAAAAAGAACTCGAAGACA
>WNEZ01000616.1_pt1 | contig 33194 bp, 22 predicted proteins | sample 5400521 | NCBI WGS metagenome assembly WNEZ01 (sample SAMN13153339, study PRJNA577476) | soil metagenome | isolation source: 120 cm saprolite under Douglas fir tree site 2 hole 1 replicate 1 | place: USA:California | collected 2015-04-18 | reverse complement strand
AATCGCTATTGGACTGACCATCCAGGAGGACACTGCCCGCGTCTGGGTGCGAGACAAGGGACCGGGTCTCACCGAAGAGGCGAAGACGCAAATCTGGCAGCGCTATCACCAGGTCAAGGGAGTACCCGTGCAGAGTGGTGCGGGAAAAGGGTTGGGCCTGGGCCTCTCTATCTGCCAGACGCTCATCGCGCAGCACCAGGGAGCATGTGGTGTGGAGAGTACGCCTGGGGAAGGTTCCACCTTCTGGTTTACCTTGCCCATGGTCACATGAGCGCGAACAGCGACGGCTGATCCTTTCCTTGCTCATCTTTCCCGGTCCTGTATCTTGTCCAGACAAGCGGAGTCGGCCGCCAGGTCCACGTGCCAGGAGGTGTTGACCATCCTCTGACCACGTATGCTACAGGCATAGAATGTTCTTGTTACATTCTTCCAGCAAAACAAGGAGGAAACTATGCCTGTCTCCAAAAAGCGTACCACATCGACTGCTGAAGCGGCAAAAATGGAGTCATCGGACCACAAAATGCCGGATGAACAGGAATTTCGCCAACGGATGCGAACCCTTGCAGTTAACGCCATGCGGGTCTTGATTGAAGCAGTCATGCGGGAGGAACTTGAGAACTGCGTCGGCGCAGAGTGGGGGGAATGCACCCCTGAGCGAACAGGCTATCGCAACGGCTATTACACGCGAGACCTGGTGACAAGCACGGGGCGCATTGAGGACCTCTCGGTGCCGCGAGACCGCGCAGGGCAGTTTCACACGCAGGTGTTTGAGCGCTACAGCCGGTATGAACCCGAGGTAGCGGAAGCCCTGACCGAGATGTTTGTCAGCGGTACCAGCACCCACAAAGTCGGCAAAGTCGCGGAAAAACTGGTGGGAGTGGCCCCCAGCGCCAGCGCCGTGAGCCGCCTCAATCAAACGCTCACCGAGCAATTTGCTACCTGGCGAGAGCGTGCACTTCTCACCCACTACCGCATCCTCTACCTCGATGGCATTCATTTTACCGTTCGACATGGCAGCCAAACGGACTCCACCATCATCTTAACGGCCCTTGGTGTAGACCTGGAAGGGAATAAGGACGTCTTGGCGTTGCGAGCCTGCGCAGAGGAAGACAAAGATGGGTGGAGTTGCCTCTTACAAGACCTGCGGAGCCGTGGAGTGAGCGAGATCGATCTGATGGTCACTGATGGGCATGATGGACTGAGAGCCTCGGTCGGTGCGCTGTTTCCGGCGACACCACGCCAGCGTTGTCTGGTTCACAAACAGCGCAACGTCATGAACGCTATTGCCCACCGTGAACGGAAGGAAGTGGCGACAGAACTGGCGGGAATCTGGAAGCAAGAGACGAAAGAGGACGCACTACTGAATCTGGCGGCCTTCAAAGCCAAGTACCGCCAGCGCTATCCTGAAGCGGTGCGCAGCCTGATGGAAGATGAAGAGCATCTCTTGACCTTTTATGCCTTCCCGCCGATCATGCATCGCTACATTCGTACAACCAACGCCATTGAAAGCTTCTTTAGCAATGTTCGAGGGCGCACCGATCAAATAGACGCCTTTACGACAGAAACGAGCTGTCTGACTATCGTTTGGGCTGTGATGCAAGCTATCCGCCTGCCAAGGATTCCGGTTGGCTAAAGGCTGCATACTGGTCATCGTCGACATACAAACAACCAGCCAGAAAGGCTGGATCGGAGAGGGGTGTTGTTTGCGCACTGTCCTGTGTAACAAGAGCACCTTTAGAAGCTTGCTTGCTCAGGATTTTTGCAAGCCCGAGCTGCATTTTTCTGTTTGTTCGATCTTTTGGGCTCGATCCCATCAGTCTTGTATCTTCACCTGGTTGTCTCCTACCTGTCTCTACACAAAACTCGGGATGGTGTCGTGATGTGGGGGTGATTCGGGGACAGGTACTAGAGGAGATTCAGTTCCCTGGCGCGTATGATTGCCTGGGTGCGGCTGCGGGTGTTGAGCTTACGATACAGGTGCCGGATGTGCGTCTTGAGGGTATTCTTTTCCACTATCAGCTTTTGCACGATCTCTTGATTTGATAGGCCGTTAGCAATCAGTCGCAGCACCTCTAGTTCACGCTCGCTGAGAGGATTGAGCAGCGGCTGTCCAGGACGGCGAGAACTATCTGGAGAATCTTCTGCCGCATCCGACCTGTATGCTGCCAGCAAACTGCCTGCATAGTCCGTAGAAAAGTTATATGCTTCCAGTCGCTTCTTCTGCTGTACTTTGAGTATCTTCATCAATAGATCAGCCATTGGCGGTCCCTCATCCACAAAAATGCGCACGTAGCCATTCGGCTCAGCCAGAGTAAGTGCTTGCACCAGTGCCGTCATAGCTTGAGTTGTTCGCCCCCGGGCTTCCAGCGCTCGTGCTTGCAGTAGCAGCGTACTGATCAAAATGCTGCTATATGCTTCCGCCTCGGCGAATTGTCGCAGCCGGTCCAACAATGCCAGCGCCTCGTCAAATGCTCCCCTGGCCAGTCGTATCCGCGCCGAAGTAAGGTACTCAAACATATGTTGTACATGCCAGTTTTCTGGTTCATTTTGTATCTCGATCACGCTTGCTTCGGCCCAACGCATTGCAGATGCGATGTCACCACGCGCGATGTAGATCCTGGTTATAGCCTCTACTATCGAAGCAAGCAGGAATTGTGGAAAGGCATGGCTTTTTACAATCTGCTCGACCTGCTCAATACACTCCAGCAAAGCAGCTTCATTTCCCTGTGCATGTTTTACCTGCGCTAATTCCGTGTATCCGAAGAGCAGCGTGCCCACATTTCCCGACTTCTGGCTTTGTGCAATACCCTCCAGGATATGCCCTGTTGCATCTTCCAGCTTGTTCCATTCGCGCAGTATGCCGCCGATTCCCAAGTGTGCCAGCCCCGTGTCCAATTCTCCAGGCCGCCTGGCAGCGAGGTTCAGCGCCTGCTGGTAGGTCGAGGCCGCCTGGTGCAGTCTCCCCTGTACCATTTCTATAGTGGCAGACTGGCAGGTAGCGATCAATGCGGCATAGATATTATCGTCCGCCAGCGTAAGGCTCCTGGCTTCGGCAAAAGCGCGCGCTGCCGCCTCCGTATCACCGCTCAACGCATGTACAGTGCCTTCGTTCAGAGCAAGCAGCCCGCGTAGCCCTGTATCATTCCCCGGCATTTGCTCAAGCGCGTGGGCTGAGTGTTTGGCAATCTGCTCTATGTTCCCCCGCATCGAGGCGATAGTGGCAAGTAGAGTAGCTGCTTCACTGGAATCTTCTAGCAGCTCTTCTGCTGCGCGCAGGCGTTTTTCAGCAGCGTCTGCCTGTCCCGTCATGAGCAATCCCCAGGCCTGGACTAATATGAGTCGCGGGTGTAAGTGCATTTGTGCGCCGGGTAGGGCTTCTAACCAGGTGAGCAGTGTTTTCTGTTCCCCGCGTTTTGTCAGATCATCAACAATTGGCTCGATCAGCTCTGCGGCATGTTCAAAATCACCTGCGGCAAATGCATGATTTATGGCTTCAACCACTAACCCGTTGTGCTCAAACCATGCAGATGCTCTACGGTGCAGTGCCGGCAGCAGCCCTGGTTGTGTGAGCTGCAAACGGCTGCGTAAAAAGTCGCTAAAGAGTTGATGATAGCGGTACCAGCGTCCCTCGTCGTCCAGGGGTACGAGGAACAGGTTGCTATGCTCCAGCGTCTCCAGCATGTGCTGTCCATCGTCTCGTTCGCTAACGGCATTACATAAAGAGCCTGCCAGGCGATCAAGGATAGACGTGTGCAGCAGGAAGGATTGCACTTCTCCAGGCTGCTGGTGCAGTACCTCTGTAAACAAAAATTCGGCGATAAAGCGGTGCCCGCCGCTGAAGGTAGAAATGAATTCAGCAGTATCCTCGTGCCCGCGCATAGAGAGCGCAGCCAGTTGCAATCCGGCGATCCAACCCTCGGTACGAGACTCCAGGACAGCGATATCGCCAGGTGAAAGATGCAAGCCGGGTACCTGGGACAAAAAAGATGCAGCTTCACCGGGTGTAAAGCGCAGATCAGCAGTGCGCAGTTCGTTTAACTGATCTCTCGCTCGCAGGCGGGCCAGGGGCCAGGATGGGTCTACCCGGCTGGCGATGAACAGGTGCATCTGAGGTGGCAGATTATCCAGCAAGTAGAGGAGAGCATCAGCTACAGGTTGAGCGTCAATCACATGGTAGTCATCAAGTACCAGCGCGAAGTCGCGTGGAATGGCTGTGAACGCATTGATCAATGTCGTCAGCATAGCCTCGATGGGTACTGGCTGTGCTGAGCGGAGCATGGCAAGAGCAGGATCGCCGGTACCGGGAAAAATCTTTTCAAGTGACGCGATGACGTAGGCCCAGAAGCGTGCCGGGTCGTTATCTCTCTGATCCAGAGAAACCCAGGCGACAGGCAGCGTCCCCTCCGGCAAAGCCGCGCACCACTCGCTCAGCAGGGTTGTCTTGCCAAATCCAGCAGGGGCAGAGATGAGCGTGAGCTGGCATCTCCACCCCCTGTTTAGCCGTTCGATCAATCGCGGACGCGAGACCAGGTGAAGCCGCGCCGGTGGTATGTACAGCTTCGTTGCCAGGAGTGAATCTTGTTGCACTATTTTGTTTGACCCATCCATTATGTCCCCCGTGTGTATCCTGCTAATTTCGTGGCTTTCAGTGAAAACATCAGAGGAATCAGGTCCCTTTTTTGTGCATCTTTCATTCTGAAAAATCGATCCTCACCCTCCTCCATATCCGCGAAAGCATCCCAGGCGCAAAACGGGTGTTCATGCAAGAAATCGATGGTCAGGCCAGCTGCGATCAGCGAGTTGAGGATCTCGCCGAAGGTGTGGTTCCATCCATAGGTTGTATTATGCACGAGCTGAGCGTTCTTCTCGGCGTAGGTGCCTGCTGCCTCATCCTTAATTGGCTCTTTCGAGAAGTAGGCGTAGCCAGGTTTAAGATCTGGAGATTTTTCATCAAGGATCCACATAAAGGGATGCCCCTCCGCGATATAGAAGAAACCTCCTGGTTTGAGGTAATGAGCGATAATCCTGCCCCAGGGCTGTAAATCGGGCAGCCAGCCTATGGCCCCGTAAGATGCGTAGACGATATCAAACTCTCCCGCTGCGTCAAGAACAGCGGGGAGGTTGTAAAGCTCTGTACAGATAAAGGTTGCATCCAGCTGTAGCTCCTGGCTCAACGATTGAGCAAGAGCAATCGCCTTGTCCGAAAAATCAATGCCTGTAACCTTTGCGCCTAATCTTGCCCATGACAGCGTATCCAGCCCGAAGTGGCATTGCAGGTGCAGGAGCGTTTTGCCCGCCACGTCTCCCACTTCTTCAAGCTCAAGAAAATGCAGCTTGGTCTTACCGGCCTTAAAGCTGGCCAGCTCGTAAGCATCTCCTTGCGCGTGAACAACAGCCGCTTCGTTCCACCAGTCCAGGTTAGCTTTCGTATAGTCATCCATAGAGATTGTGCCTTTCTGATGTATTTACATTTTAACATTACATCTGAGCATTGTACTCATGTGGCAGAGGAGAGAATCTGTTTAGGAGTAGACCTATTCCATTGGGACGATGGCGGTGAAGATTTGCAACGACCTCATGCGGGCATCATCCTGTTCGAACAAGACATAGTAGCGCTAGAAAATCCATACTCCAAAAATTTAGCTCATGTTCGTTTAAAGATTGATCAACCAGATCCACTTTCGTCCTGGTAGTTACAACCAGTAGTTGCTCACAAGAGCAAGTCCTGTATTTCATCCACATACTTTTGTAACCTCACCTGGGGATGCTTCGAATATAGCAGATTTCGTATTCAAGTTGACTGTCTTTTTGCAAGTAGCCATACGCTTCAGAAGCACCTAAGTTGGCAGGAAGGGATCTGTTCTCATGGGCAGCACATGGTACACACTAGCACAGAGTATCTGGAAAGGTGCTAAGTGGGTTTGGTCGGCGGTTGTCATCGCCATTCTTGTCGGTGTTGCTATTAGCTTATTCGCAGGAAAGCAGGGCGATGCGATAAATTCGACTATTGCTTCGATCATTACCTGGTTCCGCCATCCTGGCTTTTACCAGGCATTCATCTTAAGCTGTATTGGGCTTTTCATTCTCATTACCCTCGCTTCGGGGATCACCACAGTCTTATTGGGCAAAAAATACGAATCTGCATACGCTCCTCCTCCAGAAGTACAGGCGATTCTTGATTACATCAAGAAGGATATAGAGACAGCAAGACAGAGAGAAGAAATACAGCAAGCCAGGGAGAGAGAAGCGTTCACGCAGTATCTACGCTCAATCGAGGAAATGAGTGAGCATATCCGGTCAACGGGATTCGCACAATTCTCGCGAGCATTGATCTTCGCTGATGTACCACTGAATGAAACGTTTGTGCACTTGCTAGTAGTCTCTGACGAACCGATCTACGATGCACCTGGTGAGCAGCAGAGGCAGCTTGAGGCAATGCGACAGCGCATCGACCTGAGCACTGAAGAGCGCGACGCTTACCTACAACGGCTACTCATCATCTGGCAATCACAACTGAACCAGGATGTGGAACAAGTCCAGCAACCGCTGTTTCTCGGAATGTTACTATCACGGCTCACCACGACCAACCCGGTAGCAATTCTCCTGGGAGCACCGGGGTCCGGTAAAACCACCTTCCTGCGCTGGCTGGCACTCCATATGGCACGTGCTTCTCTATCACCAGGCTCTTATGCCCTCCCCAATGGATTTGGGCGTGTACAGGTACCGATACTGATATCGACGAAAGAATACGCGGAGAGGGTCGATAAAGAATATCTCTCGCTTAAACAGTTCCTCATTTTACAATGGAGCAGGATCCATCCTAACCTGGCGATGAAGCTACTAGACGAACTTGCGCAGGGTCGCTGCCTCGTCCTGTTCGACGGATTAGACCGGGTCGCCGCTGTAAAGGTCCGCAGACAGGTTATAGAAGCTATTCACGAGTTCATAGCAGACTATTCTTCAGAGGATTCAACCAACTACAACCGCTTCATCGCTACGTCTCGCATTACTGATAATGAGCCTGGAGCATTTGCCGAATACACGCATTATACCCTCCTCGACCTTGACCAGCAGCGTATCGAACAAGTCCTGGCGAATTGGTGCCTTGCGCTTGCACGCTACCGTGTACAGACTTTCAAGGGAATGCAGCCACTTACAGTGCAAGAGGATGCAGAAGCACGTACTACAGCTGCTAAACAGCAGGGACAACTATCCTTTACTTTCAAGGGCAATCCCGACCTTATGCGCCTGGCTATCAGCCCAATGGCACTCACTATCATGGTACTCCTCCAGTTCAGCGGTAGAAATCTTCTCGAACACCGCATCGAGCTCTACCAGATGCTCACACGCACGCTGCTCGACACCTGGAATCGAGAGAGCGGGCGCAAAATGTTTTCAAGCGAAGAGATGCCTTTAGCAGAACAACTGTTGAGTAACCTCGCGTACAATTTATATGAGAGTGGCACCCTGCTTACGGCAAACGATGTCGCGATGACGACACGCCAGGCATTGGCAGCTTTTCATCAGCGGCAGCCAGCTGAGATCAGAGAGAGTGATATCACTCAATGTATCGAGATCCTGCGCAGGAGTTGCGGTCTATTCGTTGAAGGAGGAGAGGACCTCTTCTACTTCGCCAACCGCACACTTCAGGACTATTACGCCGCGCTGCACCTGCTCCACATGCCGCAGGAGACGCTGAAACAATTCGCTCTCCGGTATTATGACTCACCCGCGTGGCGTGGGCCGTTGCAGCTTATGCTGACATATAAAAACAGGCAGACCCTTCTCACAGCGCGAACAGGCAAGCTCGCTGAATCTCCTACTTACAAGGAAATACCAATCCATCCACACATCCAACCAGCGCCGGAAGAGCGGGCAAGGGATATACGAGCGCTCCAGCAAGCGCAACAGCTCACTAAACAACAAGTTGAAGAGTTACTGGCGGCATGTATCGACACACGGCCATTACCGATCAGCATCCAGCAGGAGTTGCGCGTTGGCACAGTACAAGAAATGGCCTGGAAGTTGCTTCGACAACCATTCATCCTGGACCATGAGGCACAGAGTACAGCATTAAAGGCCCTGGATAGCAGCATGGCACCTGTCTGTGAGGGAGCGGCAATGCTACTGCAACATAGTAAAACACTTGCCCAGGATGTACAACAAATGGCTACACAAAAGATCTGGCAGCTACTCTTAGACGGCAACTCACAGCATCGATTCCCACCAGTGGGCTATTTTGAGTTGCCACGACTTTACGACACGCTGTTTCAAACATTGCGGGTTTTAACAGGTTATTCCTGAGACGAGTCTTCTGAATGTGTATGACAAATTAGTCAAGAAATGCCGGTAATACGCTCATTTGATCGTGGAGGACCAACATGCAGAAGTGCAAACGCTGTGGATTGGACCTTTCCGCTGATATCCGCGTTTGCCCCTACTGTGGATATCCCGTGGAACCAGAAGACGAGGAACAGAGACGGCGTCTCATGTTGCGATGGCATCTGGGTGCTCTTCTGCCAGGATTGAAACGGCCTGCACGCGGCTTTCCATTCTCACCGGCTCATCCTATCACAACATCCGGTCAACAGCTTCCAGTAGCAATCATTGTCTTCCTTGCATCTGTATTGATTCTCGTAAATATCATCCTTGTGGGATCCTTTGGGCCCCATAATGTTCCGCCGACACCCACTCCTATCACATTCACTTTTCCGCCGCATCTATCGGTTACTCCCACTTTCCTTGATTTCGGACCGGTACAAGTGGGTCGCCAAGCTGTTCAGCCAGTCATGATCAAAACAAGTAGTGAGTCACAGCTCAGGTGGAAGATAGTCTCGGGGAATGCCCAGTGGCTGAGTATCACACTGAGCCGTGATATAAAAGAACCCGGTAATCTCAGGGAAGTTATCTATGATGTAACCGCGAATACCAGCAAGCTGAAAGTAGGACAATACTCAGTGATCCTGGCTATCAATGCTGGCGGAGGAAAAGATCAACAATTACACGTCAAAATCCAGGTAGTACCCCGTGGCAGCTCACTACCGCCAGCAAAGCTCAACGTCAACCCTCTTCTGCTCGATTTCGGCTCGCAAGACGTGAGAAGCCAGCAGACGCAGCTTCTGTCGGTGAGCAATAGTGGTCAGATGGATCTCAATTGGATGGCGGACACGGGAAAGACAACATGGCTCACACTCGATACCAATGGTGGAAAGATAGCAGCCGGAGGGCTTCCACAAGTCATCAAAGTGAAGGTTGATACGACCACTCTAACACCGGGACAACATTCGGCTATGATTAATTTCACCTCAAATGGAGGGAATGCTTCAGTAAACGTTGTACTGACCGTAATCTCCACGCCAACACCAGGGATAGGACCAACGGTATCGAAAATCAGTCCGATGAATGGACCAGCTACCGGGGGCACCAGCGTCATGATTACAGGTATCAACTTCACCGGTGCTACTAGCGTCTCATTTGGTTCGACACCAGCAAGCAGTATCACATTTATCAGCGACATGCAGATCACAGCCGTCAGCCCCCCAGGCAGTGGTACCGTCGATGTGACCGTTACTACACCCAACGGCACCTCGGTTAAGAGTAGTGCTGATCTGTTCACCTACAACCCTCCAATGGTGACAGCTATCAACCCGAACAGCGGACCGGCTGTCGGAGGCACCAGCGTCACGATTACCGGTACCGGCTTCACCAGCGCTGCCAGCGTCTCATTTGGCTCGACACCAGCAAGCAGTATCACATTTATCAGCGACATGCAGATTACAGCCGTCAGCCCCGCAGGTTGTGGTACCGTCGATGTGACCGTCACCACTCAAAGCGGCACCTCGGCTAAGAGCAAGGCTGATCTGTTCACCTACATCTCTTCCACTCCAACGGTGGCATACATCAACCCGAGCAGCGGACCAACAACTGGAGGCACCAGCGTCACGATTACCGGCTCCGGTTTCATGTGCACCACCACTGTCTCATTCGGCTCTACAGCCACGAGTGATTTCAAAGTCGATAGCGATACTCAGATCACTGTCGTCAGCCCCCCTGGCAGCGGTATCGTCGATGTGACCGTCACGACCCCGAGTGGCACTTCGTCCACGACTTATGATGACCAGTTCGACTACATCCCTCCCCCTCCAACTGTGACGGGCATCGACCCGAACAATGGACCGGCTACCGGAGGCATCAGCGTCACGATTACCGGTACCGGCTTCACTAGTGATGCCAGCGTCTTATTCGGCTCGACACCAGCAAGCGGTATCACATTTATCAGCGACACGAAGATCACTGCCATCAGCCCGCCAGGTTGTGGTATCGCCAATGTGACCGTCAGCACTCCCAACGGCACCTCGGCTACTAGCCCTGTTGACCTGTTTACCTACGTCCCTTCCACTCCAACGGTGACAGGCATCAACCCGGACAGCGGACCAACGACTGGCGGTACAATGGTCACCATTAGCGGCTCCGGTTTCATGTGCGCCACCGGCGTCTCATTTGGTCCGACACCAGCAAGCAGCAGCAGTATCACAGTTGTCAGTGACACTCAGATCACTGTCGACAGCCCACCCGCTGGGATTGGCACTGTCGATGTGACCGTCAGCACTTCCAGCGGCACCTCAGCCATCACCGGTAATGACCAGTTCACCTACTTACTATACTCCCATCAAATAGTGGTGGACATCAGCCCGAAAAGTGGGTTTTAGCGTAGAGGTACCCTTTCTAGAGACAAGCATGAAACTTTCCTTGGGTTTTTTGTGTTAACGTGACAAGAAACCGCGACGATTTCAGGAAATCGTCACAAATCGATATAGATAGATAGAAAAAGGAAAAACTCATGCAACCGGTGCAAGCCTCTTCTTCTCATTCAGTAATTATCCAGGTAGAGCATCTCTCACATGTAATCACTACACGCGCAACGAAAACGACGATCTTAGACGATCTCTCCTTTCTCGTCCCAGAGCGCAGCCTCTTCGCGATCACCGGTCCATCGGGAAGTGGCAAATCTACTCTGTTGAATATAGACTTTATTCCGGTTGATGGTATACTGAGGAAATACCAAACCCAGGAGAGAGTCAATGAGAGGATTGAGATACGCAGAGGTGAGCCAGAGAGAACTGAAGTTTCTGGATATGACGAGTCTGACCGTGGAGGAATTTGGCCAGGTGGTGCCAGGCTTTGAGGAAGCGTTGCAAGAACGCATGAACGAGTGGCGTTTAGATGGCAAGCGGCGCAGCGGACGTGGGTACACGACCTATGCCAATTGTCCGCTGCCGACCCCTGAAGATCGTCTGCTCTTCATCTTGGTCTACCTGAAAACGAATGTGTTGCAAGTGGTGCAGGGAGAGCTGTTCGGCATGCCACAAAATAAAGCCAATCAATGGATTCATACCTTATTGCCCGTCTTGCAAACGACGCTCAGCAGGCTGGGGGATGCGCCAGCGCGCTCGATGGAGCAATTGGCGCAGCGATTGGACCAGCGCATTGTGCCGACAGAACCGGAGGGGCAAGAGGCCCAGAGCCAAGACAGCCCTCCCCTTTTTGCCATGATGGCACCGAACGGCGCATCCAGCGTCCCAAAGACGCGGCTCAACAGAAAAGCCATGATAGCGGCAAGAAAAAATGCCATACGGTGAAGAACGTCGTGTTGGTGGATAAGCAACTCACCATTGCGTTTCTCAGCCAGACGCATCCGGGCACCGTGCATGATAAGCGCATCGCAGACGCGACTCCGTATCCGTTGCCACCCGGGAGTCACCTGCTGCAAGATCTCGGTTTTCTGGCGTTCACCCTGGAGGGCGTCATCATCGAAATGCCCACTAAGAAACCCAGAGGGGGCGAGTTAACCCCGCTCGAAAAGGAGGCCAATCATGCGCTGGCACAGCGTCGGGTGGCCATCGAACATGTCAATAGTAGCATCAAACGCTGCCGCATCCTCAAAGATGTCTGCCGACTCTTGCGTTCAGGAGCACGGGATCAGGTGATGGAAATCTGTTGCGCTTTGCATAATTTTCGTCTTCGCCTTGATCCTTGGCTCCCGATATCTTAAATCGGAATAAAGTCTTATGCTTACAGGCATTGATCACTCTACGAGTGGACGCATCATTTTCGCAGGGCAAGAGCTGCACACCCTGAGTGAGAATGCCCTGGCACGCTGGCGTGGCAAACATGTTGGTATCGTCTTCCAGTTCTTCCAGCTCATTCCAACACTTACCGCACTGGAAAATGTGCTCCTGGCGCTCGAACTGGGAGGTGGAGGCGGCGAAAAACGCTCAAAATGGCGGGAGCACGCTATGCATTGCCTGGATATGGCCCAGGTCTCACAATTTGCCAATCGCCTGCCCGGCGAACTTTCAGGAGGCGAACAGCAGCGGGTCGCTATCGCGCGGTCCCTGGCGAACAACCCTCCAGTAATTGTGGCGGATGAACCAACCGGTAATCTGGACTCGCGCACAGCCCACGAAGTCTTTGAAACGCTGGCGGGACTCACACTCCATGATAAGACCGTCATCTATGTCACTCACAATCGAGAATTAGCCGCACAGGCCAGCGCAGCTATTCAACTCCTCGATGGACGCATCGTGAGTAGTTCCCAGGCACAGGCAACCATCAATGGATCACCAGTGAAAGGGGCCGCAAGATGAGTAGAGTGAGTGCCCTAACGAGGAAATCCATCGTTGACGTGACCCGCCGCAAAGGACGCAGTCTGCTCGTCATTTGTGGGATTATGATTGGGGTCCTGGGCCTGACTGCCGTAAATAGCGCCAGCAGTACGATTGGCAATGCCTTCGCCTATACCCAGGATCAGAGTGCGGTCCCGGATCTCGCCTACTCTGCGATACAGGCGGTTCCTGCATCAGTCATTAACAAGCTCAAAAGCAATCCCAATATTGGGACGCTCCAAACCTACATACGCTATCTCACGCGCTGGCAAACACAAAATTCCCGCCAGGTGTCGTTGCAAATCAATGGGTACGATGACTTTCAGCAGATCAAACTCGGAACTATTCAGCTCACCAGTGGCCGTCTACCCGGTCCAGGCGAGATTGTCATGGACTCCAGCGACCGGATCTTTCAGCCGGTGGCAATTGGAGATACTGTGACTATTAAGAGGATCAATGGATCTGTGACGCTGCGGGTTGTCGGATTGGCTCATACAGCCGGAAGCGGTGCTGGAAATGCTGAAAGTCAGGGATCGATTTCTCTCACCCGTGGCTATATGCGCGCGAGTGACCTGTTGCAATTGACCGGGCCATTTCCCTCTGGTGCGTTTGATAAAACGAAGCCTCGGTTGGATACCGTGATTTTGCTGAAAACACGTCAGAGCAGCAATATAGAGCAGACTGCACACGAGGTCGAACAGGTGTTGCAGACGGCACATATCAACCTGGACCAGGCATCCATCAGTGACGCGCATGGTACTGACCAGCAGACGGTCAATGGCATGTTGATCGTCATCCGCGACCTCTCTCTGGTGGTGTTGCTCCTAACCTGTCTTCTGATCATCAATACCGTGGCGATCCTGCTCAACGAACAGGTAAAGATCATTGGGACAATGAAAGCAATAGGAGGAACACGCTTGTCGGTTATGCGCAGTTATCTGATCACTGTGGGAATCTATGCAGCAATTGGGACACTGCTGGGTCTGGGATTGGGAACTGCCGGTGGATACCTGCTCTCGTCAGCTATTGCATCACTCGTCACGATCGATCTGGGACCATTTCAACTTTCTCCAGGGGTGCTGATTATCAGCCTTGCCGTTGGGTTAGCTGCGCCTCTACTGGCCGCACTTGTGCCCCTTTGGAGAGGGACGAGCATCAGCGTTCGGGAGGCCATAGCCACCTATGGCATTAGCATGGGAAAAGCCAGGCGGGCAACAACCGGGAAGAGCCGGGTGACATGGATTCCTCAGACGTTCTGGCTTGGACTCCGTGGCACCTTCCGCAAACCCATCCGTGCCTGGCTCACACTGCTCGCCCTGGCGCTTTCTGCCGTTGTCTTCCTGTCTGTGCAGGTAGCCACCGGTTCTATCAACTACACCGTGAATGAGGTCCTGACGGGCTACAGCTATGACCTGGATGTCAGGCTGGGAGGCAGCCCTCTCACCCTTCAGCAGTTCCGCAAGCTGGTCCAGTCAGTACCAAATATCCGCAGCATCGAGCCAACCAACAGCGATATGTTCAAAACCGCTTCTGGTGAACTGGCGCTTACCGGCCTGGAAGCCAATACACGCTTGTATCATTATCGCCTCATAGCCGGTCACTGGCTGACCAATGAGCAAAACATTCTGGTTCTGAGCGATGTTGCGGCCCAAAAGCTGAACCTTAGCGTGGGAGATTCTCTGACGGGACTGGTCAACGGTAGCTCCCAGGGTAGTTGGCGGATTGTGGGGATTGTACACGAGCTGGCCAACGTTCAGGGAAACTTGATTGGCTCCGCGTTTACCACCTTTGAAAACCTGAATACCATCATCTATGGTCAACCGGCAACTCGCTCGGAGGAGTTCCTGGTCGAGGGACAGGATCATACGCCAGGGGCCATCGATCAGCTTGAGAATCAACTGAGCGCGGCCTTGAATAACGCGCAAGTACAAGCAGATATAACCAATCGCCTGCAAAACTTTCAGCAGGTCCAACAGACGATCCAATTCATCTCTGTTTTGTTCTATACCGTCACAGCCGCTGTTGCGCTTGTGGGGTTACTAGGACTCTTCAACACGCTCTCAACTTCAGTGATAGAACGTCGCCTGGAAATTGGCATTCTGCGTTCCATCGGGGCAACAGCCAGGCGCGTCGCCTCTGTGTTCTGGATAGAAGGTCTGGGGCTAGCTGGCGTTGCATTTTTCGTGGGCCTTCTGCTCGGTGTACCAGGAGCCTATCTACTGGTGCATCTGCTCAGTGGTTCTGTTGCCTTGTTGGATTTTTCCTTCGATCCGAGTTCCGTTCTTGTGACCGCGTTGTTTGTACTTGCGCTTACCTTTCTGGCCAGTGTCGGGCCTGCTCTCACCCTCTCGCGTATGCGCATTCATGAGATGTTGCGCTATGAATAAAGCAAGAAGGAGGGAGAGGTTGTCCGTTTTTTGCAACCCTCCCATCTCTTTGCATCTCGATGATGCCAGTGAAACTTTTTTTGCTTTTTTGTGTTACAGTGTGAGAACAGAGGAGGGAAACACTGAGGAGGGGCATAGATCAAGACATGGACGACCGATCAAACCTGCCGGCGGCACAGGTAGATGCTTACTACGAGCAATTGGTGTCAACGTATTGGCCCCCGTTACAAGCGTTTATCTTACGTCGTACGGGAAGTCCACAGGACGCGGAAGACATCGTGCAGGAGGCCTTCGTCCATGCCTACTATGCCCTGGAGCGCTACTCGCTTCAGCAAGTGCGCACCTTACAGGCCCGTCCCTGGTTATACAAAATTACCTGGAACGTCTATCGCAATTACATGAGTCGCATCAAACCGCCAGCAGCCGTGTCCCTTGATACGCCGGCAGGCGACTTCCTGCTAGACCTGGACGATGAGTGGCAGGAGCGACCGGAGGCAGTCTACGAACAAGGGGAACGCCGGCGTGAATTAGAAACACTGGTCGACGCCCTGCCAGAGCCCTATCGTGAGGTGATCGGCCTCTACTATTTTGATGATCTCAGCCATCAGGAGATCGCCGATCTGCTGAATCGACCGGTGGGAACGATCAAAACGCATGTGCATCGTGGTCTCCGCATGCTCAGAAAGGCCTTGCAGACGAAGGAAGGGAGGAGCGTCAGGTAATGGAGCACAACGACAACGAGCGCCGTTTGACCACGCATGCTCGACAACAAGCAACGCCAGCATGGAGTATGGACGGTGAAGCGCTCGCTTCGCCTGCCGCGCTTGCGCTTGTGGGGTTGGGGAAAGCAGCGACGTATCTTGAGACGCATCCCGAGTATCTCACAGCAGCCCTCGCCTATAGCGACTGGGTGGTGCGGACAGCGGCGGTGCAGGTGCTGGGCAAACAAGGAGAACGCGCGCCACTCGAGCCGCTCCTGAACGCCTTGCAGGATGAACACGCGGCAGTGCGTGCGATGGCAGCGCGGGCATTGGGGATGCAGGGGAAGCGCACACCGGTCGAGCCTTTGATCGTGGCTTTGCATGATCCAGAGTGGCGCGTCCGTACAGCAGCGGTCCTGGCACTAGGAAAGTTACCAAACGGAACACTGATAGAACCACTGGTACCCATGATGCATGATGCACATGCATCAGTGCGTGCGGCAGTGGTATGGGCGCTTGGGAGGCTGGGAGAACAGGCACCCATCGAACAGTTAGTGATGGCCTTGCAAGATACAGCATGGTCGGTCAGGGAGGCAGCAGTCATGGCACTTAAAGAACAAGGGGAACGGGCACCTATCGCCCCGTTATTAACAGCACGCTGGGATGAAGATAGTTCAGTGCGTCAAGCCGCGCAAGCAGCACTTGACTACCGGTTTGAGGAACAACCTGGGCAGAAACTCGTGCCAGAGCACATGGACCGCTTCCCATCATCCTGGCTACGCCTGGCCGCAGCCACTATCTCAGTCGTGATCTTGATTCCTTTGATTGCAGGATTATTCGGTGGGGACTGGTATGTCAGCCGCTCCGACACCATCAGTAAGCTCATTGCTCTCGGTGTCGTTTGTCTCGCCATTTCGATCATCAATAGCATCTATCAGCGGAAGCGTTTGGGCACCTGGTCTGGACAACAAGGCGCTCAGCCTGGCTCTGGCGAATCGACCATCCCCTGGCACGGTGTTGTGTTACTTGCGATTTCAGCGATCGCACTGGTTGTCATGACTGGCCTGCTTTTTGGTTCTATGCCTTATCGACCAGGAATTACCACAGATATTGTGTACTTCATCCTGGTCTCTAGACTCATCGCGCTGGGTTGCGTGTCTTTCACGGTGGTGATTGTCAACAAAGTGTTCCATCTTAAACGCTGAGTCAGTACGAAACCCCGCTCGCGTCATTGGTCATGAACTCTACCAGCTTTGCGCCGCCAACCAGGATTGCGCCTTCGATCAGGTCGCCCTCAGAATAGCCGCGCTTCTTGAAACAAGGGGAGCAGACCCAGATGGCGCCGCCTGCAGCCATATAGTTCTTAACCAGGTCGGTCATTGGCTGTAGGCCCTCTTCGTGAATGCTATCGGCTACGCCTTTGATAGCCAGGCGCACGCCCTCGCTGCTCAAAAATACCATAGTGTTCTTGCCCGAGGCGACGGAAGCGTTTGCTATAGTCATGGCGACGGTTGCGCGGTCGGGGTCGTCTGTTGAGCGCGTAAGATTGATGCCGAAGTTGTTCATGAGCTATGATCGTCCTTTCCGTAAAAGAAACTGCTTTCCAGCAGGATCAGGTAATATCTTCACGAGCGTATTGCCCGTCATGCGACACCAGGCAGCTAAGTCCACGGGGACTGCCGGGTCATATGCCGTGATCAGCAGCGTTTGGCCCTCTGCCAGATTGCGCATGGCGAGCATTACTTCCATGACAAGCTGACCACAACCCTTTTCGCCAAGGTCGAGAATAGAGTCGGCGTGGATAGATGTTTCCATAGGCAAAATGCTCACATGGTCAACTGAACAGTTTATTAGGTTGGTAAGAGAGGCCAACACCACACGACGTGTCGCTCTAAAGTTACCACGCCGTCAATGGGGCGTCAAATGTTGGTGCGCTAGCATTCTTGTAAGCGGACTCGCTGCTATCTGTATGCCGAATTCGCCAGCACTGTACCTATAGCTGGCAGGCAGTACCTTAAGGGCGGGGGCAAGCAAACGCCCGGGATTTGTGCTAGAATGGCACTGAGCACAGCAATCCTACCCGGAGCAAGCGGCACGAGCTAAAGTGAAGATGTGGCTGGATGCTACGCGGAATCGTTTCCCTCCCCCCAACTCTGGGTCTCTAGTTTAGTAGGCGCGTTCGATAGAACATCCCGCAGGAGGAGACGGATGGACGAGTACACTCCGCTAGACCTGGTGGCGTTCCATAACGCCGGGCTGGCGCTCCTGAGAGAGCAGGGGACGGCCCCCATTGGGCCGCAGCAGTTTCGTGGCTTGCCGTTCCTCGTCGGCACCAACCCGGAACACTGTTTTGTCGCGTTTGGAGAAGGGCTGCAGCACGCTCCCCTGAGCATCCCCATCGAGGAAAGCGCGTGGTCGGTCATCGTCGCCCACCGCCTGCTCGCGTCGGGCATCTCCGCCGGTGGCCCTGTCGGTGAGCCCATTGCCGACTATGTCTTCACCTATCAGAGCGGGGACGAAGTGCGCGTGACGATCCGCGACCGCTTCGAAATCACCGAGATCCCGACCGCCTGGGGACAGCTCCCCTTCCGCGCCGTCCCCGATCAGAGCGACAGCCTGCCGGCGCGAGACGCTGGACGTTTTGACCAGAGCGGAGAGCGCCAGGCAGAGGCGAACCAGGCAGAGCCGCGCGGCTATTATCTGTGGGCCTGGCAGAACCCGCGGCCGGAGCAGCCGCTGGCCGCGCTCACCGTGATCCCTGCCGGGCCACGTTTCCTCATTGCCGGCGTGACCCTTGGCCACTCCGGCGAATATCCCTTTGTGCGTTCCGGCGCACGCCCCCTCAAGATGACGATCACGGACCCCGAGGCGGCGGCGCGGCCGTTCGATCTCGCGGTGACGGTCGACCGCGGCGTGACCACGTTTCCCTATCCGCTGCCCCGACAATCAGCCGACGAGTTCCTGGTCGATCCCCTGGCTGGCTGGGGCGAGGCGCAGAATTCGCAGAGCAGCCCCGCTGCCGCCGAGATCGCGGCGCTCCCCTCGGCGACGGTCACGGTGACGCAAGGCGGCGACGTGCTTGGGACGGCGCGGTGGGGGGAGATCGAAGAGAAGAAGGTCGTGGAGCTGCCACGCGTGCGCCTGGAACTGCTGGACACCGGCAGGAACTGGGTCCGCACGACGGTGGTCGACGACGAGACCGGGCAGCCCGTACCCTGCCGGGTACACTTCCGTTCCCCGGACGGCATTCCCTACCAACCGCATGGCCACCATAGCCGGGTCAATTCGAATATGGACACCTGGCATATCGATGTCGGCGGCGACGTCCGGCTCGGGAGCATCAGCTACGCCTATATCGATGGCACGTGCCAGGGCTGGCTGCCGCGTGGCGAGGTAGTGGTCGACGTGGCCCGCGGCTTTGAATACGAGCCATTACGCACGCGGCTGACGATCGCGCCGGGTCAGCAAGAGTTGACGCTGCGACTCAAACGCTGGTGCAACATGAACGCCCGGCGCTGGTTCAGCGGCGATACGCATGTCCACTTTCTTTCTACGCAGGGGAGCCACACTGAGGCCCAGGGCGAGGATCTCAATGTCGTGAACCTCCTGCTCTCCCAGTGGGGCCATCTATTTACGAATACCGAAGAGTTCACTGGCGGTCCCAGCATCTCGCGCGATGGCCATACGATCGTCTATGCCTCCCAGGAGAATCGCCAGCACATGCTCGGGCACCTGACCCTGCTCGGCCTGAAGCAACCCGTCATGCCCTGGTGTACCGATGGTCCGAGTGAGGCCGAGATGGGCGGGACACTGGAGGTGACGATGTCGGACTGGGCCGACCGCTGCCACGCCCAGGGTGGGACGGTGATTCTGCCTCACCTGCCTAACCCGAACGGCGAGCCTGCGGCCATGATCGCGACGGGACGCGTTGATGCCGTGGAATTCCTCCGGCATGGGGCCGAGCCCCCGCGGTTCGGTGGCATGTACAATCACGTGGAGTATTACCGCTACCTGAACGGCGGATATCGCCTGCCCCTGGTCGGTGGCACCGACAAGATGTCCAGTGATGTACCCGTAGGGCTCTATCGCACCTATGTCTCCATTCCGCCGGACCAGGACTTCACATACGAGACGTGGTGTGCCAACCTGGCGGCAGGACGGACCTTCATGAGTGGCGGACCCATCATCTCGTTGAGCGTGGATGGCCACGCGATCGGGGACACGGTACGCCTGGCTGGAAACGGCGGGACTGTCGAAGTGGAGGCGTGGGCAGAGTCGATCTTCCCAATTCATACGCTTGAGATCGTCCAGCAGGGGCGCGTAGTCGCGGCGACGGAAGATCGTGCTGGCGCGCGCCGCCTGGAGTTGAAGACGAGGATCAAGGTGGACGGCCACACCTGGCTGGCCGCGCGTGTGAGCGGCCCCGGCTACACTAACCCGATCCTGCATCACGATGTGTGGAGGCGCGGGGTGATGGCACACACCTCACCGGTCTACGTGGCCTGCGGGGGCGATTGGTGGCTCTTCAACCAGGAGACAGCGCAGTACATGCTCACGTTGATCGACGGCAGTCTGAGCTACATCCGCGAGCTGAGCCCACGGGATCGACCGGGGACGGTGACGCACCACCACGGGGAAGAGGACCACGAGGCGTATCTGGAACGACCCTTCCTGGAGGCGCGGGCGGCCATCCACCAGCGCATGCACGAGTTGGGGCTCGCACATTAGAGCCAGGGAGTTGGGAAAGAGGGAACACAAGCCGGTGCTTCTTATGCTTGTTGCCTTTCGACCTGCATTAATGAGGCAGCGCGACGCTTCGTCGCCAGCGTATGCTGCACCAGCTCACCCATTTCACACAAAGGACAAAGAGATGAACACCCCTGTGGTACAATAGGCTACATTGTGTTGCTGTAGAATACCAACCGCAGGTGCTGCAATGCAAAGTTAGAAGTTACTCTTGATCGTTCGAGAGATTACGCAGAGGAGGAAGGTCTGGCTTGAAAGTGTCATTCTGGTATGTTGCCATTGCCTCGGTTTTTGTCACCTGCCTTATCACGGCAAATATCATTGCCGTAAAACTTATTTCACCGTTCGGGTTCCTGGTACCAGCTGGGATTATCGTCTTTCCCCTGAGCTACCTTTTTGGGGATGTGCTGACCGAGGTCTATGGCTATGGAGCAGCCAGGCGAGTCATCTGGCTAGGTTTTGCGTGTAACTTGCTGGCGGTAGTCGCTTTTTACCTTGGTGGACTTGCCCCTGCGGCTCCAATTTGGCACCAGCAGGCAGCTTATGATACCATCCTTGGCTTCACCCCTCGCCTGCTGCTGGCTTCATTTACGGCCTACCTGGTGGGTGAATTTGTCAATTCATTTGTGCTGGCGAAGCTAAAGATAGCCACAAAGGGACGGTGGTTGTGGACCCGTACCATTGGCTCGACGCTTATTGGCGAAGGGCTGGATACAGTGATCTTCATCAGCATCGCTTTTTGGGGCATCATTCCCTCTTCGTTGCTGCTGACCGCGATTCTCACGCAGTGGATATTCAAGGTGGTATATGAAGTGGTGGCCACTCCCTTTACCTACCTGATAGTAGGGTTCCTTAAGCGACGAGAAAATCTCGATTCGTACGACTACCGGACGAATTTCAGTCCGATCCTCTTCCGGCAGGCAGCGGCTGAAAAGTAGCCTGTTCAGAGTCCTGCGCCCGGCAGATAACGCCTGTACTCTGGGCATGGTCCGTGGTAGTCAGGTGTGGTGTGCTCGGCGAAGATGATCGTTTTGATATTGCCACGCACATTAAAGTCAGCGACCACCCGCATCCAGCGTGGGGAGAGCAAGGCGATCAAGTCGTTGAGGATCGTGTTGGCCGCTGCCTCGTGGCTGATCTGCCACTGGCGATACTGGTTGATATAGAACTTCAAACTCTTCAGTTCGACAATTTGCTGATCTGGCACATAGTCAATGCTGATCGTGGCAAAATCAGGAAAGCCTGATCTGGGGCAGAGGCAGGTGAACTCCGGTATCTCAAGGTGCACGACGTAATCTCTCTCTGCATGAGGATTGGGCCAGTTTTCGAGCTGGCTTGTCTCTATCTCGTCTATGCCGTACCGGCCAGGTGTGCGGTGCTGTTCGTTCATATGTGGTTACCTCCTCAATGGTTTCGAGTAGGAGGAACAGAACTGTTGTTCGCTCCTAAGAATCTCTGCTCTATTGTACCCCCAACCGCCCACATCGTCACCTTATGCCGCCGTTTCTTGAGTTGCGGGTAATCACTAGCGCGTGTGCGCATTGTGTGAGCTTTGAACCATAATGTGGCCCGAAGTTTTTAACCATAGTACACCAAGATAGATTTGTCTTGCCTGCTATGCTATACTTGCGCTATCTTTCTCAGGAGGTTTGCACTGCGCATGTCACAGCCAGTCATTACGTCGGCCAGATAAGAGCACCGATACACCACCCCTAGGTAAACGCTGTCGCCAGTTGGCACACCTGCTGGTTTCCAACTGCTATCTTGTCGTTGCCACTTCCTGGGGTCCGTGCTCCCTCTGCCGATGTGATGAACACTGGCCGCCAGGCGCGAGATCAGCCTTTCTGCTTCTCCATCTCCCCTGTCCCTGTTCCCACATCTGGGCCACAGACGCCTGTGCCGTGCCTTGTTTTGTGCAGCGTCGGCGACATGAGAGGCGAGCTGCGCTGCGTCAGGAAGGGGCAGCCTGAGGAGAAACACCCATGCCCAGGAGACTTCTCTCCCGGCACATTCGCCCGCGGCCCCTGGATGATCGAGAGATCAAGCAATACCTGCGCGTTTATGACGCCAGAGGCCTGTATCACCACCCGGAGATCTTTCCCCGGCTCTGCTCGCAACAGCTTTTTGACAACAGCGCGCCTCTAGAACTTGAGGTGGGCTGTGGCACGGCGGAGTTCCTCTGCTCCTTGGCATCCAAAGAGCCAGAGGTCAACTTCGTCGGCGTGGATATTGCGCGACGGCCTCTGTACAAAGCCGTCGAGGTTGCTTCGTTGCTCCAGTTAACCAATGTGCGCTTTCTTCACGCCAATTTTGCACAGATGTATCCCTTGCTGGAGCCCTGTTCACTGCGGCAGGTGTACGTTCACTTTCCCGATCCCAACACGCGTCCGAAGTTTCACCGGCGCAAGTTGGTCACGCCTGCTTTTCTCGAGGCCATCCACCTGGCGCTCGTCTCAGGGGGCGGACTGAGCCTGATGACCGATCATAGCGTATTGTTTCAGGAACTGCTTGCCGTGGTCGAGGCAGATAGCCGGTTTCAAAAAACCCACCCTGAGCGCTACCTGATTGGATTTGAGCCAGAGATAAAATCGCGCTTCCAGCGCATCTGGGAGCACCACGGCCTGCCTATCCTGCGTCTGGAGGTACGCAAAAAGCAGCCGTAGCGACCCGGCGACACGCTTCCAGGAGATTTTGATCTCCTGGAAGCGTCCTCAATTCCTAAAACGCCGGAGGCTGGTCACGGTGAACAGTACCTCCACCGCCGGGGGCTTCACCCCTGTCCTATTTTGCGAGAGACGCGCACAGCACCAGGCCAGGAAACGGCTGACCCGCAGTGCATTCTCTGGGACTTTGTAGCCGCGCATACTGCGATAGCGTTCCTTAATCCACCAGCCAATGGCACGTTCGCAGGCATTGTTGGTGCCATCGAGTTTCTCGCCTGTGGGTCCCTTCCAGAGGCGATAGCGCGTCAAGCGGTGCCAGAGGTTCCAGCGGTCGAGAAACAAGAGACGCAGACGTTCTGGAATGCGGTCGCCGGGATCACACTCATCGTCGGTGCGGGAAAAGCATCTGATCAAGCCTCGCAGAAAGAGCGAGAATTTCTGGTAGAGGTATGACCAAGCTCGCCTCAAGGTCTATGAAACTGTCTCCTAACGACTAAGGCCGAGGGCTTCTCAGGCTTGTAGCCTGAGAAGCCCTACCAAAAAGTGCAAACACAGAAATAGAGCTTACTCGGCCAAAATCTGGCCAAATCTACGTACTTGCTCGCGGCTGGTAAACCACAGGATAGCCAGCAGGATCAGGCCTAATAGCAGCCACACAGCCGCAATGTAGGGAGCATAGTTCAGCGGGGACGGAGGCGCCGGAACGATAGTGCTGTAGATCGTTGCTCCACACAGAAGCACTGCAATCACCGGCAGCAGGACATCTGCTACGACTATGAGCATGCTTGTATCACCCTGGCGAGACCGCAGGAAGAAGGCCATCCCCGAAATCGCCACCAGGATGTAGGCAAACAGAATACCCAGCGAGCCTGTTGTTGCCAGGAAGCCGAAGAGGAGGAAAGGACCAAGACTGCGTCCCAGTGTCGCGCCAAGGACAAGTGTCAGCAAGAGTCCTGTGACAATACCTACCCAGGGGCTTTTGTAGCGTGGATGCGTCCAGCCAAAAACCGAGGGGAGACCACGATCACGGCCCATAGCATACAATGTGCGAGCTACCAGGTTGAGTCCAGCCAGTGATGCAACGAACGCGTCGATGGCTACCATGATATCAATGATGGTCGCCAGCACAGAGTTTCCATAGTGGGTCGCCAGCGTATCGAGGGGAGACTGATCCATCGCCCACTTGTTGGCATGGGCCACGCCATAGCCGATAGAGAAGGCATAGGTCACGAGGATGAAGAAGACGGCCGCGACCAGAATTGATATGAGAATGGCTTGCGGGATGGCGGATCGCGGACGAGCTGTTTCCTCACCAAACACCGCCGCAGCTTCAAAACCAATGAAGGATGTGAAACCGAATATAGTAGCGAAGAACAATCCGGATAGTCCACCTGACAGGGCAGCAGGGGAAAATGGTGTCAGCGAGAGGCCAGAGTTGCCACCTTTCGCCAGGATCAGCACTACCAGAATGAGGATAGCTATCACACCCAGAGCTGTCAGAACCAGTTGTGTGCGAGTTGACACACGAATGTCGAAAAACGCGAAGAGGAAAAGTGCCACCAGCAGGGCGCAGAAGATGAAAAACCAGTCAACTGAGATATGGAAGTTAGCCAGCACATTGGATGCATAGATACTGGATATGGCCAGGGTGAAGGCTATGCCAATGGCAAATGCTCCGGAGTACATCCAACCGCCAATAAAACCGGTGCCCGGACCAAGACCTTGCGAGATGTAGGTGTAGACACCACCAGCACTGGCCATGCGACGAGTAAAACGAATGATGACATACGCTAAGCACAGACTGCCCAGGCCGGCAACGACATAGGCTAACGGGGCCGCCGCTCCTGCAAATTGAGCGGCAAACGAGGTTGAAAGGGCGATGGCCATCAGCAATGCCAGTACTGCTATTGACTGGGCAATGGCATCACCTATGCCTAAAACCTCTTTACGTAACGTGTTCTGCCGTGCGAGATTTTCCGCCATAACGAATCCTTTCTTAAATAAATGACGAAGAACTAGGAAATCAGGGCAAAGATACGAGCCGGGGCGCCATTTGCACCCCGCACTTTCATCGGTGCGACAACGAGAAGCGTCTGTTCCGGCAATTGATCGAGGTTTGTCAGATTCTCCAGGATCATACGGCCAGAACTGAGCCAGATCTTGTGTAGAGGAAACGTAGTGGTTTCTACAGGATCAGCAGAAGGTCCATCGAAACCAATGGCCGAAATCCCACGTTCGATCAGGGCCTGCGCGGCCTCCGCGTCGGGATAGCACCAACCGGTCCAGTAGGTATCTGATCCCCAATAGTGCGACCCACCCGAGTAGATCAGCACAATGTCGCCTGGTTTGATGCGCTCCAGGTGGGGGGCAATCTCTGCATGTGTGATCGAGCCACGTTCGTGCTGAGAAAAATCCAACACCACAGCACCGGTCACAAAGCGCTCCAGGGGCATATCATCCAGTGTAGGGCCCATGGAATGATGCGATGGGGCATCGACATGCGTCCCGACGTGGTTCAACAGATGGTATTCTGACATAGCATAACCATCAATCTCGACAGTAGCTATATCTACGAATGATGGTCGCGGCATACCTGGATAGAGGGGCATGTCATTGGAAAGATGTTGTGTCAGGTCTACGATACGCAACTGAGTTTCTACCTTCCTTTCATTTGAGCAATTCGGCAACGAGATACATTGCTTGTTCCAACTCATCTTCGCGTGTAAAACCGTGAGGGGCCAGGCGTATAGCCTTACCCCTGGCCGAGACAACGACCGAGCGGCGGCGCAACTCCTCCTCCAAGCGATGAGCATTCTCTCGAGAGCCTGCATCGATGGCTGTGGTAGCGCCCTTGTCCTGCACACGTTGTGGGCCGAGGATACGCAGGTCTAGTTGTGATGCCAGGCGGTAAGCAAGGGCTGAGAGACGTTCGAGCTGCATCCTGATATGCTCTACCCCGGCAGCCATCACCAATTCCATACCAGCACGGGCAACATAGGCATTGATAATGTGTGGGGTCCCTAGATCGAAGCGCGCAGCGTTGGGAGCATAATCGAGATGTGCCGGGTCAAAGGCAAAAGGATCAATGCGCCCAAACCAGCCGGTGACTGTAGGCTCCAGTAGCTCCAATATGCTCGGGTTAACATAGAGGAAGGCAATGCCGGCCGTTCCTAGCAGGTACTTGAGCGTTCCCGCCGCAAGAAAATCTACTCCTCTCGCCTTTACATCGATAGGTATTGTGCCTACTGATTGGTAGGCATCGACAAAAACGAGCGTGTTCTGGGCGTGAGCAGCGGCCACGATAGGTTCCAGTTGCAGCATCATGCCATTAGCATAGCACACATGAGGTAGAGAGATTAGCGCCGTGGTCTCATCGATGGCTGCGAGGAAGTGATTGGCATTGACGATGCCTTCTTTGCTGTCCTGCAAAAGATCAACTTGCCAGCCATGTACGCGGGTGGCGAGCCAGGCATGGGCCACTCCGGGAAACTCTGCCACGCTACTGACAATGCGACGGCGTGTCATAGACGGCGCAGCAAGCAGGGCACTGGCAACGGATGAAACGAGTTGAGAAACCGACGCGCCGACGGCAATCTCCGCGGGCTGCGCGCCAATCAATGCTGCAAAGGCGGCACGCGCCTGCTCTACTTCAGCAATCCAGGCATCCCAGTGCATTCCCAGTTCAGCCCATCCTGCCAGGAATGTTTCGAGGGCCGCGCGAACCGGCGTCGCCAGTGGACCCTGGGAACAGTTTGCCAGATATATATGTGTCTTGAGCAGCGGACACGTTTCCCGAAATGTTTGAAGTTCGACCGGGATTGGAGTTGTATTGCTCACGTGCGTACTGATCCTCCTCGAACAACCTTTGCTCAGTTGCGAGCATGGTTGGGGATTGAGGCACCGCCTTTACACCTTTTTTCACCCTCGTCAAGGCTACCAGGTCTTCTGCCTCAGGAACGAGGAAGCTGTAGGCAGCACCTACGGCCAGACTACTCAATACTACCAGCAACATGTAGTAGACCCAATCAGCATTACTCAATAGCTGGGGGATGGGTGACCCCGCAAAAAAAGTGCTATAAATAGCCACTATTGAGGAAGCGATACCGAGTCCCGCCCCGGTGTAGAGCACTACAGGCGGTACAATCCAATTTCCCGTGAGCCGGGTGCGATACCGTGTACAGAGAATAATACCACAGAGAAAGAGTCCAATCATCGCGATGTTCCAGATAACCGCTCCCCCGTTAATCGTTACCAGAAACACAATAAGGGAGAGCGCCTGGTTAGAAGGGGCAAAGGATGGCGCTACGAAGAATATAACGAGAACAAGGGCGATATTGATGAATGTCTGCACCAACATAGCATTGAAAGGGACACTATTGCGGGTCAAACGCCGCATGACTATGGGGAGACGCCGATCCACCCCTGCTAGCATGAGTAAGCGAGCAAACATCATATTGAAAGCGACCGTGACACCGACGAAGTAGATGACGAGAATCAAATTGGTGCTAGTTGCCAGGAAGGTGCCAAGGCCCGGACCAAATGCTCTTGTAAAAACTTCCGCGATGAGTGCGGAATTAACGGCATCTTGAGGAGGCAACACCACTGTGATGCTAAACGTTGCTATAAGATAGCCAACAATGCTGATCACGACACCCCACAGCAAATAGCGTTTAATGACGTTCTGACCGACAACCTCGATCCCCAGGTTCAGAGGTACTTCCATGCCAAACATCGAAATGATCATGACAGAGAAAACAGGCCAGTTTGCAGGTCCAATCTGCCATCCCTGCGACGAGAAATCACCCTGAGCGGCATGGCCTGCAGCGAGCCAGACCACAGCAGCCAGTCCAAGGAAGACAAAGATGCACGCGTAGGCTAGAAAGACCAGGTTGATAATGTTTTGTAGGATTCTTTGTCGAAGGGAGCAAAGAACCTGTGCGCAGACCAGTACCAGTATCTCAACAACGCCTTGCTGCCAGGGCTGGGCGAGCCAGTTCTGATTTAGCGCCTGAATATAGGTAACGACCGATACTGCGCCAATCGTCATACCAAGTACACCTGGCAACCAATTGCAGAAAAGCCCGACAAAGGTATCCCAAAAGCTGCCGAAGGCCTTGTTTGCCCACAAATAGACGGCGCCCTCACCGGGAAACAGCCGGTACAGTTGAGCACAGACAAGCGCTGAAGGGATGAGAAAGGTGATGAAACCCAGACCCAGATAGATGAAGGCAGCTCCACCTGCACCCGCCATAAGAGAGACATTGCTCACCAGTAATACAGTGATGAGACAAAGGACCGTCATATCTCTCGTAGTCATCACCTGCGGCAGCCATCCAGGACGCAAGCGCCCAGAGGGGAGCTCCAGTACGCGATGGCTTCCAGAGGGGAGCTCCAGTACGCGATGGCTTCCTGTATTCATCTTTTGATTCGATTGATTCGTTCCGGGAAATAGCGACTGCCCTCCTGGTGAGGGAGGAAAGGAGGGAGAGGGAATATCAAACATGTTATTTACCTGCCTTCATACAAACTATGTACTGGATACCCGCCTCCATTCATGGGGCGACAGGTGTGAACGTCCCCGCAAGGGGAGGCCGTTTTAGCAGAACGGCCAAACTGTGGGCAGATTACTGCCCACCAGGTGTGACCCTGGGTGATATGACCCTTCGCGATGGCATATCCGGCATAGGTCCGAGACCGTCTGCTTCGGCGTGGCAGGAAGCGGGACAGGCTAGGGCGGCACCCATCCGTTCTTTCAGTACTTCCCCTAGCACATGAGCCTGGGGGTTCCCTGTTTTTAGCCAGATACGCTGCTCCACATGCAACTCCGCGTTTCCGCGTAATGAGAGGTGGCCGCTAGACAGGAACTTACGTTGCGCTAGCCGTTTCGCAAGCCCATCCCCTTGAAGGGGACGGGTTCCTGACAACACTGAGCGATATAAACGCTCTGCACACTACGTTCGTTCTATGAAACCCTTAGACTCCAGGTCACTCAGCACCTGTGCAACCGCATCAGGCGCTTTATGGATCAGCGCGGCAATCTCACCGGCGGTTCTATGACCATCGACCAGAGCCAGGACAAGGCGATGCTCACGCGGCCAGGACGAGTCTACCACTGCATGCTCTCCCCTCACTGTATGGCGGGGAACCGGCACGCCTGGCGGCCTACCCTGTGCGAAAGCGGGAGGGACTGGTCCACCTGCGGGTCCAGTTGCCGTCAGATCAGGCCTGTTCGGTTGTGCCGGTGACGGACCCGGACCTGACTCAATATTGGGTCTTGGATCCGACGACAAGCCCACATTTTTCGAGAGCTCTTGAGGACTATCAGCGACAGGCCGAGAAGATTGGCGCAGGGATGGAGCTGCCCCAGTCCCCTCTTCCAGGTTCCAGGACAATGCTCCCATACCTGTCAGACGCTGTAGCGCTTCTGAGCCACCAAGCAGCACGCGACCATCTATTTTACTCAGCACATCACAGGAGATAATTTCTCCAGCGGTAAGTACGAGCTGCGCGCGCCAAGGTTCACTTCCTGCAACAGATCCCAGTGGCTCAAGATGCAAAATGCCACTTTGTCCCGACACACTGAGCAACTGCAGAAGGCTCGCGAGATCTTTGGTATACACACCGCGCCCCTTCAAATCAAGTTTATTATAGCGGCGTTATAGTTCGTGCCTGTAAAAAATGTACTCTACTTTGCTTAATTTAGAGCAGTGTCCGTGCAGCTATCTCAAGCTGCTCAGCATCGTGCTCAAGCTCTGTTCCTGCTGCTTCAAACTGCATAGAAATTTCCCTGGCGCTCTCCATTGCCCCATCGAGTTGGCTTAAGAAGTTATCGCTTTCTAAGCCACCGACGATAGCAGTTCCCAGCTCATTGATTTGATATACTCCCTGCTGCAGTGACTGAAGAGCTTCCTGCACATACTTATTTGGAGATCCCTGTGCAGTTTGTTGCAGCCACTGTATGTGAGGCCACAAGGCCCTACAGATATGGGCAATAGCTGTCCCGTCACGGATGATTGACTGCCGGCGCCCTCCTAATCTCTTACTAGCACCACTGAGCAATGCAGTGCCGACAGCATGTTCCTTGCCAATACGCCGGGCATTACTCGCGAGTTTGCGCACTTCTTCGGTGGTGAAGCCTATCTCACGTGTAGCCCGGCGGATGGGACGTACAATAGGCAGCGCTACCCAGGTAGCCACCAGAACGACCGCCACGAGAATTGCCAGGATAAGCAAAGGGGTATTACGACCTGCGAAAAACACGCGACTACTGGGAGCCAACGTCGTATTCTGTGGCACCAGGAGCAAGTAATATCCATTGAGTGTTTTGATGGGAACGCTGACGGCAAGATCTGATCTCCCCGTCAGCGGATCATTGTCAATAAGCGTAGGCGTGGTTACACCCACTGAAAGCGCCCACAAAACTGGCGTGGCTACAGCAAAAACGTGCTGACCACTCGCGAGTGGACCTGAATTTGCTACAATGCGCCCCTGCTGGTCGAGTAATACGGCTGCTGTGTTGTCAAGACCGCCGGTGGTTGTAACGAGTCCCTGCGTCACCTTTTGCAGGGAGAAGATAGCTAGCAAGACCGCGGGAGAGGATGTGTTATTCTGCGACACAGGGAAAGCTATGGCCATCCAGCCGCCAGGAATATGCTCATCATTGCTAAGCAGTGGCGTTCCACCAGGCGTGCCATGAGAGACGGTCTGGATAAGCTCGGTGAGTTGAGTAGGGTCAGAAACTATTTTTGATTGCGCAAGCTGAAGTCCCGCTAGATGGTCCGGGGTATCTCCAGCAGCCAGTATTTTACCATCTGGCTGCAATAGCAGCCAGGCCAGAGAAGATGGATCAACTTGTTGGGCAGCTTGCACCATGCCAGAAACTTGACCGCCCAGGTCAGGCGTTCCCAACGCAAAGCGGGATAGAGGAGTCTTCTTTGCAAGACTAGATACAGCGAATTGACGCAGCGCGATGGCCTGATTTATAGCGCTTGCCTGAGCGTGCGCCTGCAACATGAGGGCTTGCCCTAATGCCGCGCGCTGCTCTTGACCAAACGGGTCTCCAAGCAGAGAGACCAGGATAAGCGCAGGGAAAAGGGCGATAAGTGTGAGCGCTAGCAAAAAGCGCACTTTAATTCCCAAGCCGGTCTGTCTTAGGAGGGTTTGTAGCGTGAGTCCTTGTTGATTTTCACTACTATCTTCGTACTGATCTGGCGTCTCCTGCCCATCACCGTGTGGTTGGTTGGCATTGGCTGTCGTTTGAGAAGGAAATGAAAAAGGATATCCTGGAAACGTGCTGCCTACTCCACCTTCGGCTGTACTGGGGTCGAAATACTGCATAGGTCCTCCCAGAAAATATTCAAGAGGGATGACACAAGTCCTCCACGTAGGCATCCAACAACGATGTGTTTCGTTACATCAATGTTATACCATAGACGCAAATATTTGTGTGAGAAGTATATAAGCTAATTTAGGGCACTTCTACATTCTTAATGAAATTTTTATGGACTAATTTAATTTAGTAACGGAGGTCTCGCGTTCGGTGAAACGCAGAAGCGTGTCAAAGCGTGATATATACAGAGGAGAGGGATATGAAGTCCTTACAGGCTTTTATCACGAAATTCAATAACGACTGGTCGCTGAATGCTGCGGCGGCACTGGCATACAACTTGCAGATGGCGATTATTCCAATTGCCATCGCGACGTTAGCTATCCTGGGATTGGTGATTGGCACACTAGATGCGCAAGCATATAACCAGCTTGAAAATCAAATCTTCCAGGCCATCCCCGGGATAACTTCTGCGCACAGTGTGCTGGATGCAGCTCTGCTCCAATTAAGGAAGGCGGCTGGGCTCCTGAGCATCATCGCCATTGTCTTCGCCATTTTCAACGGCTCACGCCTCTTTATTCTTATGGAAAGTTGTTTCGATATCATCTATCGTTTACGTCAAAGAGTCCCGCTACGGCAGAACCTTATGGCTATTGGCATGCTCCTGCTATTTATCGTGCTAATCCCGATTATGGTCGTAGCAGCAGCTGTACCGGCTCTGGTGCTTTCCTTCTTGAAAGCAACTCCTCTCGGCCAGATGCCGAACATCGGCGTCATCTTTACATTGGGCGGTATCCTGGGAGGCCTGGTTGCATCCTGGATTTTCTTCCAGTGCATCTATATAGTTGTACCTAACCAGCCTATCAATCTCCGCCGTAGCTGGCTGGGGGCAGTAGTAGCAGCAGTACTACTGCAGATTTACCTGATTCTCTTTCCGCTTTATGCATCTCACTTTCTGACCGGGTACGCCGGACAGGCACTCAGCCTGTTTATCTTGTTGATTTTCTTTTACTACTTTGCCGTCATCCTCCTATTGGGAGCGGAGGTGAACGCCTTCTTCCTGGAAGGCTTACGCGCGACGCCGGGTGATCTTGTTACACTGGTACACGCCACAGCAAGTAAGCATGCTGGAGATCAACCCGCTGCCAACTTGGAGAAGGATCCAAAACTTGCTCAGGCCGTGGCTGACGAACAAGAGGGTACTGTTGCCAGGGCGGCCAGTACTGACGACAAGGGACCTGATGCTGTTGCTAAGGCTAGCTGAGGCGCGTACGCACAAGATAGCATGTTTACGAGAGCGAGCAGATTTGTAATCGCTCAACCACTTCGGCGGCCAGGCCAGGATAGCGAAGCCCTTCGGCGATAATCCCTGCTCCAATGGCAGCCTCATATCCTTCTGAATCAGGCTCTCCCTGGGGATAGTGGTAAACCTGGTAGGTATCGCTAAACCGCTCAATAAATGCATCCTTACGTGGTCCCATGACGATGATGTCTTCAAGATGATGGACGGCCATTAAACCGGCAAGTTCGCGTGTTAAGCTTTCCCAGAAGGCCCGCTCAGCAGCATCACCGCGCGTAGTTTCATCGCCAAAGTATTCTACTCCATCAGGGAGATGGGTAAGATCGCCAGCGGCAACGCCAACGATGCCATTGACGATACGGCCATCCTCCACGACTACTATACGCCTGGAACGATAGCCGACCTC
>WNEZ01000448.1_pt1 | contig 33243 bp, 26 predicted proteins | sample 5400521 | NCBI WGS metagenome assembly WNEZ01 (sample SAMN13153339, study PRJNA577476) | soil metagenome | isolation source: 120 cm saprolite under Douglas fir tree site 2 hole 1 replicate 1 | place: USA:California | collected 2015-04-18 | reverse complement strand
TGGCCGGAGACGAGCACGTAGTCGGCATAGGCTTTGGCGACGCCCGCGGCGACCCGCCCCACGCCCGCTTCCGCCACGAGCTTCACGCCGACCCGCGCGTGCGGGTTGACCTGCTTGAGATCGTGGATAAGCTGCGCCAGGTCCTCGATCGAATAGATGTCGTGGTGCGGCGGCGGCGAGATCAGCGGCACGCCCGGTACCGAGTGGCGCAACCGCGCGATCAAGGCCGTGACCTTGTGAGCGGGGAGCTGGCCCCCTTCGCCGGGCTTCGAGCCCTGCGCGATCTTGATCTCGAGCTCGTCCGCGCGCATCAGATAGTGCGTCGTGACCCCGAACCGCCCTGAGGCGACCTGTTTGATGCGGTTATCCGCGCGGTCGCCGTTCTCGAGCGGAGCGTACGTATCGGGATCTTCGCCGCCCTCGCCCGAGTTCGAGCGGGCGCCCATTCGGTTCATGCCGATGGCGAGCGTGCGATGCGCCTCGGGGGACAAGGCGCCGAGGGACATCGCCGTGGACACGAAGCGGCGGCGGATCTCTTCCGCAGGCTCGACCTCCTCGAGCGGGATGGGAGCAACGGCACGGAATGCGAGCAGGTCGCGCGGGCTGGCGGGCAGCCGGGCCGCGACGCGGGCGCGAAACGCATCGTACGCCTGCGGCGTGTCGGCAGCCACCGCGGCCTGCATCGACCGCACTAGCTGTGGCGACCAGCCGTGATCCTCACCGTCGCGGCGGTAGCGCACGCGCCCGTGGTCGGGCAGGACCGGCTCGGCATCCGCGACGTCGGGATATGCGGCTCGGTGGCGGGCCAGGACGTCCTCGGCGATCTCCGTGAACCCGATCCCGCCGATCGTCGAGACCGTCCCGGTGAAGCAACGGTCGATCACCTCGGCGCCGAGCCCCAGGGCCTCGAAGATCTGGGCGCCGCAGTAGGAAGAGAGCGTCGAGATGCCCATCTTCGATAGGATCTTGAGGAGACCGGCCTCGGCCGCGGTGCGGAACCGGGCCCGCGCGTCGTCCTCCGCGACCTGCACCTGCACCGACTCGAGCGCGAGCCACGGGTGCACCGCTTCCGCCCCGTAGCCGATCAGGGCCGCGAAGTGGTGGACGTCCCAGGCGTCTCCCGCTTCGGCGATGAGGCCGAGGCGCGTTCGCAGGCCGTGCTCGAGCAGGTGTTGGTGCACCGCCCCGACGGCCAGGAGCATTGGGAGTGGGGCGCGCTCGCGACCGGCAGCCCGGTCGGTGAGAATCACGATCCGTGCCCCCTCCCGCACCGCGTTGCCGGCGGACCGACACAGCCCGTCGAGCGCGGTGCGCAACGCGTCGGGCCCCCCCCCTCCCACGGCGCCGGCGGAGGCGCTCCAGGTCGTGTCGAGGGTAACGACCTGCGCGCCCGCGCCGGTGCGCAGCGCCGCGATCTCCTCCGCGAGGAGGACGGGGTGCTCGTTCCGCACGAGCCGGAGCCCGGCCGGCCGGTCGGCGAGCAGCGAGCCCCGCCGCCCGATGTGCATCCGCAACGACATGACCAGCGTCTCGCGCAGGGGGTCGATCGCCGGGTTCGTGACCTGCGCAAAGCGCTGGCGCAGATACGCGTACAGGCCGGGCGGGATGCGCGCGAGCGGCGGGATTGGCGTATCGTCGCCCATGCTCCACACGGCGTCCTGCCCCGCGCTGCCCATCGGCTCGAGCACGTAGCGCAGGTCCTCGAAGCTCCACCCGAAGGCCGCCTGACGGGCAACGCGCTCGGCCTCCGGTGTGGGCGGCGAGTCCGGCACCGCGGCGGTCGCACGCAGCAGTCGAATGCCCCGCGCGGCCCACCGGCTGTAGGGGCGGCGCCGGGCCACTTCGCGCTTCGCCTCCCCGTTCCGCAAGATCGCCTTGCGGCGCGTGTCTACGACCAGGAGCTCACCCGGCCCGAGTCGACCGCTTTCCACCACATCGCCTGCGTTCAGATCGACGAGCCCCGACTCGGAGCCAGCCACCACCAGTCCATCGCGGGTGATCTTGTAGCGGCACGGCCGGAGGCCGTTGCGGTCGAGCGCCGAGCCTACGAACACGCCGTCCGAGAACGCCAGCGCGGCCGGCCCGTCCCACGGCTCCACCAGGCATTCGTGGAACTCGTAGAAGCCCCGCAAGGCAGGCTCCATCTCCACGGCGCCCTCGTGCGCCTCGGGGACGAGCATCATGAGGGCATGCACCGGGTCGCGTCCCGAGCGCACCAGCAGCTCGAGCGCGTTGTCGAGACTGGCCGAGTCGCTTCCCTCCGACCAGATCACGGGCTTGAGGCGGTCCACCGCGTCGCCCCAGGGCGGCCCGGCGAGCGCCGGCTCGCGGGCCAGCATCGCGTTTCGGTTCCCCCACAGGGTATTGATCTCACCGTTGTGGGCGAGCAAGCGGAACGGCTGGACGAGCGGCCAACTCGACGTCGTGTTCGTCGAGTAGCGCTGGTGGAAGATCGCGAGCGCCGTCTCGTAGTCCGGGGACTCGAGGTCCGGAAAGAAGCCGGCGAGCTGGGTGCCGGTGAGCAGCGCCTTGTATACGAGCGTGCGGCACGAGAGCGAGCACACGAAGAACGGCTCGAGGGGCCCCGCGTCGGCGACGCGGCTTTCGATCGTCCGACGCGCGAGATAGAGCGAGCGTTCCCACGTCGTGTCGTCGTAGCGTCCGCCGTCAGGCGCGGCGATGACTGCCTGCTGGATGGTGGGACAGGAGGCGCGGGCACCGGCGCCGAGGATGTCCAGGTCCACGGGCACGTCGCGCCACCCGAGCACCGGGAGGCCCTCGCGGCACAGCACTTCCTCGATGATGGCGGTGGTGCGGCCGAGGGCGTCGTGCTCGCGTGGCAGGAAGAAGGAACCGACGGCGAATGGCTGCCCGGGCGCGAGGGCCAGTCCGCGGCTCGCCGCCTCCCGGTAGAACAGCGGGGCGGGGATCTGCGTGAGCAGCCCAGCGCCGTCGCCGGAGCGGTCAGTGGCCGCAGCGCCGCGGTGAGCGACCCGGGCCAGCGCCTGCAACGCGAGGCGCGCGATATCGGCGGAGCGTTGTCCAGACGCGCGGGCCACGAACCCCACGCCGCAGGCGTCGTGCTCCCGCCAGGGGTCGAGGCCACGCGCGCGGGCTTGGGCCCAACGCGATCGGTCGGCTGCGGGCATCGTGTCTCCTCTTCACGCCCGGTCAACAAAAAGGCCCGCTCGATTGGGAGCGGGCCGGGGGGTTTGCCTTGAGTCGTCTACGCGCTTACGCCCGCCGTCCGCTCCCGTCGGTGGGAGTCGCCGGATTCAGAATTGCGACGGCCTTCAGCGTACAGTTGCGCGACATGTCGGACCCACCCAAACGTATTAACCCGAAAGCATTAATATTCACTGAACGGCATAAATATACCAGCTCGTTCGAGCCCGTCAAGGGGTGGGCGCGACCAGGCGTTGCAGCTCGGTGAACGGGATCAACAGGTCGGCCATCGTCTCGTAGGTGCCGCGCTCGCGCAACTCCGTCGCCGCGCGGCGCACGAGACCCAGCGCGGCCTGGGCCACTCGGGGGCCGAGGCTCGCACGTTTTACGCCGAGCCGCTCGAGCTCGGGGATAACCGGGGCGGGGGGACCGGCAATGACATTCAACGGCCCTTCGATCTCGCGGGCGAGCCGTCCAATCGTCGCCGCGTCGCTCACGTGCGGAACGAACAGGCAGTCGGCTCCGGCGGCGCGGTAGGCGTTGGCGCGTCGCACGGCCGCGGTGAGTCGCTCCGAGGGCGACCAATCCTTGACCTCGAACGCGTCGGTCCGCGCGTTGATGACCAGCGGGACGCCGGCTGCCGCCCCGGCCTCGCGCATCGCGCGGATCCGGTCCTGCTGCAGCGCGACGTCCACCAGGCGACCGTCGTTCGTCCCGTCCTCGAGGTTCAGCCCCACGGCACCCGCCGCGATGACGCCGCGCGCGGTCTCGGCCGCGGCTTCAGGCGTCGCCCCGTACCCCGCCTCCATGTCGGCGGTCACCGGCACGTGCGCGCTCGCCGCGATGCGACGAACCACGGCGAGCATCTCGCCGCGACTGATGCGCTCGCCGTCGGCGTAGCCGAGCGCCCAGGCGACCCCGGCGCTCGACGTGGCGATGGCGGCGAACCCAGCACTCTCGATCAGGCGGGCGGTGATCACGTCCCAGGCGTTGGGGAGCACCAGGATCCCCCCCTCCCGATGGAGCCGTCGGAACGCCTCCGCCTGGTCGCGTTGACTCGTCCGTTTCATCGCCCCTCCTGGTTCACAGCTTGTAGGTCTGCTTCGCCAGGTCGTAGGCGAGCGCCCGCGCCATCTGGTGTGCGTCGCTCCTGTCGAGAACGTGACGCGCGACGAGCCCCGCGAGGAAGTTCGCGTCCACGCGGCGGGCCAGATCGTGGCGGGCGGGAATCGAGCAGAACGCGCGGGTGTCATCGTTGAAGCCGGCGGTCTTGTAGATCCCAGCGGTCTCCGTGGTGCGCTCGCGGAAGCGCCGCATGCCTTCGATCGAGTCGTGGAACCACCAGGGCGGCCCGAGGCGCATGGCCGGATAGTGGCCGGCGAGCGGCGCCAGCTCCCGGCTGTAGGTGGACTCGTCGAGCGTGAAGGCCACGAGCGTGAAACGCGGATCGTTGCCGTAGGCATTCAGCAGCGGGCGCAGGTTACGCGTGTACTCGGTAGCGACCGGAATGTCCCCGCCCATATCGGGCCCGAACCGTTCGAACAGGGGTTGGTTGTGGTCCCGCAAGGCGCCCGCATGAATCTGCATCACCAGCCCGTCCTCGAGCGACAGCCGGGCCATCTCCATCAGCAGGTGGCCCATGAAGCGTCGTTCGTCCGCCGGCGTCACGTCGCGCTGCCTCGCCCGCTGATACAGGACCTCCGCCTCGTTCGGGGGGAGCCAGGTCGTGTAGGGCTCGAGCACCGCGTGATCGGTGGCCGTAGCCCCCATGCTCTTGAAGAAGATGCGGCGATCCTGCAGGGCGTGTAGAAACTCGCCGTAGTCCACCAGGGGCGCGCCGTGCTCCCGGCCCAGGGCTTCCAGCTCGGCCGACCAGCCGGGGGAGGCGATCTGGAACACCGCGTCGGGTCGGAAGCTGGGGATCACCCGTCCCTTCCACCCGGACTGCCGGATGGCGTGGTGCTGTGCCAGCGGATCGCTGGCCTTGTCGGTGGTGGCAAGGACCTCGATCGCGAAGCGCTCGAACAGCGCCCGCGGACGGAATTCTCGTGAGGCGAGCTTCTCGGTGATTTCGTCGTAGATCCGCGGCGCCGTCTCAGGAGACAGCCGGTCGCCGACGCCGAATATCTCGTGCAGCTCGTACTCGAGCCAGGCGGCGGTGGGCGTGCCGCGAAACAGGTAATAGTGGTCTGCGAACCGCTGCCACACCTTGCACGGATCGCTCTCGACGGGCGCTCCATCCCGACGCGGCACGCCCAACGCCTCGAGCGGGACGCCGCCGGCGTACAGGAACCGCACGACGTAGTGGTCGGGCTGGACGATCAGCGCCGCGGGTTCCGGGAAAGGCTCGTCCCGGGCCAGAATCCGCGGATCCACGTGACCGTGGGGAGAGACGATGGGCAGCCGGCGGGTCTCCTCGTACAACTCGCGCGCGACGCGGCGCACCGCGGGATCGGGATCGAAAAAGCGCTCCGGATCGAGGACGGCGCTCACGGGTTAGACGACCGGCGCCCAGCCCGGAGCGTACTCCCGCTGCCAGAGCTTCATCGCCTCCTCGTCACCCGTCGGACGGCCCGACGCCGCATCGATGCGCAGGGCGCGGCCCGTCCACTGCGCGATGTTGCCGAGGTGGCCCAGCAGCACGCTCTTCGCCCCTTCGTCGATCGGCTGCCGCAGCGCGGCGCCGGTGCGGATCGCGTCCACGAAGTTGGCGATGTGCAGCGCGGTCATCTCGTCGTCGGCGGTGGTGTTGAGGCCATCCCCCGCCTGCGCGGCGAGAGACGACTTCAGCACCTTTTCCTTGAGATCGTACATGGTGTAGCCGTCGCGGTCGAGCACCACGCTGCCAGCGGTGCCCAGAATCGCGGTGCCGCGCAAGCGGCCGAACGTGGTCAGGCCGTTGCAGCTTTGCCCCTGCCAGACGATGGTCTTCCCGTCCGCGAACTCGAAGCAGACTTCCTGCGTGTCGGGGAACTCCCAGTCGTCGGCGAAGTGATAGCGGCCGCCGACGGACGTGACGCGCGTCGGGTAGGTCACGCCCAGCGCCCAGCGCGCGACGTCGATCTCGTGCGTGCCGTTGTTCAAGATCTCGCCTGTTCCCCAGCGCCGGAACCAATGCCAATTGTAGTGAATGATGTTGTCGCGGTACGGGGTATGGGGCGCCGGGCCCTGCCACAGCTCGTAGTCCAGATTCGCCGGGACGGGCGCTGCTTTCCCGCGGCCGATCGTGCCCCGCGTGTTGGCGTACCAGGTGCGCGCGAGATAGGGCTGCCCGATGGCGCCTGCCTTGATCGCCTGCACGATCTCGATCGAGCGTGGCGCGGAGCGCTGCTGCGTTCCCATCTGCACGACGCGGCGATGCTTGCGCTGCGCCTCGACGAGCAGTTCGCCTTCGCGCGGGTTGTGCCCGCACGGCTTCTCCACGTAGACGTGCTTCCCCGCCTGCATCGCGAGCAGCGCCGCTGGGGTGTGCCAGTGGTCGGGCGCCGCGATGACCAGTGCGTCCACGTCCTTGTCCTCGAGCGCCTTCCTAAAGTCGCCCAGCCCTTTGGCAGACTTGCCCTGGACTTGGGCGACAGCGGACACGCCCTTCGCGAGGACGAGCGCATCGACGTCGCACACGTACGCCACGTCGGCCTGGGCCGTCCGGGCGAAGCCGCGTGCGAGCACGGTGCCCCGTCCGTTCATGCCCATGACCGCGACCACGACCTTGTCATTGGGAGAACGGGCGAAACCGAAGAGCGGCGATCGCGCGCCCGCCAACCCGAACCCCGCCGCCGAGGCGGTTTTCAAGAACTTGCGACGCTTCATAGGTCCCGAACCTTGATATTGCGGAAATAGACTTCGTCCCCGTGGTCCTGAAGGACGATGTGCGCCTTGCGGCGCGTGGCGAACCCCTGGATCGAGCGGAACTTGCTGGCCGCGAGGGCCGAATCCATCCGCGCCGTGCCGAGATCGAATTCCACGATCCGCTCGCCGTTCAACCAGTGCTCGCCATGATTCCCGCGGAAGATCACCGTGGAGCGGTTCCACTCGCCTACCGGCTTCAGGTGTTTCTTCTCGTTCGGTGGAAACAAGTCGTACAGCGCTCCGGCCCGGTGGCTCGGCAGTGCCCCATCGGGGTGGCGATCGTCGTCCAGGATCTGGTACTCGAACCCGAGCGCGGCGTGGTTTGGCGCCTGCGCCATGGAGAGCTCCTCGGACACGTTGTACTTCACGCCGCTGTTGGCGCCGGGCGTGACCTTCCACTCCCAGCTCAGCTCGAAGTCACCGAACGTGTCCAGCGTCATCAGGTCGCCGCCCTGGGCGGGTTGTCCGTCCGCCAGCTTGGGGACGTTGCCGCTCGCAATCTTCTTGATCGCGCCATCCACCACCACCCAATGCGCCGTGGGGACGCTGTCGTAGCCCAACCCGCGCCACCCGCGCAGGGTGCGACCGTCGAACAGCAGCCGCCAGCCGGTGGCTCGTTCGGGGGCGCTCAGATCGTTCGAGCGCGTCTGGGCGCCGAGCACGGCGCTGTGGGCCGCGAGGGCGAGGACCCACCATCGAGCCTTGATCATATACTGATCGAATCACTGTTCACAGCGTCACTCCTTCGAGATGCTGATCTCGCCGTACGGGTCAAGAATGGGGGCTCCGGCGGGCGGCGTCGAGCCCGGCGAGCGCGCCGTGCATGTAAGCGAGCGACTGTTTCATTCCGGGCAGCGGGTCATCGGCGTCGATCTCGTACTCCAAGTTGACGTAACCCTGATATCCGATAGTCTCGAGCTGCCGCAGGATCGCGGCGATGGGGATGACGCCCTCGCCCACGATGCACTGACTCGCCGCGGTGGTCGGATCGCGCAGGTCCTTGGCGTGCATGTCTAGCACCCGCGGACCCGCGTCGGCGATCGCCTGCACCACGTCCGTGCCCGCTCGGACCGCGTGCCCGATGTCGATGCATAGTCCCATCCGGCGATCCATGTTGCGCACGTGTTTCAGTGCGTCATACGGGGAAGGGAACCGCTTGTCCTCCGGGCCGTGGTTGTGGATGGCGACCTTGATGTGGTACTGCTTGGCGAACCGCTCGATGCGCGGCAGGATCTGCACGTCGGCGTGCGCGGTGATCAGCGGCATGCCGGCCGCCTGGGCGTACGCGAAGTACTTCCCCACGTCTTCGTCGGTGTCCTGCTCGATGGTGATCACGCCGCCGCCCACGATGCGCAGGCCCGCGCCCTCGATTTCACGCCGCGCCGCGGCCAGTTCGTCCCGCGAGAGCTCGTAGGGCAGGTGCATGGACTTGAGGTTGACATAGGGCGTGCCCAGCGCCTTCACCATCTCGATTGCCTTGGCGCGCGAGAAGTTCCGCAGCGAGTAGCTCGCCACGCCCAGCCTCAATGGCTCGGGCCCCACCCCCTCGTTCCCCCTCTCCACGATGTGGAGAGGGGGAAAGGGGACGAGGCCGGCGCCGGCCAGGCTCGCGGCCGTGGCGGTGAGGAAGGCTCGTCGTGGAACGGATTGGTCAGGCATGTTGGTTACCTCGTGGCGGTTCATCCAGTAGTCGCGGGCTCGAGCCGCGGGGCGAGGAAGTGAATGATGGTCCAGGCGGCGACGTAGGCCAGCCCGCAGATGATGAAGATGGGCGTATAGTCGTTGCCGTTGGCCTGGAGGATCCGGCCCGTGACACGTTGAAACGCCCAGCCGCCGATGCCCCCGGCGAACGCGCCGATACCCACCACCGAGCCCACCGCCGCGCGCGGGAACATGTCGCTCGCGAGCGTATACACGTTGGCCGACCACGCCTGGTGCGCGGCCGCGGCGACGCTGACAATCAGGACGGCGGTCCACATGCTTCCCGCCAATGGCGCCAAGGCCGTGGGGACGATCAGGAGCGCCATGGCGAGCATCGCGGTCTTGCGCGCCCGATTGACCGTCCAGCCGCGCTTGATCAGGGCGCCCGAGAGCCACCCTCCGCCGATCGAGCCGACATCGGCCACCACGTACACGACGATGAGGGGGAGCGCCACCTGCGCCAGTCTGATCCCGTACCGGGCGTCCAGGAATTTCGGGAGCCAGTACAGGTAGAACCACCAGATCGGGTCGGCCAAGAGCTTCCCCGCCGCGACCGCCCACGTTTGCCTGAACCCGAGCAGGCGGATCCAGGATACACGGACGTTCTCGGGGTCAGGCGGATCGCTGCGGATGTGCGCCAGCTCGTCGCGCGAGACGCGCGGGTTCGACTCGGGACTGCGATACACGGCGAGCCAGAGGAGCAGCCACAAGAAACCGAGCGACCCCGTCGCGATAAAGGCCCACTGCCAACCCCACGTGAGCGCGATCCAGGGGACGAGGAGGGGCGTGATAATCGCGCCAGTGTTCGTCCCCGCGTTGAAGATGCCGGTCGCGAGCGCCCGCTCTTTCTTGGGGAACCACTCGGCGACGGCCTTGATGGCGCCGGGAAAATTCGCCGACTCGGCCACGCCCAGCAGGGCGCGGGCGGCGGAAAACAGGGCCGTCGTACGGGCGAACGCGTGTGCCATGGCCGCCAGACTCCACGCGACGACGGCTGCCGCGAACCCGCGCCGCACGCCGATCCGGTCGAACAGCCGCCCCGCCGCGAGGAACGCGAAGGCGTAGGGCAGACTGAACCACGACACCACGTCGCCATAGGCGGCTTCGGACCACCCGAGCTCGCGCTGCAGCGTGGGCGCCAGGATCCCAAGCACCTGACGGTCTACATAATTGATGGTGGTCACCAGGAACAACAGCGCGCATACCGTCCATCGGTACCCGATCCGCTGGGGCGCGACCGCCGTACTCACCTGTCGCTCCGGGCGAGCGCTTCCCACAGACCTTGCAAGTACGTCACGCCGAGCGCCCGATCGTACAGTCCGTAACCAGCGCGGCCGGTTTCGCCCCAGATCATGCGGCCGTGATCGGGGCGCATCGGGCCCGCGAATCCGACGTCCCTCAGGGCGCGGAGGACGTCGAACAGATCCACGCTGCCGCAAGGAGAGGGATGGGCGGTCTCGTGAAACCGCCGCTCGCCCGTGACCCGGACGTTGCGACAGTGAGCGAAGTGGATGCGCCCTGCCAAACGACGCACCATGGCCGGCAGATCGTTCTCAGGGCTCGCGCCGAGCGAGCCGGTGCAGAACGTCACGCCGTTCGCCGGGCTGTCCACGAGTGCGACGAGGCGCTCCAGGGCCCGGGCATTGGTGATGATCCGCGGCAGTCCGAAGATCGACCAGGGAGGGTCATCGGGATGGATCGCGAGCCGCACGCCGGCGCGCACGGCCACCGGCACGACACGCTCCAGAAAGTACGCGAGGTTGTCCCACAGGCGCTCCGCGTCCACGTCGCGGTAGGCGGCGAGCAGCACTTGGAGATCGGCGGGTTGATACGCCGTGGCCCACCCTGGGAGCTGTCCGGTGCCACGCGACAGATCGATAGCCGCGAGCGCTCGATCGTCGTACGCGAGCGTAGTCGACCCGTCAGGCAGTGGCATGGCGAGATCGGTGCGTGTCCAGTCGAACACCGGCATGAAGTTGTAGCACAACACGGGAATGCCGAGCTCACCCATACTCCCGATGCTGGCGCAGTAGTTGTCGATGAGCCGATCGCGCCCCGGCCGTCCCAGCTTGATGTCCTCGTGCACCGGGATGCTCTCGACCACGGCAAAGCGGAGCCCCGCGTCCTCGATGAGAGCCTTGAGCGTGCCGAGGCGCGCCCGGCTCCAGGCGTCGCCGACCGGGACATCGTACAGCGCGCTCACGACGCCCGTGACGCGGGGGATCTGTCGAATGTGCGCGATCGGGATCGGGTCGACCGCGCCGAACCAGCGGAAGCTCGGGATCATGCGCGGAGCAGCTCCTCGACTTCTCGGACGGTGGCGCGGCTGAAGTCGCCCGGCACGGTGAGCTTGAGCGCGCTCGCCGCCACCGCGAACTCGAGCGCTCCCGCCGGCGGGTCCCCGCCGAGTAGTCGCGCGATCAGCGCCGCGGCGAAGCTGTCGCCGCCGCCCACGCGGTCCACGACCTCCACGCAGTGTCGCCGGCTCTGCGCGAACGAGCGGCTTTCGGCATCATACAGCACGGCGCTCCAGCCGTGCCGCCGGGCCCCGAGGATCTCGCGTCGCGTGAGCGCGACTCGCGTGACCGCGTAGCGGTCAGCGAGCCGGGTCGCCAGCTCCCGCGCGGCCGCGGGACTCGCGAGCGAGGTTTCATCCGCGGCGATCCCGAGCATCGCGCGCACGGCTGCCGGGTTGGCGATCAGGACCGTCGCCTGTCGTGCCAGGGGCTCGACGAGCGGTCGCGGGTCGCGGTCCCGCCACAGCGCCTCGCGGTAGTTCAAGTCAAAGCTGACGGGTATGCCTTGTTCGCGCGCACGGGCGATCGCGTCCGCGAGCACGGCGGCCGGCCCGTCGCCCAGCGCCGGGGTGATCCCTGAGGCGTGGAACCAGTCGGCGCCCGCGAGCACCCGAGGCCAGTCGACGGCACGCGGCTCGATGCAAGCCAACGCGGAACCCGCGCGGTCGTACACGACGCGCATGGCGCGCAGGTCCGCGCCCGGCTCGACGAAGTAGATCCCGAGGCGCTCACCACCCCGCTGGATCCATTCGGTGCCGACTCCTTCTCGCTCGAGCGCTGCGACGCCCGCATGCCCGATGGGATTGTCGGGTACGCGCGTGACGTAGTCGCATCGCACGCCGAAATGGCTCAGGGCGACGGCGACGTTCGCCTCTGCCCCGCCGAAGCATGTCACGAGGTCGCTCGATTCGAACAGGCGTTCGTCCCCCGGCGGGCTGAGCCGCAGGAGCAGCTCACCGAATGTGACCACCCGCGTCACGGCGTCTTGCTCCCGAGGCGCCGGGCCTCGGCGACGCGCTCGACGAACGACCGGGCGCGCGCCGTCAGCTCCCCCGCCGAGCCCTCGGCCAACAGGGCGGCACTCGCGAGCGCGCTTCCCACGCTCACCGCGGCGGCGCCGGCGCGGATCCAGTCCCCGGCGTTCTCGAGCGACACCCCGCCCGAGGGCACGAGTCGCAGGAAGGGCAGCGGCGCAAGCACGTCGCGGATGTAGCCGGGACCGACCGCCGAGGCCGGGAACAGCTTCACGACCGGCGCGCCCGCGCGCCACGCCGCGAGCAGCTCGGTAGGGGTGAACGCCCCGGGCATGCACGGTATCGCTCGGTCGCGGCACGCGCGGATCACGTTCGGATCGAGTGCCGGGCTCACTACGAAACGCGCGCCGGCGTCGATGACGTAGCGGGCCGCGGACTCATCGAGCACGGTGCCCGCACCGATGACGCACCCGGCGAGCCTCTGATCGGAGGCGAGGTCGGCGATCGCGTCGATCGCGCCCGGCGTGGTCAGTGTGACCTCCACCGCGCCCACGCCGCCCGCGGCCAGCGCACGGGCGGCGGGACCGAGCCGGAGCGCCTCGGTCAGCCGAACGACTGCGATCACACCACTCTGGAGCAGCGGATCGAGCGCCGGGAAGCTCGTTGCCGTGGAGGTCATGATCAGGTGCGGCCGGTGCCTGCGTGCTCCGCCATGCCGGGCAGCGTGGCGAGCGCCGCGTCCACACCGTCACGCTCGAGCAGCAGCAGCCAGTGCGTCGTGGCTTCGAGCAGTCCCGGCAATTCGGCGAGATTCACGCCCCACAGATCCGCGTCGGCCAGCGCGCTCCCGGCCAGTGCTTGCAGGGTCGTCGCGGTTCGCCAGTGCCGCTCGATCAGCGGGAGGTCGGCGTCGCCCGCGGGGTGCGAGCGAGCCCACCGCAGATATGCCGCGAGACCCAGTGCCAACCCCTGCGGAGCGATCCCGCCCGCTCCCCGCTTCCGGGCGAACCCTGTGAGTGACGGTACCACGCGAAGCCGCAGCTTCGCCGTCTGATTCGCGGCGATCACCCGCCACTCGTGATCGAGCCAGGGATTGCGAAACCGGTCGATCACGGTGCGGGCGAACGCCAGGGCTGCGTCGGCGGGCAAGTCCGTTGCGGGGACGATCTCCTCGAACAGGATGTGCCGCAGGAAGATGCCCAGCCGGGGATGCTCGGCGGCGTCGCGCACCGTGCGCACGCCTGCGAGGAGCGCGAGCGGCGCGGTCGCGGTGTGCGCGCCGTTCAAGAGACGCAGCTTGCGTTCCCGGTAGAACCGGATGTCGCGCGCGATGATTACCGACTCGGGGGTGGCATCGATCGCAAACGCCGCGCGCAGGTCGGCGGGCTCGGCCTCGATCGCCCAGAGGGCATGCGGCTCCGTGACGGTGAGGAGCGCGTCGCTGTATCCGAGCCGCTGCTCGAGGGCCGCGCGCACGTGTGGAGCAGGCATGCCTGTCGTGATCCGATCCACGAGCGAGGAGCAGAACCGCACTCGGGCCCCGAGCCACTCGCGGAACTTGGTCCCGTGCTCGCGTCCGTCGGCGAGGTGGTGGACCATGGCGGCGAGGCGCGGACCGTTCTCGTCCAGCAGCTCGGTGGGGACGACGAACACAGGCGGACCGTCGGGCAAGCGGACGAACCGCGTATGCAGGAGGTCCGTCAACCGGGCGGGGAAGGCGGCCTCCGGGCGAAAGCCCGCCTCCGTCACGTTACTCACGATCGCCTGCAGCTCCGGCCGCGCGACGAGGTCGCGCACTGCCGACCACTCGGCGTCCGCGACTAATGCGCGCGAGATCGCCCCGATCAGTCGGGTCCGCTCGACCGGGGCTCCGTGCTCGAGCCCGCGCTCCACCAGCGTGAACAGACCATCCTGTGCGTTGAGGGCCCGTGCCTGGCCGTGGGGTGTGCTCTGAATGACGACGGTGCGACCATAGAATGTGCCGGTCGTATTGGCGGCGTCCACGAACGTCGCGCACAGAGCGCGCAGCAGCATTCCCGTTCCGAACTGCAGCACGCGCTCCGGGAGGTCCTCCCGGCGGTAAGCGTCGGTGGGCCAGTGTGCGGCAGACAGACGAGGGAGTTCGGCCTTGCTAGCGTGCACCATCCCAGCGATGGAAGAGGAAGGTTGCCGGAAACGTGCTCCCAAACCGTGCGTCTGTCCAATCTTCCACGATCGGCCCGGGCGGCTAGGTTTGGGGCACCCCCAACCTCTCCCCGAGTGCCATCATGGTTTCATCCGCGGTTCGCCGGTTCCTCGCCGTCTGCGCCGTCATCACGCTCGCGGTGCCCCTGGCCGCCCAGGGCGTCCAGGCGCCGCCGCTCACGGTCCATTCGATTTGGGGGTCGCGCGAGTACGCGAGCGATCTGGTAGACATAACCTGGATGAAGGACGGCAACGCGTACACCGCCATTGAGGAAGACACGTCCGGCAATACCGATCTGTGGCGGGTCGATGCGCTCACGGGGACGAAGCAGCTGCTGGTTCGCGGCGCCGAGCTGGTCCCGCCCGGGGGCGGGAAGGCGATTGTGATCGAGGAATACCGCTTTTCGACGCACGGCTCGAAGCTGCTCCTGTTCACAAACTCGGCCCGCGTCTGGCGGCAGAACACCAAGGGCACCTTCTACGTGTGGGACTTGGCCGGGAAGCGCCTCGTGCCGGTGAGCGCCCGCCCCGGTTACCAAGAGTTCGCCAAGCTCTCGCCGGACGGGCGAATGGTCGGCTTCGTGCGCGACAACAACCTCTATGTCACCGATCTCGCCACCGGCGCGGAGACGGCGCTCACCACCGACGGCGGCGAGAACGTGATTAACGGCACCTCCGACTGGGTGTACGAGGAAGAGCTGGACCTGCGCGACGCATTTCGCTGGAGCCCCGATGGGCGGCGGATCGCATTCTGGCGGTTCGACCAGACCGCCATTCGACCCTTCTATCTGGTAGACCATGACTCGCTCTATCCGGCCCTCGTGCCGGTGCGCTACCCCAAGGCGGGCACGCCCAACTCCACGGTGAAAATTGGGGTGACGGAGGTTGCGAGCGGCCGCACATCGTGGGTCGACCTCGGCGCCGACAAAGACATCTACGTCGCGGCCATGGACTTCGCCGATTCTCCGACCGAGCTCTGGCTGACGCGCCTCAACCGCCACCAGAACCGGCTCGACCTGCTGCTCGCGGATGCGAACAGCGGTGCTACGCGGGTGATCACGAGCGACAGCGACTCGGCCTGGGTCGACGCCAACCGGCCCCGCTGGATCACAGGCGGGAAGCAGTTCTTATTGATCTCCGAGCGGGACGGTTACGACCAGGTCTATCTCTTCAATCGAGATGGCTCATTGGTGCGGCGCCTGACGCCGGGCGGCTGGGATGTATTCGAGGTGGTTGGAGTGGACGAGCAGTCCAAGGTGCTCTACTTCACCGGTGCGATCGACGGACCGCTCGCCCGGCCGCTGCTCCGCATCGGTCTCGACGGCAAGAACCTGACGCGGATTTCGACAGAGCCGGGCACGCACGGCGTGCAGTTCGATGCGACGTTCCGGCTCTACGTCGACACCTATTCGCGGGCCGGCGTGCCTCCGGTCGAAACGCTACGCCGCGCCGACGGCACGCTCGTTCGATCGGTGGCGGGCAACCTGGCACTGGTGCGCAAGGTGGACGCGCTGCGGCTTCGCCCACCGGAGTTTCTCAAAGTCCCCACGCCCGAAGGCGTAGCGCTCAACGCCTGGATCATCAAGCCGCGGGATTTCGACCCGACGAAGCACTACCCGCTGCTGTTGTTCGTGTACGGCGGGCCCGGCTCCCAGACCGTCACGGACGCGTGGGGGGGCGCACAATACCTCTGGCATCAGATGCTCGCCCAGGACGGGTATCTGGTGGCGAGCGTGGACAATCGCGGGACCGGCGGGCGCGGGGCGAAGTTCATGAAACTGACCTACCTGCACCTCGGCCGGTACGAATCAGCCGACCAAATCGCGGCGGCACGCTGGTTCAGCCAGCAGCCCTTTGTCAGCGCGGATCGGATCGGGATCTGGGGGTGGAGCTACGGCGGGTACATGACCTCACGCACCGTGTTTCTGGGCGGAGGGTTGTTCAAGGCCGCGCTCGCCGTCGCGCCCGTCACGGACTGGCGCTTCTACGATACGATCTACACCGAGCGCTACATGCGCACGCCTCAGGAGAACCAGGCGGGCTACGACGAGAGCGCGTCGCTGACCTATGCCGACAGCCTCAAGGGCAGCTTCCTGCTGGTGCACGGGACCGGCGACGACAACGTGCACTTCCAGAACAGCGAGCGCCTGGTGGAGCGGCTCGAGGCGGCGAACAAGCAGTTCGACATGCGGATCTACCCGAACAAGACCCACTCGATCGCCGGTGGCAACACCCGGGAAAACCTGTACGGGCTCTTCACGTCGTGGCTGAAGGCCCACCTGTAGGGCCCGAGTTCGCGCGCCTCGGGCGGAGGGCGCTTGCCGTCCTGACGCTGATCAACCTGTTCAACTATCTGGACCGGTGGATCGTCGCCGCGCTTGCCGAGAGCATGAAGCACTCGGAGCTGCAGCTCTCGGATACGCAGCTCGGGTCGCTCATGACCGGCTTCATCATTGTGTACATGATCGCCGCGCCGCTGTTCGGCTCGTTGGGCGACGCGCGGTCCCGGACGCGGTTGCTCAGCCTCGGGGTCGCGATTTGGAGCGTGGCGACGGCGCTCGCGGGCCTGGCGACGAGCTACGCGTCGCTGTTCGCGGCCCGAGCCGCGGTGGGCGTCGGTGAAGCGGCCTACGGCACGATCTCCCCGGCGCTCCTGGCCGACTACTTCCCCCGCGAGCGACGCGGCCGGGTGTTCGCGGTCTTTTTCGCCGCGATCCCCGTCGGCTCGGCGCTCGGATACATCGTCGGTGGGCTGGTCGATCACTACTTCGGGTGGCGCCAGGCGTTCTTCGTCGCCGGTGTGCCCGGACTGGTGCTCGCCGCGCTGGCGGTGCGGCTGTACGATCCGCCGCGCGGCGCCCAAGACTCCGCTGGAGGAGTCACCCCCGGCGCCCACGCCGTTTCCCTGGGCGGTGCCGCCCGTGCCGCCTACGCCGCGCTGGTTCGCAACCGTCCCTACGTGTTGACGGTCTTGGGCTACGCCGCCTACACGTTCGCGATCGGCGCGCTGGCGTTCTGGACGCCGGCCTTCCTCGAGCGCACGCGCGGCATTCCGCAGGCGCGGGCGACCGTGCAGTTCGGGGCCATCGTGGTAGCCACGGGATTCATCGGGACCTACGTCGGCGGCTGGATCGGCGACTACTTCCTTCGCGTCTCGCGGCAGGCGTACCTGTGGGTGTCGGGCGTGGTCACGCTCGTCGCCGCTCCCCTCACGCTGGTCGCGCTCGCCGCGCCGCACCCCGCCGTCTATTGGCCCGCAATGGTGACGGCGGAGCTCTGTCTATTCGCCTCCACGGGCCCCATCAACTCGGCGATCGTCAACGTGGTCTCACCGCACATGCGCGCGACGGCGGTGGCCTTGAGCATCTTCACGATTCACCTCCTGGGCGACGTGCCATCCCCCTCCCTCGTTGGGGCGCTATCCGACGCACGCTCGCTGGGCGAGGCCGTGCTGATCATCCCGGTGGCGGTGCTCGCGGGAGGCATCATCTGGATCTACGCCGCTTGGCGAGGGGGACGCGCCGACGGCGAGCCGTCCTCGTGAGGACGTTCTTCCGGGCGCTGTTCGGTCTCATCCTGCGCGTCTTCTTCCGCCGCATCGAGGTCTCGGGTGTCGGGCGGGTGCCCGCGCACGGTCCGGTGATCTTCGTGCTAAACCACCCGAGCGGGTTGATCGATCCCGCGTTCCTGCTGTGCCTCGCCCCGCGACGTGTCTCGCTGCTCGCAAAGGCCCCGCTGTTCCGGATGCCGGTGATCGGATTCTTCTGTCGCGCGTTCGAGGCGATCCCGGTCCACCGGCGTCAGGACACGGGCTCCGACCCCGCACAGAACCGCGAGACGTTCGACACGGCGCGCGCCGTGCTCGCCCGAGGCGGCGCGATTGCCATCTTCCCGGAAGGCACATCCCACTCGGATCCCAAGCTCCGGCCGTTGAAAACGGGCGCGGCCCGCATCGCATTCGGGGTCGCGGGCGCGCTCGGCGACGCGTCACCGATCCGGATCGTGCCGGCGGGCCTCTATTACAGGGCGAAGCGTACGTTTCGGAGCGCCGCGCTCTTGTACTTCGGGGAGCCGTTCGCGGTGGAACCGGTCGCGCTCGAGCCGGGCGAAGAGCCACCTGCGGGGCCCGTGCGCGCGCTGACGGCCCGGATCGAGCAGGCCCTAGCCGCCGTCACGCTCCAGGCGGAGCAGGCGGAGGCGCACGCACTCGTGGACTGGGCCCAGCGCATCGTGAGCGCGCAAGACGAGGTGCCGGCCAGCCCCCCGTCCCTCGTCGACGAATTCGCGCTGCGTCGGCGCTTGCTGGCAGGGTACGACGCGGTCCGGGCGCAGTGGCCCGAGCGATTCGCCGCCCTGGCGACCCGGATCGATCGTTACGAGGCCGTTTTGACGGCCGCGGGGCTCGATCCACGACAGCTCACACCGGGCCGCTTCACCCTCCGTCGCGTGACCGGTTACGTCGGGAAGGCGGTGCTGGTCCTCGTGCTCCTCCTGCCGGCCGCACTGGTGGGCCTCCTCGTGCACTATCCGGCCTATCGGGCTGTCGGGTTCGTCGCGACGGGGATGGCCAAGGGAGCGGAGGATGCGCTCGCGAGCATCAAGGTGCTCGCGGCGATGCTGCTCTTTCCCCTCACGTGGACCGGCGTGGCGGCGGCTGTCTGGCTGTGGCGGGGCATGGAGGCGGGGGTGCTGGCGTTCGCGCTGGCACCGCTCACCGCGTATGCCGCGCTGGTGTTCTTCGAGCGGCTCGACCGCATCATCGGCGCAGCCCGGGGGCTCAGTCTGTTCGTGTTCCGGCGCCGGGCATTCTTACGGCTCTTGGCCGAGCGCAAGGCAATTCGAGAGGAGATCCTTGCGCTCGGCCGAGAGATCGGCGCGGTATAGGCTACCGCCAGGTCTTCACCTGCTCGACGAAGGCCTCCGCGAGACGGGTCCGGTCGGCGGTGTGTTCCAGGGCTCGCCCCAAGTTGGTATGGAACACCGCGACGGTCGAATCGATCTCGATCGCGCGGGCGAGCGGCCCGAGGGCTTGCTCGAACTGACCTTGGCCGATGTACACCTTGGCCAGGTTGTTCATCGACCAGGCGTCACGCTCGTCCAGCACGATCGCCTTCTTGAACGCTTCGATCGCGCCGCTCGAGTCGCCGAGCTCGCGCTTCACCCGGCCGAGCAGGCGGTAAGCCTCGTTCGACGTGGAATCGATCGTCACGACCCCCTCGACGTAGGGAAGCGCTTCCTGCGCCTTGCCCTGCTCGATCAGCACCCGGCTCAGGTTCAGGCGGCTCTTGACGTGGGTCGAATCCTTCTCCAGCGCCTGCGTGAACGCGCGCACCGCCGCGTCGCGGTCGCCCGTCTTCCAGGCCGAGAGGCCGAGCATGTAGAAGCCCCAGACGTTCTCCGGGTGCTCGCTCGTGTAGCTGGTGAACAACCGCACCGCTTCGTCGTAGCGCTTCTCGGTATACGCGGTCTGAGCGCCGTCGAACGACACAGTTCCGGCGCTACCGGGACTGGTCGGCGTCGAAACGTTCGACGTCTCGGGGGACACGGTCGTGACTTCAGCCGCATTCGCGTCGCTCGACTTGGAGTGCTTGTCCCCGCACGCGCCGGCGACGCACGCGGCGATGACGCACGGGATGATGGTGAGCTTCCGCATGAAATCCTCCTTCTGGTGGGGCGCCCTGGCGAACGCCGTTCGAACAGCGGTGGACGCTCGCTGTAAGGCAGGACGGAGGCCAGCGATTAGTCGTGAGTCATCAATCGTCGGATCAACGAGTTGCATCGGCGAGAAACACATCGAGTGTCCGCGTGGACACGGGCTTTGGGTGGGCCTAGGTGTCCGAGTCGACACGTCCGCGGCTGATGTTATGGCGGCGCATGATCTTCAAGAGGCTGGCGTGATCGGCGAGGCCCAGCGCCTGTGCGGTCCGAGTGATGTGCCAGTCGTTGTGCTCGAGCGCCGCGACGATGATCTGGCGCTCGGCCTCCGCCTTCAGGGCGTGGAATGTGGTCGGTGCGGGGCCCGCGGCGGCGGCGCTGGCCCGCGGACCCGCGCCTTCCTGGATGTCGGCGGGGATGTTCTCCACCCCGATCGTCTCGCCATCCGTCGCGATGATCATCCGCTCGACGACATTGCGGAGCTCTCGGACGTTGTTCCGCGTCCAGTCGTATCGCATCAGGCAGTCGAGCGCCGCCGGGTCGACCGTCTTGGGTCGTACGCCGAAGCGCGCGCAGGTCACCATCAGGAGATGTTCGACGAGTGCGGGGATGTCCGACAAGCGCTCTCGGAGCGCAGGGACGGGGACCACGTGGACGTTGAGTCGGAAGTAGATATCCTCGCGGAAGCGGCCGGCCCGTACTTCGGCCTCGAGGTCGCGGTTCGTGGCGGCCACGACCCGCGCCGTCACGGCGACCGTCCGATTCCCACCGAGTCGGGTGATCTGCCGCTGTTCGATGACGCGCAGCAGCTTCGCCTGCGCCGCGAGAGGCAGTTCACCGATCTCGTCGAGAAACAACGTCCCGCCGGACGCGGCTTCGAACGCGCCCTTGCGGAGCGCACCGGCGCCCGTGAACGCCCCCCGCTCGTGGCCGAACAGCTCGTCCTCCACGAGGTTCTCCGGGATGGCCGCGGCATTGAGCGCGATGAAGGCTCCCGCCGGGTTCGCGCCCAACCGGTGCAGCTCACGGGCGACGAGCTCCTTCCCCGACCCGCTCTCACCCACGATCAGGACCGGACTCGGGATCTTCGCGACGCGCCCGATCGCGTCCTTGAGCCCCTGCATGGCGGGGCTCGCGCCCACGAGCGGAGCCTCGGAATCGAGGCGGCCTTGCAGGGCGGCGAGCTGCCCGGCGAGGCGTTGCTGCTCGAGCGCGTGCTCGACCTCTTGCACGACGCGTTCCATCGGCTCGGCCTTGTCGATGAAGCTCCGGGCGCCGAGCCGGATGGCCTCCGTGCAGCGATCGTAGTTGCCCGTCCCGGTGTAGACGAGCACCGGCATCCGGAGCCCACGTCGCTCCATGGTCCGTAGCACTTCGAAGCCGTCCATCCCCGGCATTTCCAGGTCGAGAATGACGCAGTCCACCGCTTCGCGCTCCAGCAGATCGAGCGCCGCGCGGCCCGAGAGCGCGACGAGCACGTCGTAGCCGCCTACGCGCTTCAGGTCGTACGCGTACTGCTCCGCCATGGCGGGTACGTCGTCCACGACCAGGATGGTGCTCACCACGTCTCGCCCGGCAGCTCGACGATGAACGCACTCCCCGCACCGGGCTCGGTCTCCACGCGCAACGCGCCATTGGCGTCCAGCACGAGGCGTCGCACGATCGACAGGCCGAGGCCCGTGCCGCCGGGCTTCGTCGTGTAGAAGTCGTCGAAGGCGCGATTCAGCTCATCTTGCGTCATCCCTTTGCCTGTGTCCGCGACGGTGATGCGGACGCCCCCTTGTCCGTTCGCCGCCGTGGAGACGGTGACGCGGCCGGCTCGCGCCGCCAGGCTGTCGAGGGCGTTTCCGATGAGGTTTTCGAGGATGCGCCGCAGGACGAGGGCGTCGGTGCGGGCGGGGCGCAGACCCTCCGCGAGCTCCAGCCGCAGCTCCGCTTGCCCGGTGTCGCTCACGCGGCTGATGGTCTCGCGCACGACCGCGTTCACGTCGCACGACTCACCGGCGGGCTGAGGGTACAGCCGCGCGTAGTTGCTCGCGAGGTTTTCGAGATAAGAGATGCTCGACTCGACCGTCGCCTGACGATCACGGAATGCAGCGGCGAGCCGGTCCGGGCTGTCGCCGGCGGCCTGGCCGAGATGGCGGAATACGTTGCGGATCGGGATCAGACCGTTCTTGATGTCGTGGTTCACCTGGCGGGCGAGGTCGCCCATCGCCAGGCGGCGCTCGGCCTCGCGCAAGCGCGCGGCACCGGAGCGCAGCCGCTCGGTCATGGCTCCGAGCAGGCGGCTGAGCGCCCCGATCTCGTCCGACCGATCACTATCGAATGCGACGTCCAGCCGGTCCATGTCCACGTCGGCGGTCTTCGCTGCGAGCGCGGTGAGCGGCCGGCTGATCCGGGTCGACAGCCACGAGGCCAGGAGCAGCGCGATCAGCCCGGTCACGAGCACCGCGACGAGGAACGACAGCGCGACCCCGCGGCGCAGCGCGACGAGGGAGGCGAGCGAGTGCGAGACGACGATGTGCGCGGGGAGGAGCCGGGCGGAGTCGCCGCTCGTGACGAACGGCACCGTAACGGCGCTCACGACTTGCGTCGCGGGATCGGCGCCCGAGGACGTGTCGGGCGGGAGCGCGACCGAAACCGTGAGCTCAGAGTCGGGCGTGACGCGCGCGAGGAGACTCGAGTCCACGGCGATGCCGCCCACCAGGGTGAAGCGGCGGCCCCCGAGCCGGAGCGAGTCGACCCGGGCGAGCGCGAGGAACGACCCTTCTGCACCCCGCGCTTCCACCAGCGCGGTCCCCGCGGGAGCGGCCGCGAGGAGGCGCGGCAAGGCAGGATCGGACCGATCGTATTCGTTGCGGAAATGCCCGGAGCTCACGATGCGGCCCGTGTCGTCCTGGATTTGCAACAGCGAGAGCCCGGCGAGCTGCATGGCGTCACCGGCGTAGTCGAGCAGGTAGGTACGCTCGCCCCCCTGCAGCGCCGTGCGGAACCGGTTGTCTCGGGGGATGGCGTCCCGCAGGGCGGCGAGCCGGAGCGCGATCCCCGCGCTTTGCTGGTCCAGGTCCGCGCGGATCACCGATACGAGCGCGGCCACGCGTTGTTGGTACTCCGCCGTCAGGCGGTTCGCCATTACCGCGCGAATCCGCAACCCGAACACGGTCAGGGGCACGAGCACCACGGCGCCGAATCCGAAGAGGAGACGGGCGCGAAAGGTCATGGCGGAGCGAGGCGGAGCGTGCCGTCCCAGTCGAGCGTCATCCGCGGGGTCCCGCGCCGGACCACGGCATGCGAGCGGACGTCGAGCAGCGGCTCGATGGTGGCGGCCGAGCTCCACGGCGGCAGCTCGAGCGCCGCCCGGCATACGTCGTACACCTGCCGCCGCAGCTCGAGCACGTATGCGGCGTCGCCGCCGGCCCGGAGCGAGGATTCGAATGCGCTCGCGGGGACGCCTGCCGCGACCGCCCCCCGGCCCAGGACGCCCAGGCCTACGAGGCGGGCCGCGAGATCGGCGGCGCTCCGATCGCTCTGGTTGTAGACGATGCGGTGGCGTGCGGCGGCCCCGAGCGTGTCGCGCCCCGCCTGAGCGCCGCACGCGTGCAGATCGGCGAACCAGAAGCCGCCGGGGCCCGACCATTCCGCCGGGCGAGCGTCGCCGTGCACCGCCTCGCGCAGGCTCTCCAGTCGGAGGTCACCGATGACCGACTTGTCCCGCCCCGGGGCGAGCAGCACGTACGTCCGACTCCATTCCAGAGGCACGTCGACGTACCCGGTCAAGGTCCGCGCGTAGTCGAGCGTTGCGGCGTCGTCCGTGATGAGCACGTCGGCTCCGCCGTCGAGCGCATCGCGGGCTCCGCCCGTCGGCCCGCTGGCGATCTTCACCACGGGTTGTCCCGAGCGCGCCATCGGCTGCGCCACAAAGGCGTCCGGCGAGGCAGGATCACCGCTCGTCATCCAATAGCGGCCGGTGCCGATCGGCCAGCCGCTGCCGGGCGCGGGCTTGGTGACCGCCAGCGCCTGGTCGGCGAGCCGCTGGAACGGGGCATCGGACGCCGCGACGGTGAAGGTGCGGTCGCCGCTGACGGTCAGACTTGCCGCGAGCGTCGCGTCGTGAGACCGCCATGAGGCGAGTACGTCGCGCGCCGTCACCGGCGCCCCGTCCCAGAATCGCGCGTTGTCGCGTAGCGTGAACGCCCAGCGATCTCCCGGTGCTTCCTCCCACGTGGCGGCGAGGCCGGGCAGCGGACGTCCTTGGCAGTCCACCCGGATCAACGATTCATAGAGCTGTCCGAAGACCAGCCGCTCGGCATCGTTGCGGGGCAGGGGAGCGTGTCCCGGGTCCACCGGGTCGGTGACGGCGAGCGTGACCGTGTCGCGCCTCGCCGCCCGACCCGCTGCGATCGTGCAGGTGGTGTCCCCGGGTGCGGGAGCGGGTGGCGGGAGCGGGAGCTCCGCGCGGGGAACACCTGCACGGCAGGCGGCCGCGAGCAGAGCAACGAAAATGACGTAGCGGTGTCGGGGAATCACGAGCGTCGCGCTCCCGGAAGGGCCTTTCGAACGATACTCAGGGCCGGAAGCCCCGACCCCGGGCGGAGGCTAGGCGCGCCGTTTCCGATCCATCAGCGCCAGCACGTTCCCCTCGGAGTCGCGGAACTCGGCCAGCCACAGCTCGTAGTCCGCCGCTCGGTGCACGAGGTGCGGCTCGGTAACGAACTCCACGGCCCGCTCACGCAGCGTAGCGTGCGCGGCTGCGATGTCCGGAACGAGGTAGTAAATGAGCGACGCCGCGTGGTCGAGTTCGGGGGCCTCGGGGACGCCGAGCAGAACGGTCGTTGCGCCGCATTGGAAGAACGCCATCTGGGGCGGCGCTTGGAAGAGAAACGACATGCCAAGGGTATCGCGATAGAAGCGGACGGCGCGGTCGAGATCCTTGGCCCGCACGAAGATCTGGCCGATCGCGGAGAGGCCGAACTGCGGCGTGGCAGCACTCATACTACTGGCTCCTGTTGGGTGAGACAATGCAGCGTCCCCAGCCCCCACACCAAATCGACGGCGTGAATTCCCACGATCGGCCGATCCTTGATCAGCTCCGCGAGGACCGCGAGCGCGATGCGGTCCTGGGGGTCGTTGAACGTCGGCACCAAGACGGCCCTGTTTGCGATGTAAAAGTTCGCGTAACTTGCGGGGAGGCGCTGCTCGTCGAAGGAGAGCGGCGCGGGCATCGGCAAGTCAACCACCTCGATCTTGGACCCGTCTTCGAGTCGCATCCCCTGAAGACGCTCGCGGTTTTCCTCGAGTGGCCGGTAGTTCGCGTCGTGTGGGTCCGTCTCCCGGCACAGGACGACCGTGTGGGGATTGACGAAGCGACACAGATCGTCCACGTGGCCGTGGGTATCGTCACCCGCGATTCCCTCGCCGAGCCACAGGACGTTCGTCGCGCCGAGCTGGTCGCGCAGGACCGCTTCGATCTCACGGCGTCCGAGCCCGGGGTTTCGGACCTGCACGGCGGGATCGAGCAAACACTCCTCCGTCGTGAGGAGCGTGCCCCTCCCGTTCACGTCGATGCTGCCGCCCTCGAGCACCACGTCGCCCGCGCCAGCGCACGCGCGGAACACCCGGACCTTGAGCCGCGTGGCCACCCGCTCGGGAATCCGGTCGTCCTTTTTCCAGTCGGGATACTTGGCCCAGGCACTGAAGCGGAACCGCGCGATCGCCAGCTCCGGCCGCGGGCTCGTACGCCGCACGAACAGGGGACCGAAATCGCGGGTCCAACCCCGATCGGTGGGAAAGCGGAAGAACTCGACCCGGGCGAGATCCACGCCCACTCGTTCGAGCACGTGCCGCGCCTGCCGCTCGTGTTGAGCGGAGTTCACGAGGATGCGGGCGATTTCACCGGGGGCGAGCGCGCGCACGATCTCGCCGTACACCCAGGGGATCGGCGCGAACTTGCCGGGCCAGTCGCTCGCGTTGTGCGGCCATCCGAGCCACGTGGCGTGATGCGGTTCCCACTCGGCGGGCATGTGGAAGCCGAGGGCGGCCGCGGTGTCGGCGCGGGTGGGAGGGGGCGACACTACGGGTGGTCGTCGAGGAAGCGGCTGCTGATCCCCGCGTAAGCGTCGATCCTGCGGTCGCGCAGAAACGGCCAGCCGCGCCGGACTTCCTCAATGCGCCCGAGGTCGATCTCACCCAGCACGATCGCCTCGCGGTCCTTGGGCGCCTCGGCCACAATCGCGCCGAACGGATCCGCGAGAAACGACGAACCCCAGAACTCGATGCCGTCGCCGTCGGTGCCGGTGAGTCGCTCGTGGCCGACCCGGTTCACCGCGGCGACGTAACAGCCGTTCGCGATTGCGTGGCTGCGCTGGATGGTGCGCCAGGCGTCGAGCTGCTGGGCGCCGTGGGTCGCCTTCTCTTTCGGATGCCAGCCGATCGCCGTCGGGTAGAGCAGCACGTTGGCGCCCTGCAGCGCCGTAAGGCGCGCGCCTTCGGGATACCACTGATCCCAGCACACGAGCGTCCCGATCCGTCCGACGCGCGTGTCGAACGCGCGAAAGCCGAGGTCCCCCGGAGTGAAGTAGAACTTCTCGTAGTAGGCCGGATCGTCCGGGATGTGCATCTTGCGGTAGATCCCCAACACGCGCCCGTCGGCGTCGATCACAGCCGCGCTGTTGTGGTAGAGGCCCGCGGCGCGGCGCTCGAACACGGGCACGATTACCACGACGCCCGCCTGCCTCGCCACCTTGCCCAGCGCCTCCGTGCTCGGTCCCGGAACGGGCTCGGCGAAGTCGAACAGCGCTGGATCCTCGCGTTGGGCGAAGTACTGCGACCGGAACAGCTCCGGAAGGCAGACGAGCCGAGCCCCGGCCGCGGCGGCCTCGGAGACCTTTGCCACCGCCTTCTTGAGGTTGGCGTCGGGATCGGCGGACATCGCCATCTGCACGAGGCCGACTGCGTATCGTGCCGGAGGCTGGGGATCGGTCATGGGGGAGAACACTACTATGTTGCGGGGGCGAACGCACCGTCACAGCTCGACCCGGCAGCAGCAGCTTACTTCTCGAGTCGGTAGCCCGCCTTGCGGACGGTGAGGATGTGTCGCGGCGCCGCGGGATCGGTCTCGAGCTTGCGCCGCAGCTCGGCCACGTGCGTGTCCACGGTGCGGCTCAACACCGCCGCGCTGTACCCCCACACCTCGGTGAGCAGCTCCATGCGGCTTGCCACGGCGCCGCCGCGTCGCAGCAGCGCGACCAGCAGGTCGAACTCTTTCGGGGTGAGCGCCACCGGCCGGCCGCTCCGCAGCACGGAGCGGGATGCGGGGATGACTTCCACGGCGCCGAACTGCTCGGGCTCGCCGGCGCCGTCTGCCGGTGGCGCGGTGCGCCGCAACAGCGCTTCCACGCGCGCCAGGAGCTCGAGCACGCCGAACGGCTTCGTGACGTAATCGTCCGCGCCCAGACGCAGGCCACGCACCTTGTCGGCCTCTTCGCCGCGCGCGGTGAGGATGAGGATGGGCATCCGGCGCCCCTCGTCCCGTAGCGCGCGGAGCACGCGGTAGCCATCCAGCCCCGGCAGCATGAGATCGAGAATGATCAAGTCGGGCCCTGCGTCACGCGCGCGGGCGAGCCCTTGGGTCCCGTCCTCCACGACGACGACCTCGTAGCCCTCGATCTCGAGGTTGTTGCGCAGGCCGAAGGCGAGGTCGGCGTTGTCTTCGACCACGAGAATCCGCGTCATGCGGTGGCCCCCGCGTCGGCCTGCACGGTCCCGGCACCGGACGCGGCGTGGGCCAGCGGAACCAGCGGCAGCTCGATCACGAACCGGCTGCCCGCCGGACCGCGCTGCGATGCGGGCGCGTCCTCCACCCAGCTGCGACCGCCGTGCAGCGCCACCAGCTCGCGCACCACGGACAGGCCGATGCCCGTGCCTGCGACCGCCGAGCCGCGGTCCCGCTCGAGTCGCCAGAACCGGTCCCAGATGCGCTCGCGCTCGGCCGCTGGAATCCCCGGGCCCTCGTCGTCCACCGAGACCCGCGCGCGGCCGTCGGCCACGGTGAGGCCGAGGGTCACGGTCTGACCCGACGGCCCGTACTTCACCGCGTTGTCGAGCAGGTTGAGGAGCATCTGATGCAGGGCGTCGGCGTCGACTGGAGCCACCACGCCGTCGGTGAGCTCGGTGCACAAAGTGACGCCGCGCGCGGCGGCGAGCGGCGCGAACCCTTCGGCCGCCTCGCTCACGAGCGGCGCGAGCGGCGCCGGCGCCGGTGAGAGCCGGGCAAGCCGCCGCTCCGAGCGGGAGAAGTGCAGCAGGTTCTCCACCAAGTGGGTCAGTCGACGCGCCTCCTGGTCGATGATCTCGAGCGAGCGCTCGCGCTCGTGGTCGGAGCGGACGCGGCCCAGGAGCAGGGTCTCCGAAAACATGCGGATCTGGGCGAGCGGCGTGCGCAACTCGTGCGACACACCCGACACGAAGTCGGCACGCAGACGCGACAACTCGTACTCGCGGCGCAGCTGCAGCAGGGCGGCGACGACGAGTCCCGCCGTGAGCGCCAGCAACGAGAGCAGCATCGGCACATTCGATCGCGGCATCCCCCCGATTACGAGCTTGGGTGCCAGGTCGGGTCGGAGCGCCACCTGAACCTGCAGCCGGCCCATCATCGGTTCCTGGAACGAGTCCCGCGCGGCGAACAGGGGTGCGTATTGCACGGGGGAACGGTACAGCTCGACGCCGTCCGCCCCGGTGACGATCGCGGACCCCAGGGAATCGTAGCTCACGCCCCCCGTCAGCGGCCGCGGCAGCAACGGAAACTTGTCTTCGTCGGCTGTGTACAGCGGTTCGAACCCTCGCGGATCCTCTTCGATGCCGACGATGGTCCGGGGGGCCCCGGACTGGTCGTTCACCACGGTGTAGACGATCGCGCGCGACAGGCCGTCCACCGTGCGCACGATCGCGCCGAGGTGCTCCTTCGGATCGTAAACCGTGCGGCTGTGCACGGGCAGGGTGTCCTGCAACCACCGTCGCACGGCCGCTGACGGTGTCCCACCCGCCGTTTCCAGCCGGCCGCCCCGCAGGTCGTATCGAAAGGTGTAGCGGGCGAGCTTCCGGAAGTCGGCCGCGTGGGGCTCGCTGCTCACCGGCAGGTGGTTCGGCGCCGGAAGCTCGGTGCCAGGTCGACCGGCCTTTGCCCGCGAGAGGGCGTCCAGCGCCGGCCAGAACGCGTGATAGTACACGGCCATTTCGGTTCGCTGCGCGAAGCGCGCGGCGGCGAGGCGCGAGTAGTCGCGCAACACGCGCTCGGCTGTGGCCTTGTGACCGAGGAAATTGCGATACGCTTGCAGGGCGATAGCGCCCGCCAAAGCCAGCGTGAGCAGCAGCAGCGCGGCGACAAACAGCGCCCGCGGACGCGGTGGACGGGAAACAGCACTCATGGACGCTCGGGAGAGATGCACCGGATCTCGGGGAGTTTCAAGGTAAGCCCGGCGACCGCGGCAGACCGCCCCCCTGACGGTTCTCTGACACGCTCCCCACTGCGCCTCCACCCGAGGCGCGGCGGCCTCGTCTACCTTTTTGCTTCGATCAGGGTCGTGGTCGAAGTGTTGACGGCCCACTTCGCCCGACCGGTCAACCCGGGGAGCAGTTCGTGCCCCGGGTTTGGCTTATGTTCCATACGACATGGCATTCACGCTCGCCAGTGCCGCGTTCGGAGAGGGGGCCGCCATCCCGGCCAAGTACACGTGCGACGGCGTAGACGTGTCCCCGCCGCTCAGCTGGAGCGGCGCGCCGGCGGGGACGCGAGGGTTCGCCCTCATCGTCGATGATCCCGACGCTCCCGCCGGTACCTGGGTCCACTGGGTGCTGTACAATCTGCCGGCGGCCGTCTCCGAGCTCCCGGAAAACATCGCCAAGGTCGAATCGCTCGACCTGGGTGGGGCGCGCCAGGGGCGCAACGACTTCCGTCGCCCGGGCTACGGTGGCCCCTGTCCACCATCGGGACCGGCCCACCGCTACTTCTTCAAGCTGCACGCACTGGACGCCCCATTGACGCTCAAGGCCGGTGCACAGAAAAAGGATGTGGAGGCTGCTATGGAAGGCCACGTGCTCGCCACGGCGCAGCTGATGGGAACGTATGCGAGGCAGAAACGATGAGAGGCGTGGTCGCACTGGCCGTGAGTTGTACGGTCCTTGGGGGCGTGGGGTCCCGCTCTCTGCTCCCTGCTCCCCGCTCCCCGACATTCTCCGTCGTCATCCTACCCGCTGACCTGCGGGGCCTCATGAGCGCGCTCTGGGTTGAAAACAATCGTCATTGGGACGAGCTGGCCGACCAGAACACGCTGACGCAGCTGCTCGGCACCGGAAAGCCGACGCAGCGGGAGTACCTCGGCTGTCTCGTGGGAGACGTGGCAGGTGACACGCTGTTCGTGCGACGGCTCGTACACGCGGAGAATCTGAAACAGCTGCAGTTCGCGGTGGCGGGGGACTGCGAGAGCGTGGAGCGGCTGGTGGGCACGTTCCACACGCATCCCTACCGCGCCGATGCGACCGGACGTGCAGTCAAAGAGCGCGGTTTGTCCGCGATGGACTTGAAGACGTTCGCCACGGCGTCCGACATGGTCACGATGGTGATGTGGGATCTGGACTCGCTCGACGTGGCGACCAAAGCCGGGGACGGCAGCGTGCGCCACCCCGTACCACTCGCCGTCCGTTAGCTGGCCGGGCGCACGTCCGCGTCGAACACTCCCGTCAAAATCCGGCCGCTTCGCTTGACCTGAACCCAGATGCGGTAGTGGCCGGGCTTCGGAAAAGCGTACGGGAAGGACACGGAGCCGGGAGCGGGGAGCGGTTCCCCCCGATGCGCACCGGTCATCGGGGTTGCACCGCCGGGTACCGCTCCCCGCTCCCCGCTCCCTCGTTCCAACGCCGTCAGCCTCGCGCTCAGGAGCCCGCGAACGGTATCCCCCGGCTGTCGCAGCGCGAAGGTCTCGAGCGCCGCGAGTGACACCGTGCCGGCGGGATGGAGATGGACGAACACGGCGCCGTCGTCGCGGGTGAGCATTGCGTGGCCTGTCATGCCCATGTACGGCTCCAACCGCGCAGGACGACCGGAAGGATCAGTGACGACGAAGTGCAAGGGAGCATCGCGATCCACGACGATTGGTGCCGGGCTCTTGTCCCAGATCATGGTGGAGCCGTCTATCAACTCGACGACATTTCCCGTTTCCCGTTTCCCGTTTCCCGTTGTCCAGGCGTCGTCCGGATCAGTCGGCCGCCACGTGCCTGCCCACACGTCGAGATCGACCGTGGCGACGAGCGTCTCCGCGAAGCCGCTCTCGTGCACGATGTCGGCGTACGCCCGGTAGCGCCCCCGCTCGAGCGGTGGTAGTGACGCCTCGAACGTCAAGGAGTCGAGGGGGAGCGGATGGAGGTGCGCGAACGCGGCGAGCGTCCCGTCGCGCACGAGGAACAGGTGCATCAGGTGGCCGTGGTCGGGGACGAGTGGCGTCCATTGCCGCTTGGCGTTGGTCCACGAGGAGTCGTCGATCGCGAGGCGCAGCACCTGGGCACCGCCGGCCGTCCGCACGGTGGCGGTCGCGTGCAGCGGCTGGAACAAGCCGGAGCGGTACTCGGAATCCACGCCGTTCCACCACGCTCGGCCGCCCACCAGAGCGAGGGCGAGCACCATGGTCGCGACACCCATGGCTACTCGGGAGCGGAGCGTCCGTCGCCGGTCGGGCACGGCTCCGGGCTCGAGACCGCTCTCTCGCACGGCTGCACCGATCAGGGTGACAGCACCAACGAAGAGAAAGGCACTGAGCCCGAGGAGCGCGGCGCCCAGTGGCATGTCGAGGGGAAGACGACGAGTGGCTACGGCCATCACTGGAACGAGCGCGGTGCCCGACCCCGCGGCACCTTCGACCGTGACCTGCACGCTGTACGACCCGCCCCTCATCAACCAGAGGGCCGCGCTGTACAGGGTCGAGTCTCCTGGTACGTGTTGGCCGAGGTCGGGCGGTGGCGGCGCGGCGGTCTGGGGGTCCCAGTACACCGGTAGGACGAGCACGCGTCGGGGGAGAGCGCCCTGGGGGAGTGGGGAGAGCAGGCGCACGGTGATCTGGGCGAGCCCGGGGACCACTCCAGGGGTGCGGACAATCACGCGCACCGGGTACGGGCCCGCCGTGCCTTCAAAATACGTGTCGGGACTGCCGACGTGGGCGGATGCGATCAGCGCGATGACGGCGACTGCGGCGAGCCGGCCGGCGCGCCCCGTCATCGCCGCAGACCCGCCATCCAATTCCCCCACCACAACCCGATTCGGGCGGAGCAGACCGCGAGCACCGCGGCGATTCCCAGCGTCACGGGGGTGACCGGGTCTCCCTCAATGCGCCAGAACCGGTAGCGCCATGGCCCCAGTCGGCTGGAGTAGTCCCATTGGTCCACGCCAAACCAGAAGTTCCGCGCGTAGGGCGTGAGCAGGAACTCGGCGAAGAACCATTGAGTCACGAAGAACACGGCCAGGAACGTGGCGCCGCCGAAGAGCGCGAGCCGCCAATCGCGGCCCGGGCCCCACCACTGTACGACGATATCGAGCGCGGCCGCCGGCACCACGAGCAGCAGTGGGAACGGCGGTGCGACCATGTGTGTCACCGGGTTGAACACGGGGGCGAGTTTCGGCGTCGCCGGGAAGAGTTGCAGCACCCAGATCATCACCAAAGAGATCGCGAGGTACGCGGCTGCGGTGGCGGTCGCCGCCCACCTGAGCCGCGAGGCGCGGGCCACGGCGATGAGCACGAGCGGAAAGGCTGCACCCGCGACCTTGTAGTAGAGCCCGTTGTGCGCGGAGTTAGGGAAGGCGATCTGCTCGATTCCCATGATCGCGATGTTCTGAATCAGGATTCCGGCTCCGAACGCGACGAGGAGTCCCGTAGCGCGCCGGCTGGCCTCGCCGGTGCGGTTCTGGAGCGATTGCACCAGGAACAGGGCGCCGAGCTGGATGCCCGTGAAGCCGAGGGCGAGAATGACGTGGGGCGGCGACAGCACTTTCACGTCGAGCCCGTAGGCGTTGTGCCACCAATTGTCGAACGGGCCCGACGCGAGCATCGCGATGGCGCCCCAGATCGCGACCCACGCGCCAAGCGGGCCGTGGAAGCCCCAGAACGTGACGCCGGTAGCCTGCTCCTGCGCGGTTCCCGCGAACGTCGTCTTCAACACCAGCCAGCCGCATGCCGCGCCGGCCAGGGCGCCGCCCAGGTAAATCGCCAGGTGGGCGGGTGTCCAGAACGTGTCGCGGCCGATCGTGCGGTGCCACGAGATATCCCAGATCACGCCGACCACCGCGCTCGTGGCCGCGATCACAACGGCGGCAACATACCACGGGATCCGGGGCGCACGCGTGCCGATGGCAACGCTCATCACAGCTCCTTGCGGGG
>WNEZ01000968.1_pt1 | contig 33266 bp, 29 predicted proteins | sample 5400521 | NCBI WGS metagenome assembly WNEZ01 (sample SAMN13153339, study PRJNA577476) | soil metagenome | isolation source: 120 cm saprolite under Douglas fir tree site 2 hole 1 replicate 1 | place: USA:California | collected 2015-04-18 | reverse complement strand
AATCTTGTGGAAATGCGCCAGTTCGCCAAAACGCACCTCGTGCAGGATCTTGCCGGGCTGTGCGTCTCGCCAGTCATGGCGTTCCAGCGCCTGGTATTCCGCCAGCCGTTTGAGTGCTCCACGTGCAAAGCCCGGCGAAATAATCATGTTTTGTAGAGAAGCAATCAGGCTGTCACGCCCGAACAGGGTGACAAACCAGGGCACGCCCGCTGCAGGCACCCACGCCTCGTCCGATACATCCAGGTCGTAGATGCGCAGCGCGCCCATATCTTCAACCGCCTGCCGGTACATGCGATACACGTGGTCGTTTGGAGTGAGTATATCGGGGCTGCGTTCTAGCCAGCGTATCTGCCGTTCGTCAAAGTCGCTCATCTCCCCCTGTGCAAAGGTCGAGTCCGTTGCCAGGTGTTGGTGAGTACAGGGCCTGTAGATGGGTTTTTTCACGTGCAGTCCATGTTCTAGAATAATTTCCCCGCAGGTGTGCCACTTCTGGCCGGGCTCCAGTTCAATCTCGAAGAAAATGCGCCCGTTGGCGAAGCCGTGTGGAGAATCACAATTCATAAGCTGGTAGGTGACAGCGCGGTGAAAATCGTTATCAGTATAAGTAGTGCGAAGCTGACCTTCCTTCTCGCCCCACCTGCTCTGCACCCTTCCACGCTGCACAAAGCGTTTTGCCTTTACCTCAAAAATATCCGCGAAATCTGAGCGCAGAGCCAGCTCTAATACAATCCTGATCTTCTTGCCCGCGTAGTTGACAATGTAATAGTCCTCGTGAATACCCTCGCCAACGGTACGTTCCAGTGTCAGGCTAATCGTGTGCTCGTTCAGATCGCCGTCCTCGGTCGCGATCTTGGGATTGGTAAGGCGAATGCGCGCAGCGTAGAAACTCAACTGGCTGGAATTGACCAGTTCCCATGGTTGGCGGCAGATGTAGAGACGATACACGCTGATAAAGCGGGTGTCGGTGGCGTAAACCCCTTCGTCGCCTGGTGGCTTGATCTCCCCACTCTGGTTCGTGACCATGAATGTGCGGCCCTGGCTGATAACGATGCTTGGTGGAGCTACTTTGATCTCGATAGGCATACATCTCTCCTGTAAAATTGGAGGTATCCATCCCTGCCATTCTAAGCTTCCTTGATATAGGTTACTCTCCGAGGCGCCGCATCTTCAAAAAACGTATCGAAGATGTGAAGTCTTTAGCCATACAGCCAGATATCATATATCATCGACTGTCTGCCTACTCCTCCCCATGTCTGAAGGACAGGGATTTCCGCAAGCCGACAGTCGATGAGGAATGCTCTCATAGTGATGGTTCCATCAACAATCGGAGGTCAGAATTACCAGGCGCCCAAACCGGTTTGAGGAAGCGAAAACCGGGTCATGGTAGGGGCGACCGCAAGGGGCAATACCACTTAAAGAAGAAGCCTGTCAGCAAAGGAGCGGTGTGTGAGATGGAAGCCCTGATCTGGGGGACGTTTGCGGCGCAACCTGGTCTGGCTGCGTTCGAGGACGCGCGGATTGCAGCGCAAGCGGCGTGGCGGCAGCAGCGTGGCGGGCAGGCGCCACTCGGCCAGGACGTGCCGGAAGAGGACTGGGCGGGTCGGCGGCGGCACCAGCGACACGAGTGGGAGGGCATCGTGCAGCACAGCAATGGCATGCGTAAAGCTGAGGCGATCGGGGTCCAGGTCGACCGGCGCCGCCGAGGTGGCCATCAAGCAGCGAAGGCATCGTGCGCCAACTGCACCCCAGACCACTCTTGCAGCACCCCCAGGGGTGTCTTGGAGCGCAAGGGACGCGCCGCCAGGCGTTGCTGGGTGCGGGTTTCAGCAATGGTCAGTTCCACTTCCCAGCGCTCGTGCTAGAGGAGGATCAGGTCCTTGGCCGGGGCCTCCAGGGGGTCGAGCAAGGTGGTCACCAGCCGATGCACCGCGGCGGGAGCGCTGGGGCGACTGGTGCGGGACTGGGCCAGTTGAGCCAGGCGCTGGGCGGTCTGGGGTTCCAGGTGGTACTCGATGACGCGCACGGTGCGGGGAGCCTGCCAGCCCTGGCAGGTCGCTGGCGTCAACTGCACCAGGTCACTGCCGTCCGACAGCACGCGCAGCGGCTTGGTGAGCATGCCGGCTCCAGCCGCGCCCGCGCCCCGCGCGCCCGCAGCGCCTCAAAGATGGCCCCAGAGAACAGGCCGCGCTCCAGCAGCACCAGCATGTCGGCGCTGCTGGAGCGCAGCAGCCCTTTGAAGAGACGATGCGGGCTTTCCCGGCAGGGCGCAACCAGCGCGTTGACCAGCCCATGGGTCCCCGCTGCCGCCAGATACAGGCAACGCGCCTGCGGGAAGGGAAGGGAAGGGAAGGGACTGGCGCTGGGCCCACTGGCCACCCGGCCAAAGAAGGCCGCGTTGGCCGGGGTGTCCGGCACATCTTCCAGCGTCCTGTCGATGGCCATCAGCCGCCGCCCACAGGCACAGGCGCCTGTGGTCTGGGCGCTGGCCAGTGGGCGGCAGACGCGCTGGGCCAGCCGCCGCAGCACACCGATGCCCAGCGTGCGACGCCGGTAGCACCAGGCCGCCTCCGTCGGCCCCAGTGGCCCTCAGCCAGCCAGTGGCGCGCGTCAGGTGGCCGTACACGGCTTGCAGCCAGTGGCGCGGCAACAGACACCGCAGGATCACCACGTCCACCAGCAGCAGATGCGTGAGGGTGCGCTCGCGCCGTTCCCACCCCTGGGACGCGGTGAGCAAGTCGCTGACCACCTCGCGCGGGGAGACGTGCTCCACGGGGACGACTGCTACTGGCTGGCACAGCTGGTCAAGCGCAGGCACCTGCGCTCTCCTCAAAGGCCTCAGAGAACTCCTTTCTGGCTCGTGAGATCATCTGTGTGTCCAGTCTGCCAGAAATCGAGTTCTTTGTCTCTTTCTTTTAATGGGATTGACCCTTGCGGTCGCCCCCTACTCGGACGAGCGCGACCCCCCCATTTATGCCTCTGGTCCCTTGCCCACAAGTGCTACCAATCCGTCCGCCAATGATCCACGCCAACTCACGAAGTGGTGCCACCCATTAAACTCGGCATAGTGAACCTCATATCCTTTGAGGAGTAACACATCACGGAAATGCCGATTGCAGGCGACCATGTGTATCCATCCCCAATCCTCTTTCAAACCGACCTCCAGGTAGAAACGCAGAGGTAAGCGGGGAGTTGTAATAAACTGTTGAATGATCCACTCCTGCCCGAAATCCTCTTCGGGGTCTTTATCCCACCAGAAAGAGCCGGATTGTGAGAGCACGTTTCCAAAGGTTTCTGAGGCGCGCAACCCAACAAAAGCGGCGGCTAATCTGCCGTAGCTAGATCCTCCAACGATGGTTTGAGCGGGGTCGCTTGTCACATGGTAATGCTCACGAACCCACGGCATGAGTTCCTGGGTTAAAAAATCCACAAAGGGTTGATGACAGGCCAACTCGCGGTTACGTGTCTCCCAGTCTAGATTATCGAGGCATGACAGTGACTAGTGGGGGGAGCTTTCCTTCACGCACCAGATTGTCCAGAATCGTCGGGGTAGAAATGCGGTGGGTATAGAGAGAACCATCGAACAAGAGCAAGAGACCGTATCGTTCCCCGCTCCTGGTGTAGGAAGCTGGCGTGTAGACCCAGACGCGACGTTCATTATCGAGGACCTGGCTGCGCAGGTGATGGACCTCGACCTGGCCTTTCGTTCCGTCAGGTTGAGGCACAATCCAGAGCTGTGGAGGAGCACCAGGCAGTTCAAGAAGAGACAGCGCAACCTCTTGAGTATCGGATATCTCTTCGTCTTTGTGAGACACCAGCGGATTGAGCGGATCAGTCAGGAAACGGGTGCTAAAATCGACGCTCTCATCGCCTGTTTCTGTCAAAGGATCGTTGACTGAGAAGGAGTAGACTCCGCGCACATCCGTTTGGACCCGGTACGTCTTGTACCAGAGATCAGTGTCCAATAGCCTGGTCATCTGATTGTGCTCCGGATGGTCCATTCCTGCTGGCCCACCCAATACCACTACATTGTGCGTCTCTCCCTTAACGCGCCAGAGAAACGTCACCAGGTGATGGGCATCATCACCTTCAATGGCTTCTATCAGAGGTGCGCCTTGCTCACTGATTTCTTGCTTGATGCAATGTACACAAAGCCGAACGAAAAGTCAAGACACTACCCCAAGACTGTGAGTGATCAGAGCCAAGGCTCTGGCAATCCTGAAAGTCGAGCGCGATCAGAAATAAGGTCTAGTGGATAGAGGACGGTTCAGGGGTGAAGGCAGCCTGCAAGGCGGCGGCGCACTCTGCAATGGCCTGCTTACCCTGGTTTAAGATGGAAGCCATGCTCAGGAAGCCATGAATCATTCCATTGTAGCGGCTAATGGTGACGGGTACGCCCGCCGCCTTGAGCCGCTGACCGTACAGCTCGCCTTCATCGCGGAGTGGGTCGTACTGGGCGGTGATGATCAACGCCGGAGGCAACCCACTCAGATCAGGGGCCAGGAGCGGTGAGGCCAGAGGGTTCAGCTTATCTTCCTCGCCGTTCAGATAATGGTTCATGAACCAGATCATATCCTGCTTGTCAAGAAAGTAGCCATGAGCATTTTCTTCCGAAGAAGGAGTAGTGGCTGTGAAATCGGTGGCAGGATAGATCAAGAGTTGGAAGACCAGTGAGTGGCCGCCCTGGTCACGCGCCATTTGAGAAATGACCGCCGCAAGGTTGCCACCTGCACTATCACCACCTACGGCGACCCTTCCCGCGTCGCCGTTCAACTGGGCGGCGTTCCTGGCTACCCAGCGGGTGGCGGCGTAGCAATCTTCAGGCGCGGCGGGAAACTTGTGTTCGGGGGCGAGGCGGTAGTCTACCGAGACGACGATACAGGTGGCCTGATTGGTGAGGCTGCGGCAGATGTCATCGTGGGTGTCGAGGTCACAGATCACCCAGCCGCCGCCGTGAAAGAAGACTAATACTGGGAAGGGACCGTTCCCAGAGGGGGTATAGATTCTGATTGGAATATCGCCTGCCGGACCGGGAATCACGCGGTTTTCGACGTTGGCTACCGCTTCCGGTTCGCCGGACATGGCTATCTGCATTCTGGTCCCCTGGCGTATGAGTTCAGGGGTAAGGGTATACAGCGGGGGGGCGTTAAGAGCCGCCATCTGATCCAGGTAGGCCTGGGCTTGAAGGTCGAGTGGCATGCGCGGTTTTCCTTCCTTGGATTGATTGCTGAATAAAGGCGATGGAATAGGGATTCCATCCTTTGACTGAAGTGTATCCGCTATGTTATCCCGGTGTCAATTTAGCCCTTGCCTAAGGGCTCATCCGCAAATAACTTCCCTAAAGGAGGCACTTTGCGAGAAACGGTCCCTTTCGTGCTAGCGTTGCTTGAAGACATACACGTTGCTGACACCAAACCCGTAACTTTACCGACACAGCAAGGTTATGCTTGCATTTGAGAAACCAGCTCATCAGACACAAGCTCGCTGCGCTGTCTTCCAACTGCCAGCGATATCCCAGGAGAAATGCTATCCTCTGCTACTCTTTGCAGGGAGGAGTACGAGTCCGTACTGAGCAAAATGGTGATCAAAAGCAAATGCCTGAGTCAAATGGAACCGCTCCATTGTCGCAAAGCTGATGGCATCTACCAATGAAAACTCCTTATCCGTGTACATTCTGATAATCTCGAGCGCTTTTCTCTCTTCAGCCTCCCTGACACGGTAGATCCTCGTTTGGCTTTTGTAGAGGTCTTCCAGAACCTGGAATGCTGTTGCGTATCCGATACGGTTGAGAAGCAGCGTGTGCGTTTCCGCAACAATGTAATTGGTAGTGAATAGCTCTGTGCGTTCCCTGATAAGCTGATGGATGAAATGGACCGCAGCTTCGTGATTCTCATCTCTTTTATCAGCGAGCGCGAAGTAGGCTGAGGTATCGACAAAAAGCCGTCTCATGCGTCATGGAGATCACCGGCTGCATCAGCAAGATACCGGTGCTTGTTCGTAGAGGTATCTGTTGGTCCTTGGGAAGCTCCAATGCCGATGATGTGAAGGATGCTGTCCTGCGACGTAATTGCCCGGCCTCCCTTTTTTGTTTTTGGTCGCTTCATCTTCACTGAAAAAAGAGCCCCGTCGTGCTCTACAAGAACGCCTTTCCCTTCTTGTTCAATCTGTGCAAAGATCGAGGCGGCATTCGAGAGAAACTCATCAAATGTAACCGGCTCTACTTGCTGTGCCATCGTCCTTCCCTCCTTAGCCATAGTATAGCATAGTGTGTCCCAAGGAGAAAACAAGAATATTGACGTACTTGATCAGATATCCGGCAGGGCTGTTCTGGCCAATCAGTACATTTGCTCCGAGAAGCAGGGGGAGAACAACGTATTTATGTCTATAACTTTCTGCAAGTTTATGCGTCCTTTTTCAACTTCCTACAATGTTATGAGTCCAAATCGTCAAAAAGCTCTTCCTTTAGCTCTCCAATTTTGAGCGTGCGAACAGCTCTTTACTACAATGATATGCGTCCAGCGAACTGCAAAGAAATGGGGATAGTGTCATTTCTCTCATCAAATTCTGATGGACAAAATACTAGTCCTTCTCTAAGAGGTGTACTGCTGTCAGGGCATAGATCAAAGCGACCTCTGTGATCTTCTCGACTGGAACATACTCCTGGGGGCCATGGGAAACCGTCAAGATACCCGGACCATAGGCGAAGGCTGGGATGCCCTGCTGCGCATACCAGCGGATCTCGAGCAGCCCTGGACACATTTCAAAGACCGGAGTTTTTCCTACCACCTGCTCGATGCTGTGGGCCAGGGCTTGAGCCAGCGGGTGCGTTTCGCTCACACCTGAAGAGGGGGCCTCTTGAAATATCTCCACTTCGAGGTCGATGCCTTGTTGCTTGAGCTGGTCGAACAGATCCAATAAGCGCTGCTTCTCTTCTGCGAGGTTTTCCTCGGGGTTGATCCGGCGATCTACGGTGAAGGTACAATCTGAAGGCACGACGTTGAAGTTCGTCCCGCCGACACATTGTCCTCCCACCAATAGAATCGAGGCACGTGCTGCTTGCGGCTCGATGTGGAAGTGGGTCTGCCTTTTGCTAATCTCATGTTTGTAGTCCAGCAGCGCGTTGGCCACTATCAGCATGTGTTCGAAGGCGTTCACTCCTTCATAGTGCAGTCCCACATGGGCCGGTTTGCCCTTGACACGGACTCGGAGCGAGATGGCTCCGCGATTGGCATTCCACACGACTCCGCCAGTCGGTTCAGCCGTCAGCATGCCTATGCCTTGCTGCCCTAAGAGTCCGTGCTCCGCGAGGTAGTGGGACCCGCGCTGGCCTCCGGTTTCCTCGTCAGGCACGATGGTCAGGCCAATTTTTCCCTGCAAGGGGATGCCGCAGGCTTTGAGCGCTTGCACGGCGCCTATCATGGCGGCCAGTCCACTCTTCATGTCTGATGAGCCGCGTCCAAATAACTTGCCCGCGCTCATCCAGGGCTGAAATTGGGCTGGATGGGAGGCAGGAACTACATCGTAGTGTCCATGAAAATAGAGCGTTTGGTTTCCTGCGCCATAGGAACTCAGGACGCAATAGCCAGGATCAGCAGAAGGTGAAGAGGAAGCTGGAGCAGGGGTTTCCAACAGGGTGTATTCGAGGCCGATCTCAGCAAGTTTTTGGGCTATCAACTCGCTGCAGGCTCGATAGGCGACACCGGGAGGATTTTCTGTGGGGATGGCTACTAAAGCTTTGGTAAAGGCAAGTAGCTCCTCTTCATAGGTGGCAATCGTCTCTCGCAGCATTTGCTCCATGGTTGGTTTCTTGTTCACTTCCTCTACTCCGGCAAATGCGCTACTGCTTCGACTTCAATCAAGAAGTCTTCTCGGGCCAGTTTTCGTACTTCAACCAGGGTGCTCGCAGGTGGGTGGTGTGTGTTCACATAGCGGTCGCGGACCTCGCGCAGGGTTTGGAGCTGGGAGATATCAACCACGTACATATTCAACTTGACCACGCGTGTGAAATCAGTTCCAACCGCGGCAAGTGCAGCCTTGAGATTTTCAAAGACCTGTTGTGTTTGAGCACGGAAATCATGCTGACCGACGATCTTTCCTGATTGGCCAACAGCGACCTGACCAGCGATAAAGACGGTCCGCCCACGTGTGATCTCAACCACATGGGTATAGCCTGGTGGGGTCGCCAGCGTTGATGGATTAATGAAGCGTATATTTGTTGGATAAGTTGCCACTGTTTTTCCTTTCTGCTGGCAAGAAACCTTCGAGTCGTCTCTCACAGCTTTCTTTTCGCATCTCGCGGAAGGTCGTTTTCAGCTGATAGATGGATGCCTCTTCAGTATATACCTTCTGAATTCGTGATGAGCAAGGAAGACATCCCGCTCATGTATCACCTGCTTCAAAGCAGCAAACGTGCACATGAGGGAGGATTCTACTGAGCCCTGCCATCAGTCAAACCCGGTTTCCAGAACGTTAGAAAATTACGAGGATGCAGTTCCAACCATGCTTCAAGCTGAGCGCTTGTCCGAACACCACCATCGATGACCGCACGATAAATATCAATGGAGGGATGACGAAGGGCAGAACCATCTTGCATCAGTGCTTTCAATTCCAGAATTGCACGTCGGGTCTCTGGTGTGAGTGCCTGTCGAAGCGGCTCGACCAATTGCGCAGCACAGGGACCGGGATGATCACGGCGCAAGGACCACATATCAATTTTCCAGTCAGTCCCATCGTCTGTGCGGTAGATGAGTCTCCAGTACAGCCCCTCATCTGCTTCATTCAGATAATTGCCAAAACGAGCCTTGCGCACGTTTGGGTGTAACGCACAATCCCGTAACACGACGAAGCCATCTTCAATGCGCGGCACATCACAATCGATTTCCATATCAATATCGGGAGCCATTATCAGCCCATATGCTACAGCTCCAACGAGGACTGGGGTTCCGAATACCCGCCAGCGCTCGAAGAGTTGAAGCTGGGTGAGAATCTCATGAGCTATACGTAATTGCTCTTCGGCCCGGTCAAGGGCATCAATCATACGATTACCACCAGGTATTCTGCAATGATCAGATTGTGTCTGTTTCTTGGGTATAAACCTTGAAGGGATTGGGTTTGCCCTTCGAGGAAAACGATTCTTCGTGTCAAGCACTAGGCCTGAGTTTGAAGGTAACGTATCACAAATTCAGGGAAATCACCAAGTTTCAAGGGTTTTTGGTCCGCGACAGGGACATTGTATAACATTGACGTTAACGGCAATCTTGTGCTAGGCTAAGTGCATAGCCATCACCGGTCCAGTGGGCGCGATAATGGAGATGAAGAAATTACTGTGGGTAATCCTGTCTGGGGGACAGGTAATGCCCCACCCCGGGCGCGATGAATCGGGCGGCTACGCCCATCCATACGCCTCATGATGTTGTGAAACCGCGTTATCGGCTCCTACCGATACCCGGATTATTTTGTGAAAGTTCATAATTGCGACATTACGAATCCACTGTAGAAAGGTAACCAGTCATGTCAAGCGCGGCCAGGTCGAGCGAGGTATTGCAGGAGCGTCCCAGGTGGGGGGCGCTGGTGACGCTGTTTTTCGCGCCTGCTTTTATTTTCGCCAATATGTACACAACGCAGGCGATTCTGCCGGTGCTTGGCCAGGCTTTTCACGTCAGTGCGCCGACGGCGGGATTGACCGTTTCTTTGCTGGTGCTGGCGGTGGCGATCGGGTCGCTGTGCGTAGCATGCAGGGACTGCTGATGCCGGGTCTCACGAGTGTGGCGATTCCATACGTCAATGAGGAGTTTGCAGGCAGGGGGAGGGGGCTGGCGATGGGTGTGTATGTGAGCGGGTTGACGCTGGGCGGATTGTTTGCACGTGTGGGCAGCGCGGCGCTGGCTGGCATTTATAACTGGCGGATAGCGCTGCTGGCTTTTGCTATCCCTACATTGATTGCTGCGCTGGCGATGTGGCGATTCCTGCCGGAGACGAAGGGAAGGGAGGTAAGAGGGGCTTCGTCCCTGCACGGGCGCGATAAATCGGGGTCCCACCATAAATCGGGGACCTACACACCAGGCATCGCTTCGCTCGCCGTTTATGGACAATTCGCCAAGAATATCATGGATGGTGAGTTTTTCCGCCAGACGCTGCATGACATGGCGCTCCACTGGCACAACCGGAGGCTTGTAGGAGCATTCATCATCGGCTTCACGCTCTTTTTCGGCTTTATCGGCACATTTACCTACCTGCCATACTACCTGACCGGGCCGTATTTCAGGCTGCCGACGGTGGCGCTGAGCCTGGTGTACCTGCTCTGGTTGACGGGTGTGTTCTCTCCCGCTGCCGGGACGCTGGCCGGACGTATTGGCTCGCGGCGGGCCATTGTTTTCAGTATGGGGTTGGCTGCCACGGGATTGCTGATCACACTCATCCCGCTGCTGCCCGTGGTGATATTTGGCCTGGGGCTGCTGGCGCTGGGTATGTTTGCCACGGTGCCAGCGGTGAACCTCTATTTAGGCGAGCAGGCGACGACGGCTAAAGGGGCGGCGGCATCGGTCTATCTCTCCTTCTACTACTTCGGCGGGAGCTTTGGCGCGGTTTTGCCGGGCCTGGCGCTGGTGTGGGCAGGTTGGAGCGGCGTGGTGTTGCTGTGCCTGGGGATGGTGCTGGTGGCTATTGCCGCCGATATAGCGCTCTGCCGAGAGACGGGGAGGCAATCAAGGTGGTGACCCAGGAGAGGATCTGGGGATAGGTGTTGTGCCAGGAGAGGGTGTGGGTGTTGTTGCGGGCGTGGAGGTGGGTGTTATCCCGGGCGAAGGCGTAGGTGTTGTTCCGGGGGTAGAGGTTGTTTCAGGTGAAGGTGTGGGCGTCGGCGTCTGGCCTGGAGATGCTGTGGGGGGTCCTGCGGGAGACGCAGCGGGAGAGATGGTGGGAGTTGTGCCGGTCGTGGGAGGAACGCCGCTGGTGCTGGTGGGATTGGCCTGGTTACCGGGGTTCGGCGAGTTTGCTTTTTGTATGAAATAGGCAAACACCACGGATAGCAGGAGGAACGCTATTACGAGGGCTGCGAGGGCTGCTACGAGGAGAGGATTTCCTGCCCTCGTTCGGGGAGGGAGAGCTGGCGCTGGCTGGAACCCCGTGGGAGCGAAGGCGACCGGGGCCTGGTTATAGGCAGATAGGGGCGGGGGGCCGAGTACCATCTGATTAGGCTGGTAAGGGGCCGCGGGAACAGGAACGACCGGCGCTATTACCGGGTGTTGTACCTGCGTTGCAGCGAGATCAGGTGGTGTTACAGGAGGCAGTGGAAACAATGCATCCGACCACTGTCCTTTGAGACCGGCATCAAAGGCTGAGGCGAGCGCGGCAGCGGTTGCGAAGCGGTCGGCGGGCCGCTTGGCGAGCGCTTTTAGAATCGCTGCTTCCGCTGGCTCGGGGAGGTCGGGGCGCAGAGAGCGCGGCGACCGCGGCTGCTCGTTGAGATGTTTCATGCCCACGGCAAGGGGATTATCGGCACTGAAGGGGACCTGGCCGGTGACGAGCTGGTAAAGCAGGATGCCGAGGGAGTAGATGTCGGTTGCCGGTTCGGCCAGTTCCCCCTTGAAGCGCTCGGGAGCCATATAGGCCGGCGTCCCATACATTCTACCGGTGGTAGTCAGACTTGTCGGCGCTTCATCGAGCGCGTAGAGGCCGCTGTCGAAAAGATGTATGATGCCAAAATCGACGAGGTAAACGCTGCCACGAGTATCGATGAGCACGTTGCTGGGCTTAATATCGCGATGCACTACACCGTGTTGATTGGCGTAGTCGATGGCGCCTGCAAGCTGGTCCAGGTATCGCGCGATCTCAGCCAGGGATAATGGGCCGCTGGCGGAGGCCAGCCGGGTGGTTAATGTGCCGCCGGTGATGACGGGCATGATCATATAGAACAGACCCTGCTCTTGCCCGTAACCCAGTACTGGCAGAATATGTTCATGATGCATATGGTAGGCGGCCTGGGCCTCGCGCATGAAGCGAGCCTGGAAAGAGACAAACTCTTCAGGAGTAGGAGCAGTGGAAGGCATGAGTATCTTGATGGCAACGCGGTCGTGCGGATCATCCAGGCGTTGTGCTAAGAAGACGATGCTCATACCGCCTCTCCCCAGTACTTCGAGCAGGCGGTAACCCGCGATGGTGCGACCTGGCAGGTCTTCAGATCTCGTGAGCATGCGCGTCCCCCTTTTTCGCAGCACGAATACTTCTTTCTCATAGAAGGAAACGATTCAGGAGGGCAATAGATTTCACCTGGTTGCCTGCCATACCTGAACGGTCATATCTTCACCGCCAGAGGCGACTAGCGAGCCAAAGGGAGACCACGCCACGGCGAGGACTTCATTGGTGTGGCGGAGGTAATGGAAGGAAGCGGCTCCGGTGGCAGCATCCCACACGTCTACTGTAGCGCTGGCGCCTTCATTGCCGGAGGCGATATGTTTGCCATCGGGCGACCAGGCAACAGCAGACACTGTGCTGGTATTGCCATGATAGACGAGCAGGACACTTCCCGTAGCGACGTTCCAGACCTGAACCGTTCCATCAGCACTGCCCGAGGCGATGCGAGTATTATCAGGCGACCAGGATAGGGCGGCTACATGGCGACTATGGCCGCGATAAATAAGGAGAGTTTTCCCAGTGAGAGAGTCCCACACCTGCACAGTCCTGTCAAAGCCTCCCGAGGCAATGCGTGTCCCATCGGGCGACCAGGCCACGGTCTGGACCGCACTGGTATGGCCGGTATACGTAAGTAAGGTGGTCCCTGAGATGATGTCCCACACGCGCACGGTATTATCTGCACTTCCTGAGGCGATGCGCGTCCCATCGGGCGACCAGGCGACAGTAGTTACGTCACTGGTATGGCCGCCATAGGTCAGCAAGGGTCTCCCGGTGCCGGGATCCCATACCTGCACTGTTCCGTCGCGACTGCCCGAGGCGATGCGCGTCCCATCGGGCGACCAGGCGACAGTAGTTACGTCACTGGTATGGCCGCCATAGGTCAGCAAGGTCTTTCCTGTGAAGGCATTCCAGACACGTACTGTTCTATCGCTGCTGGCGGAGGCGATATAGTTGCCATCGGGCGACCAGGCCAGGGCATTCACAAAGTTGGTATGGCCGCGATAGGTGAGAATGGTGGTGCCTACGGGGTGGTTGGCATGAGGAGAAGGCGAGCGAACCACAAGAGCTGCTACAAGGTTCGCACCATCCAATACGATGATGGCCAGTGCCAGGATCAATAATCCGCTGGCGACCGCGTAGCGGGGGAGGCCCCGCCTGGGGTGGTTTTTTTGCTCGGACATGACTGGAAGCCTTTTCTCCGCCTGCAAGGGATGACCAGATATGGTTTATATAGATATATATTAATTATACCTATCGACACGTAACTTTGGGGACTGATGTTTTAGCGAGGGACGCATTGAAGGGCTACGAACGGGGCATACCTTCCGCACATTGCATCCATGCGCTTATACGTTGCATAATTAGGAAGAACTGAGCTATCCGCATGATCGACCCGGCAGTGAGAAACCTGGAAACGCTTGATGATAAAAATGTAAAACTACAGGTAACGAAGTTTGTCTTGAGAACTATACTGAGTGGGAAGGAGGTTAACTATGAAAATTGGCATCGGTCTGCCCGGGACGATTCCGGGCGTACACCGTACACTTATCTTTGATTGGGCAAGGCGGGCGGAGAGCGGGCCTTTCTCCAGCCTTGCTACTCTTGACCGGCTGGTATACCCTAACTATGAGGCGCTCATGACCCTGGCGGCAGTGGCAGGTGTGACGCAGCGCGTGCGCCTGGTGACGACTGTTCTGCTTGCGCCGCTGCGCAGGCCCGCTATACTGGCTAAACAAGCGGCCAGCCTGGATGCGCTATGCGGGGGGCGTCTTACGCTGGGCCTGGGAGTCGGCGGACGAGAGGACGACTATCGCGCCGTCGCGGTTCCGTTCAACAGGCGGGGCAAGTACTTTGACGAACAACTGGCTATTATGAAGCGAGTCTGGTCGGACCAGCCATTGAGCGCCGATGTGGGGGCGATAGGTCCACCACCGGTCCAACAAGGGGGGCCTGAATTACTGATTGGCGGCTACACACCGGCTGCGGTAGAAAGAATTGGGCGCTGGGGCGAAGGATATATCAGCGGTGGCGGTGGTCCAGAGAGGGCGGAATCGTTCTTCAAGATGGCTCAGGAGGTGTGGGAGGCCGCAGGGAGGTCGGGCAAGCCTCGCCTTGTCGGATGCACCTATTATGGGCTGGGGCCGAACGCGCCAGAGGCGATAGGCGCATATATAGGTAATTACTATTCTTTCCTGGGTCCAATGGCGGAGCAGATGGCAAAAACGATTCCTGCTTCACCCGAGGCGATTAAAGGGGCTATCCAGGGCTTTGCGAACATCGGGGCGGACGAGGTAATATTGTGGCCGTGTATTCCCAAGTTGGACCAGGTTGATCGCCTGGCAGAACTGGTGGGGTAAGAGTAGGCAGCAGGGCGAGTGATCTGTAGATACCTGTTCGATGAGCAGGAGCAGGTAAATCAGTGGGGCTTTCAATCACGATGCACACCCTTGAAGAGGATAAACTACTTATGAGCAGCAACCTCAGTTTTGAAAACACCGACACTTTCCTGATAGAAGAACGATTTTTCGTGCCATTGAGCGACATCGTCGGGAATGCGAATATCTCTGTCTATATGAAGTGCAAAGGCTTCGAAGACTACGAGGAGTTTTACCAGTGGTCATTGGCGAACCGATTTGAGTTCTGGGATGATCTTGCAAAGGAGCTCCACTGGTTTGAACCGTGGCAAACCACCTTTGAATGGACGAATAAGCCATTCTTCAAATGGTTCGTGGGCGGAAAGTGTAATATCGTGTACAACTGCCTCGATAGGCATATGCAGACCGCCACTCGCTCTAAAGTCGCGTTCTATTGGGAAGGCGATGATGGCTCAACCCGCACCATAACGTACGCAGAACTTTACAGCATGACGAATTGTTTGGCGAAGGGTCTACAGAAGTTGGATGTGAAGAAGGGAGACCGCGTAGCAATTTATATGCCGGCTATACCTGAACAAATAGCGGCGGTATTAGCTGTGGCTCGCCTGGGGGCTATACATACCGTAGTGTTTGGCGGCTTTGCAGCCAGCGCGCTTCGTGATCGCCTCAATGATGCGCAAGCGAAAGTGGTTATTACTGCCGACAGTAGCTATCGTGGTGGGAAATTGATCGAACTTAAGAGAATTGCGGACGAGGCGGTTGCCAAGGCGCCCAGCATCGAAAAGATGGTCGTTTTTCGACGACTTGGGAACGAGGTATCAATGAAAGCAGGGCGCGACGTCTACTGGGATGACCTGCTGGCCGATATACCAGAAGATACTGTCGTCCCTTGTGAGCCAATGGACAGTGAGGATCCGCTTTACATCCTGTACACCAGTGGCAGCACAGGCAAGCCAAAGGGAGTGGTACATGTCCATGGCGGTTATGCAGTTGGGCTCTATGCTACAACCAAGTTTGTGTTCGACGTAAAAGACGAAGATGTCTTCTGGTGCACTGCCGATGTGGGTTGGGTAACAGGACATAGCTACATTATTTACGGTCCGCTCATGAATGGAACAACGAATGTGCTGTTTGAGGGAATACCGACCTATCCCGCTCCAGACAGATGGTGGGGCATTGTCGAGAACTACAAAGTGACAATTCTCTACACGTCCCCAACTGCTATTCGCGGCCTGATGCGGTTCGGCGAAGAATGGCCTGCAAAGTACGATCTTTCTAGCCTGCGACTTCTCGGTTCCGTAGGGGAGCCAATTAATCCCGAAGCCTGGATCTGGTATCGCCAAAATATCGGGCACAACCAAACCCCCATTATGGATACCTGGTGGCAGACGGAAACGGGTATGATTTTAATCAGCCCCACTATCGGCCTGCCACTCAAGCCAGGCAGCGTAACCCGTCCTTTGCCGACAATCGAGGCCGAGGTCGTTGACAAGAATGGTATTACTGTGGGTCATGAAAAAGGGGGATTCTTGATCATACGGCGGCCCTGGCCAGGCCAAATGCAAACAATCTATGGCGATCCAGCTCGTTATGCAGCCTACTGGAACACGATACCAGGTGTGTATTTCACAGGTGACGCTGCCACTATAGACAAGGCTGGCTACTTCCGCATTCAGGGACGAGTAGATGATGTCATTAAAGTCAGTGGCCATCGATTAGGGTCAATGGAGATCGAGTCGAGCCTGGTCGGCCATCCTGTTGTGGCAGAAGCAGCGGCCATCGGCAAGCCAGACGAAGTCAAGGGAGAGCACGTCAAAGTATTTATCATCCTCAAGAAGGGTTTTGAGAATTCAGACAAACTGGCAGAGGAGCTAAAGCTGTATGTTCGAACCACCGTCGGCGCACTCGCCGTACCAGACGAACTTGAGTTTGTGCAAGGTCTCCCCAAGACGCGTTCCGGTAAAATTATGCGGCGTGTCTTACGAGCCAAAGAACTGGACGAGCCAGTCGGTGACATCAGCACCCTTGAGGTTTAGTGGTGCTGGTTACTCAACCTGGAGTATCCGTTCTTTCCGGCGCAAGACGTATGCGAAATGTTTTTATCTCAAAGGGCCTTACTTGAAACGGTAGCGTGTTTCCTTGATAGGAGACATCGTTGATTGGCTCCTCCAGAAGGTTACACTCTTGCGCGGAAAGAATTGATGTAGCAAAGGTGAGCGTGCCCCGCCCGCGCTGGTTATGGGCTTCGTATAGTCGCACAATCAGACCATCCCCATCCTCGGCAGGTTTCACCGTCTCGACTACGACGTGCATGCACTCTGTTTGTATAAAAGAAGTCCCACGATAAATTGGGCTCCCACGATAAATCGGGGAGCTACTGCCCGTTGTAGGTACGGTAGGGATGAATGTGGCCTTCTTTTGACCAGCCACGCACACTACCGGAACGTTGAGTTCGTAGGCACGCCGTACGCTCTGCGCCTCCCTCCAATCCCCTACATGCGGCAAGAGGCTATAAGTGAAGCGGTGCAAGCCTTCATCTGCATGAGCATCAGGATAGACACCGGACTTAAGAAGCGTCAGGCGAACGACATTATCGTGAATATCATGCCCATACTTACCGTCATTAAGCAAGCTGATACCGTATCCACCCTCGCTCAAATCAATCCAGCGATGAGCACAGACCTCAAAACGTGCCATATCCCAGGATGTGTTTCGATGCGTGGGGCGCTCAACGTTGCCAAATTGGATTTCATAGGTTGCGCGTGTGCTGTTGATCGCCAGTGGAAACGACGCTTTCAACAACGTCTGGTGTTCGTGCCAGTCGATCTCGGTGGCAATGTCGATGCGCGGCGAGTTGCGCCAGAGCGAAATACGTTGCGTGATGCGCGAGGATAAGTATGGGTGGACAATCTCGACGGTTGCGCGCACCGGTCCCTCTTCGACGATGCGCATAGATGTTACAACTTGCACTGGATACGGCTTCTCCTCATAAAAGAGATCGATATCCCAGGCGTCGAAATTCAGGGGACGATCCTCATAGGCGATAAGCTGGTTGCCTGTTTGCCCAGGGGCAAGAACATCACGCTCTGCACGTTTGTCGTAGAGCCGACTGATCTCTCCTTGTTCATCGATCCAGAGGTCATAATACCCATTCTGCAAGACGATTGTCTTTTCATCAGCGTAGGCAGCGCGAGTCGTAGATGGCATCTGCGCCTCACCAGATTCCGCATTGCTGGCTGCCGATACGACTTGCACTCCACATGGGGGAACGCGCACACCATCCAGCAGGAAAACCTTGTTCCCCTCCCAGTCAGTTGTTTGCTGGGCATGCGGAAGAGATAATGCAAGCTGCGCTGGCACCTGTATAGGGTCCGAGCGTTCCCACGCCAGGGTATTCAACAGGAGGAGATCCTGCTCTCCTGCAGGGATGTGTTGCAGGACAACAGCGATTGCTTCGTCGTATATCTGCTTTCCTATGGCATGTGCCTCGGCATAGATCCGCTCGGCATCGTCATAGACTTCACGGATCGATGAACCGGGCAGTACATCATGGAATTGATTCAGGAGTACGAGCCGCCAGCCCTGATTCAGTTGCTCCTGGCGGGACGGCATGCCATAGAGACTGGCCCAGGCATTCAGCAATTCCACTTCACGGTAAAAGAATTCAGCTCGCCGGTTAGCCTGCTTGACGCGTGCCTGTGAGGTATATGTCCCCCGGTGATACTCTAAGTACAGCTCTCCTACCCATGAGGGCAAACGCGGATTCTCCCACACGCGCTGGTAGAGTTCCGCGAAGTAATCTTCGGCTCGACCGGCACGAACCTGGGGAAAGTCCGGCAGGTCCGCCATGATTTGCATCCGCTCCATTTGTTCTTCCGTTGGTCCACCACCACCATCGCCCCAGCCATACAGATACAGCAAATGATCGTTGATGTCCTGTTGACGATAGTTCATCCAGGTCCCTGTCATATCGCTAGGCCGCAAGGGGCCGTTGTAGCTATAGAAAGTTGTCGTTGCATCCAGTTCTGGCGCCGTGATAAAGTGAGTCAGGACCTCAGAGCCATCGATGCCGCGCCAGCGAAAGGTATCACAGGGCATACGGTTAAACTGGTTCCAGCTAATCTTCGTGGTCATGAAGACGGGAATATTGCAACCGCGCATAATTTGTGGGAGCGCGGCACTATAGCCAAAGACATCTGGTAACCAGATATGACGGGGCCTGACACCAAATTCTTGTTGCAGGAAGCGCGTGCCATGCATAATCTGGCGGATGAGCGACTCGCCAGAGGTAAGGTTACAATCCGTTTCAACCCACATCGCACCTACCGGCTCAAAACGTCCCTCCGCGACACGCTGTTTCACCCGCGCATAGAGTTCAGGAACGTCCTCTTTCAACCATTGAAGCAGTTGCGGTTGGCTCTGGCTATAGTGGTAGTCGGGATAGCGCTCCATCAATCCCAGCACATTAGAGACAGTATGAGCGATCTTCTGGCGGGTTCTCCAGTAAGGCCACATCCACCCGACATCGAGATGGGCATGTCCGCTGACAGTGATCTGCGGGCGGTCGGGTCCCACGATAAATCGGGGTGCTACAGTAGGTCCCCGATTTATCGTGGGTGCCCGATTTATCTCGGGATATTCCTTGAGCAGGTACTCATAAGCGGCCTGAGCCGAGTCGGCGAAACATTTACCCTGCCAGCCCTCGCGCAGATCGAGCATGTTATAAGCCATATTGAGACGCGTTAATAAGGCATGACGAGCCGGATCACCTTCGTTGAGTGTGAGAGATGCTTCCAGGAGCGTCTGCATCAAGTGATAGAGTTGCCAGCTCACCATGCAGCGCGGGCGCAGCGTCAAGCCACCAAAGGGCAGAGGAACGCCTGTGTAGACCTGGAGCATCAACGTATGAGATTGCCCATCGCACGTTTCTTCAGGCAGCAAGAGAACAGGATGCCGCCAATCGAAAGCTCCGATAGCGCGCCCATCAAGAAAAACAGTCGCTTCCAAGAGGAGCAAAAGAGGATCATTCTCAGGGGTATCCCAATGCAATTGTAGGACCAGGGGCAGCTTTTGCAAGGAATTTCCCTCGATAAATCGGGCTCCCTCGATAAATCGGGGAGCTACGGGCAGAGGAGTCATCAGCCAGCTTGTTCCATGCTTCAGCCCCCAGATCACTCCTACTTCCAGCGGACGCCACTGTGTATCTGTATGCGATGGTATAGCCATGGGGCCAGTGGCAGCAATACTATAGACCGGGGAAAGCACATGGGCTGGCCCTTCGGTCGCTTTGCTCAATGCTTCAAGACTATTACGAAGTTTTTGGACAGTAAATACCACGAGAAATTCCCTTCATGTTTGCACTTTTGTAAGGGGATTGGAGGAAGGGACACGATGTGGTATCAAGAAGGTGAAGAATAAGCTTTTCGACCACGGAGGTGTCCCATGCCTGTCCCCATTATTAGGATACACACTTGTGCCAATTTGCTGAACGGTTCCCAGCCTTTTAGCCTTTGAGGCCTCCGCTGACGCCGCGCACAAAGAAGCGCGATACCAGTGTATAAAGTACGACGGCTGGCAGCGCGTACAGCATAGCGTAGGCGGCCAGTTGGCCGTAGTTCACCTGACCATAACTGCCGAAGAACGTATAGATATGCACCGAAGCCGGCAGTAGATTCTGGCTTTGCAGGATAATCAGGGGAACGAAGAAGTTCGTCCATGCCACCAGGAAGCTCCATACGCCGACCACTGCAATCCCTGGCGCGGCAAGCGGGAAGAGCACGTATATGAGCGATTGAAAGGTCGAAGCGCCATCAATCCAGGCCGCCTCTTCCAACTCGAAAGGGACCGAATCGAAAAAGTTCTTCATCAGCCAGATACAGAAAGGCAATGCACTGGCAACAAAGAAAAGAATAACCCCCTGGAGCGTATCAATGAGGTTCAGCGAGGCATACATCGCATAGAGCGGCGTCACCAGAGCTAGAACGGGCAGCGAGCTTGTGAAGAGGATGGCGTACATGAGGGGGCCCTTGAGGGGAAACTGGTAACGCGAGAGCGGATAGGCTGCCAGGCCCGCGAGGATGATCACCAGGAGCATCGTACTGATTGCCAGGATGAGGCTGTTGCCGAAGGGGCCCGCGACGAGTCCATTGGTGATAATCGTTTGAAAATTGATCAAGCTGAAATGAGCAGGTACCGTGACCGATAGGGTTGCACTCGGATTGAAGCTTGCCAGGATGGGCCATAAGAGTGGCACCAGGAAGAATAATCCGAGGAGCACCAAGATAACGTAGGCGGATGCCGAAGTCAGGCCGCGACGAATAGCCATGTTTCTCTCCTCTTACTCCATTTCGAACAGTTGGGAGCGTGATAGAGCAGGATACATATCCGGCAAAAATCTCCTCACTGCTCGTTAGAGGTCAACGCGCAAAACACGGATGTACAACAATGCAAGGATGGCTCCCACCACCAGGATCAGCAGTGAGATAGCGCTTCCATAGCCAATCTGGTAGAACTGGAACGCCTGGCGGTACTGGTAGATGGTCAAGAGTTCTGTATTGGGACTGCTTCCTCCTGTCAGCACATAGACCAGGGTGAAATCGGAGAGCGTCGCCAGGGTGATGAGTAGCAGATCAGTGGCAATACTGCCCTTGATGAGGGGGAGCGTAATATAACGAATACGCGCCCACAGACTGGCACCATCAATCGAGGCCGCTTCGAGCAATTCCGGTGGGATGCCTTCTAACGCGGAAGCGTACAGCAGCATCGAGAAGGCCGTACCGCGCCAGGTGTTTGCCACAATGATCGAGGCCATCGGGTAGTCCTGAAGCCAGGCATGTTGGGGCAGGCCGAAGGTTGCCACGATCGAGTTCAGGAGGCCAGGGGCCAGGACACTTTGCGGGCCACCAGCAAGGAAGGAACTCCAGAGGAAACCAGCTACCACGTCGGGAATCACCCAGGCGACGATAATGATAGCCCCCAGGACCGCCTTAAAGGCGCGCTGTCGATGACGCATCAACATGGCTAAAAGCAGTCCTAGCAGGGCCTGGCCGATCAACGCTGAGCCAACCAGGTATGTCAGCGAGACACGGAAGGCGCTGAAGAACTCTGCATCATGCAGGATTTGCACGAAATTTTGTAATCCGACCCACTGAGGGGTTGCCGCGCCTACACCCGTCAAGGACATGTTGGTGAAAGAGATATAGAGAGCCCAGAAAGCGGGGCCGAGCATAAAAACAGCGATAATCAGGAAGGCGGGGGCCATAAAGTAGATGCCCAGACGCAGTCGCTTACGCCGGATGTGTCCATTGGCGGGTGTAACCATCTGCACTGGTTGCACCCGCTTCGTCTCAACTTGCATATTCCAACTCCTCAGCCAGGGATGGATCGCGGAACTCTCAGGGCGACCGCAAGGATCGCCCCTACCATATGCGATCTTCGGTGACTGATCCGTCTATAGTAGGGGCGGGGCTTGCCCCCGCCCTGGGAATACCGTGATCCACCCTCACCAGCAGTTAACAATACATGCGTATCGTCGATAGAAGTTTAAAGGAAACCCCTACCGAACAGCAAGTAGTGAGGATCTCCGCATGCTACGTTCCCTGTTCGACATTGTTGGGACCTGCAATCCCCGCGACCGCCTGGGCGTAGGCACTCATCGCGTCAGAGGGTGACTGACCGCTCATCACATGCTGCATAGCGGCGTCGATCTGGAGCGAAATCTTGGGATACGCCGGGAAACCTGGGCGGAATTGTGTGAAAGCCACCAGGCTCGTGTAGAACGGGTTCAGCGGGGTGTCGTGATACACGGGTACATTGACGATATCCTGGCGTGGTGTAACCTGCCCGTCCGCAACGTCGTAGGTTCCTAATAAGTCCTGACTGTTGGCGGCCTTGAGTACCTCGAATGCCTGGTCTGGATGGGTCGACTTGGCCGTAATGGAGTAGGCCCAACCGCCGGAGAGAGTGACATAGTTGGGAGCCTGCCCGAATTCGGTCGGCATCTTGGCGACACCCATCGTCTGCTGCCACTGCGCCCACGGCGCTGGACCGCCGGAATACCAGTTGCTGCTGACCCAGGAGCCATCGATATCAATGCCAAGCTTCCCCTGCGGGATAAGTTGTTGCTGAAGCGTATTAGCAGCCTGGGTACTCAAGGCAATATCGTTGGTGGGTCCAAGCAGATTCGATGGATTATAGATCTGCTTGACGAAGTTGAGCGCATCGAGAAATCCCGGGCTGGAAGCAACCCATTTCTGCGTCGAGTAATTGTAGAGTGGATTTTTGGTGCCGTAGAGCAACATCTCGAAGCCCTGCATCGAGGAGGCCTCATCCATCGGAATGCCTGAGTAGAGGTTGATCGGGATGACACCGGGCACCTTCGCTTTGATCGCGCGAGCAGCCGACAGAATATCGGCCCAGTTTTGGGGCTGCCAGGTAGTGGGGAGTCCTGCCTTTTGGAAGATATTCTTGCTGTACCAGATCAGGCGCACATCGGTACCGTCCATCACGCCGTAGTTGTGACCGTTGAACGTCGTGATCTTCTGCATTGCAGGGAACCACTGCTGGCTGTATTCAGGCCAGGCAGCCAGGTACTTATCGAGCGGGGCCAGGTAGCCGGCGGTCACATCAGAGCTCACCAGGAAGCTGTCCTCGCGCACGAGATCGGGAGCCGTGGTGGCGGAACGCATCATCAGGTCGAGCTTCGTGTAATAGCTTCCCTCGTCAGCAATGATAGGTTCCAACTTGACTTTGATATTGGGGTTAGCCGCCTCAACACGCTGTTTCACCTTCGCCCACCACGCCCCTTCAGGATAGGGTGGAGGACCAAACTGCTCATAGGCGACAGTAATGGTGGCCGGTCCGTTGCTACTGGTAGTAGAAGGGCCACCGCAAGCCTGCAATACAGTTACTCCGGCGAAAAGCAGGACGAAAAGAGAAAGAGGGAAAAAACCCAAGCTTTTCAATAGCCTGTGCATAACACATCTCCTTGTTGATTGTACAGGACAGCGAGTCCTTGCAACTCTGTCGGTCAACGTCGGTGTGTACAATGAGCTTCAGTATCTCATGAACCAGGCACACTAGCAAACAACCAGGAAAGCTAGAAGGGGATAAAAGTGGTAGTCAGTTAAGAATGCTGGAATGTAGAGTCTCGGCTGCACCTCCTCTCGGCTATTATCGGGACGCTTATCACAAATACCATAGGTTAAGTATGGGTTAAAAAACGGAATTTGTCAATGGATATTTTTCAAGAATAGAAGCAGATTAAGTAGTGGAGATCTCATGAGTTGAGCTTGATTTGGTGATTGGTCCCCACATAATGCCGCTCCGTCTCCTCAGTACTTATTCTAAAAATCAGCTATTTTCCGCGTATCTATCTTTAAAAATCGAAAATCAATATGCCGAAATCCGAAAATTCGTTGGGTGTTTGCTTGCATAATATGCACAGATATGCTAAGCTTTGCCTAGTTTTGGCGCCACCATGCAAACCCTTTATCTCGTGCATCTCACATGTTACTGAAGAAGGAAGACTGATTTGATAGCGAAGCTGAGCAAAAAGGAGCGAACAAAGATTCTCCACACCCAACTCATGACCTATTTTCGTGAGCGCATTCGTGATGGGCGCCTGCCGGCAGGAACACGCCTGCCGGCCGATGGAGAGCTGGCTGCCAAGTATCAGATCAGCCGTGATACCGTACGCCAGGCACTCGCGCTGCTAGTAAACGAGGGTTTGATCGAACGGGTACAGGGACGGGGCACGTTCGTAAGCCAGCCAGCATCAAACGGTAGCCCGGTGACGCAACTTAAACAGAAGCAGGTCGGCTTAGTCCTCAATCGAACCTTGCGCACACACGTGAATATGAATCTCCTGGTCGGTGTCGAACAAGCAGCAAAATCACATGGCTATAGTGTCAGTTTCACCTATGCAGAAGGCAACCAGGAGCAGCAAGCCCGCGATATCGCCCGCCTGCGAGCGAATCATGTCTTAGGCATGATTATCTATCTTACGGGTGACTCCACCCATGATGCCTCGATCCAGCAACTTCAGGCCGATCATGTCCCCCTTGTCTTGATAGACCGCTATATTCCTGACCTGGCTATAGACTATGTTGGTGTAGACAACGCTGGTGGTGGCTATCGTGCCACAGAACACTTACTCATTCTGGGTCACAAGAGAATCGGCTTCATTTTCTCCTATGAAGAAACTTTGCAAACCACTTCAGTCTATGAGCGCTGGCAAGGCTACTGTAAGGCATTACAAAAGTATGGGGTCCCATATGATGAGACACTGGTCGTTCCCGATTTAAATCCGTGCTATCAAGCGGCAGAATGGCCCATTAGCTCGGTCCCAAATGATGAGACACTGGTCGTTCCCGATTTCAGGCAGCTGCAGGCGGATACCCATGAAGGGTTGGTTGGATTTTTGGAACGCCCTGATCGACCAAGTGCCATCTTCGCCGTCAACGATTACGTTGCACTGGACGTAATGCAAGCGGCCAAAGCCATTCACCTGCGCATACCGGATGATCTTGCCGTAGTTGGCTTCGATGACATGGGGTTTGCTGCCCACGTGAATCCACCCCTTACGACGATCATGCAGCCATTCATAGACATAGGATTACGAGCCGGCGCCCTACTAATTAGTCGCATCGAGGGAATCGTTGGCGTTCCTAAGCATATCGAGCTGCCAACAAACTTAATCATTCGCGAATCATGTGGTGCACAACTCCATGTAAAAAAGGGTCTCTCACTGTCACAGGAGAAGATCAAGGAGTCTCCCAGTCCACTCCAGGGAAATGATTTGTCGTATTTTTAGCTCTCACTGCCTGATGAAAGAATTTCAGCTCTCAACGATGATAGCTACATCGATGTGACCGCTGCTGACTGCTACAGGCTGTTGTGGGTGGTTGGGGCTGCTAGAGGGTAGCTGCGGGCATGAGAAGGTTCCAAGCATCCTGTCTATACCTATATACATGCTGGGCGTATCGCTGGTGATCGTCAATGTACATTGAGCCTTTGGCTTCAATGAGAGGTCCCAGGATGCGTTCTCATGGTCAATATCGATGCGTACATCGCCGCCATCGATGTCTTCTGAAAGTGTGTAGGTACCTGGGCCGTGGTACCCGTAGAAGGCTAAGAAGATGGACATGCCCGCGTGTGCTACATCGATAGTGAATTCTCGATGACCATGACGAAGTTTAGAAGTGGGTGAGGAAGCATGAATCGTGTATACGCCTGTAACTCCACCGTAAAGTGTGAAACTGACAGTACTCGCGCCGTTTGCTACAGTAGTAGCATTTGTGGGGAATGGACTGCCGGTTTCCAGCGGTCCAGTTTGCGCAGGCGTTTTTTGCACCGCTCCTGGACTGTTACTTAGATTACTGCATCCTGCCAGCAGAAAAAGCAGTACCATTGCTGTTGCCTCAAGCCAATGGCACCACCACCTGTGCATGATTGTTCTCCCCTGCTTTGTGAATACAGCTGTCTTGCTAGCCTTTGACTACGCCCATGGTTATGGTAGTGTTTTCCTGTCCTTACGTATGCTGTGCCTTGTCGTAAAGAGCGTACCAGGTATCGTCATAGTAAGGAGAGAACATGTGCCCAGGCTGCATACTACTGGTGAAGTCGTTATGGCCGTTGAGGTACCAGTTGCCGCTGAGCTTAATGAACCAGGGTCCACCGCTGGAGCCACCGGTCATATTGCAAGGGATGGAGACTACGGTGCCTCCCCCATGCTGCCAGCTTTTGCCGGAGGCACCCTCGCAGGACTGCCTGGTCTGGCCATCGAATGGATACGCGGCGGGATAGCCATAGGCATAGAAGGATTGATTGACAGGCTGATTATACGCCAAACCGGCGCCGCCGACTATGTCGGTCAAGACACCCTGGCTATTGGGAGAGACGATGGCCATGCCAAAGTCATGATGATAGTCATTAGGCCTGGCATGTATCCAGTCGGAAGGGACCTCAAAATCGCGAGCGGCCCAGCAGCCATAAGGCGTACTGCCGCTATCGTACAACGGGCAGAAGATCAAGTTCTTTACCCAGTCACCATTCCAGTAGAGGCAGTGCCCAGCGGTGTCAACAACACTCTGGTTGAGGCTTGCGACGGCAGTACCAGAACAGACCATGTCTTGACCAGCGGCGTTGGTAAAAAAGACTTTCCCAACGGTCGAGAGGGGATAAGAAGGATTCCCATTACGTGGGGGCTGTCCCTCTTGCTGGGCTGCTTTGCCCAGGCTGGCGTTGATTTTCTGTGTAAGATCGGAAGCGTTGCTGTCCTGCTGATCGGCGTCGGTGGCATCGCGCATGTTAGCCGCTGTCCAATGCTTGATGGCAATGTTGGGGTTCGTATCCACCAGGTACACAACGATAGTCTCCGAAGGAGCTAACACCGAAGTGTACACAAAACGCGCAAGTGCAACCCAGTAACTCACGTACACAACGTACACAATGGCAAGCAGACAAAGAATGATCCAGCCAGCCAGGGGCAGTTGGATAGGTCTGTTATGTCGTGGCATCTTGCCTCTCTCTTTCATCAAGAATGGTGTGGATCAGACGTGTGTGGAGGGGGTTGCGGGCGCTGTTTCTTTCGCTTGAGAGCCTTGACGTGCGGCAGTTTGGCGGGTTTGGCATTGCGCATTTTGTCCGCTGTCCAATACTTGAGGGCGTCATCGGGAGAAGTATCCACCGAGTGCTTAATGATAGTGGCCGAAGGATCTCGTTTCGAAAAACGCTTCCATGCAAGCAGGTACACAATGGCAAGCAAGCAAAGAAGGATCATACCAACCAGGGGCAGTTGGATAAGCCTCTGTTGTAGTGACATCTTGCCTCTCTCTTTCATATCTTTTTCCTCCCTACACTTTCCAGGAGCAGCTTTTTCCTGGGACGAGGATCATGTTTCCTCTATAGAGAAGTATACCACCATTTCTTGATTTTAAGAAGATCGGCAAACCCGTTTGGGCCTCATTCTGGCGACAAGCCCCAGTGTTCCGGGGAGCGCCAGAGGCTGGAGAGGATCAGTTCGCGAATGAACAGCAATTCCTTGGGCAGCCGGTCGTACAGTTTCACGAACAACTCCTCGTGCGAGAGCAATTCCTGCTGCCAGACGTCGCGGTCAACCGACATCAGCTCGTGGAACTGCTGGCGCGTGAAGCCTTCTATCCCACGCCAGTCCAGGTCCTCGTAGCGCGGCATCCAGCCAATCGGGCTCTCGATGCTGACCGCACGACCGTGAGCACGTTCAACGATCCACTTCAGGATGCGCATGTTCTCGCCGAAACCTGGCCACAGGAAATGGCCCTGTGCGTCGCACCTGAACCAGTTCACGTTGAAGATGCGCGGTGGGTTGGGCAGATGCCGCCCGAAGTTCAGCCAGTGGTTGAAGTAGTCGGCCATGTGGTAACCGGCAAACGGCAGCATCGCGAACGGGTCACGGCGCACCTGGCCGAGCTTGCCGACGGCCGCAGCGGTCATCTCCGAGCCCATGGTGGCCGCAGCATAGACACCGTATATCCAGTTGAACGACTGGTAGACCAGCGGCACCGCGTTCGCGCGCCGACCACCGAAGATGAACGCTGCGACCGGGACGCCCTGCGGGTCGTCGGCCGCAGAGTCGATCACCGGACACTGGCTGATTGGCGCGGTGAAGCGCGCGTTCGGATGCGCGGCCTTGCGCCCGCTACCCGGCGTCCAGTCCTGGCCGGTCCAGTCGACCAGGTGCGCGGGTGGTGCTTCGGTCATGCCCTCCCACCACACGTCCCCCTCGTCGGTCAGTGCGACGTTGGTAAAAATGGTGTTGGCACGTATTGATGCCATCGCGTTCGGGTTGGAGGTCGCGTTCGTGCCTGGCGCGACGCCGAAGAAGCCGGCCTCGGGGTTAATCGCGTAGAGCCTGCCGTCCGGCCCTCTCTTGATCCAGGCGATATCGTCTCCCACGGTCGTCACCTTCCAGCCCTCTTCCTGGAACGCTTTGGGCGGGACGAGCATGGCGAAGTTGGTCTTACCGCAGGCGCTCGGGAAGGCGGCGGCGACGTAGGTCTTCTCGCCATGCGGATTCTCAACGCCCAGAATGAGCATGTGCTCGGCCAGCCAGCCCTCGTCGCGCGCGAGCACTGAAGCGATGCGCAGCGCGAAGCACTTCTTGCCGAGCAGCGCGTTCCCTCCGTAGCCTGAGCCGTAGGACCAGATCGCGCGCTCCTCGGGGAAGTGTACGATGTACTTGGTCTCTTTGTTACATGGCCACGGGATGTCCTGTTGGCCTGGCGCAAGCGGCATGCCAACCGAGTGCGCGCATGGGATGAAGTCGCTGTCTTTCCCCAGCACGTCGTAGATGACACGACCCATACGGGTCATGATGCGCATACTCACCGCGACATAGGGCGAATCGGTCAACTCGACGCCAAGGTGCGCGATCGGCGAACGGAGAGGCCCCATACTGAACGGGATCACGTACATCGTCCGCCCGCGCATGCAACCGTCGAACAAGCCGCGGAGCGTTTCCTTCATCTCCCTGGGGTGAACCCAGTTGTTGGTTGGGCCCGCGTCGGTCTTGCTCAGAGAGCAAATGAAGGTGCGGTCTTCGACACGGGCGACATCGCTGGGGTCGGAGCGGGCCAGGAAGCTGTTGGGGCGTTTCTCGGGGTTGAGCCGGATGAAGGTGCCAGAGGCGACCATCTGCTCGCACAGGAGGTCGTACTCCGTCTGAGAGCCGTCGCACCAGTGCAGCTGATCGGGCCTGCACAGGGCAACCATCTCTTCGACCCAGGCACGGAGCTTCGTATTGGTGACATAGCTCGGGATATGCATTGAAACCTCCGACTGGTCATATCTGCTCTGCTATTTTAGCAAGAATCGAGCAACCCCTGCAAGACTGCTGAATTACCCAGAACCCAGCATGCTGAAAGGGAAAGGTGGTACAGCTACCCATCCAAGGTTTTTAGCAATCGAGGTAGTTCACGGCGTAAAAGTTTCCCCGAAGAAGTATATGGTAGCTGTTCCGCAAGGTAGATAGCCTGTGGCTGTTTGTAACGGGCCAGTTTTTGCGCCATATAGTCCTGTAACTCCTGGGTGCTCACTGTACTACCGGCATTGAGAACAACAAAAGCAACTGGCACCTGTCCCCATCGAGGATCCGGCTTTCCGCACACACCAGCCTCCTTTACAGTGGGATGAGATTGCAAGACTGACTCAATCTCGGCAGGGTACACATTCTCCCCGCCGGAGATAATCAAATCCGCGCGGCGGTCAAGTACGAAAAGATAGCCATCTTTATCAAGATAGCCAATGTCACCTGTAGCGAACCAGCCATCTTGAAATGCCTGAGCCGTTGCCCCCGGTCTGTCAACATAGCCGGGTGTAATTGTCGGCCCTTTTAGAAATATCTCGCCTGGCTCTCCTGTGGAAGCTTGCCGATTTTCGTACATAATGCATAACTGGATGGGTGGGAGAGGACGGCCCGCAGAACCAAGTTTACGAAGTGCATCCGTCGGCGAGAGCGTAACTGCCTGCGAACAAGCCTCCGTCAGCCCATATGTCTGTACAACTGGGATGCCGTGCAGCATACATGCTTCAAGCAGCGAATGGGGGACAGGACCTCCGCCAAGCAGTACACAGCGGAGCGTCGCAGGATAGAGTACACCACCCCAGTTGGTGTTGAGATCGGCGAGCATGCGTTGCAGCATTACAGCGACTACCGAGATAATGGTTATTTTGTCCTTCAAGATTGAGCGCTGAGCCAACTGCATTCCACCACTGCATTCCATAAGTGATGAGTACACCTTTCGGCTGACCGGTTGTACCGGATGTGTACAATATTGCTTGTGGCTCACCGAGGTCAATGAGGGTTCTCAGGGGAATATCTTTTTCTGGTAGCTCACTTAAAATTGTTTCACCCCTCTTCGACTCATTTGCCAGCGTGGCAAGAGGCAATTGCGGCACAGCTAGCGCGATCTCGGTTGCCAGACTCGCATAATTCTCATCACAGACAAGGAGCGAAGCATGCACATCGCGCACCTGCCAGCATAGCTCTTCAAGCGTCAAACGCAGGTTTAGGGGCACCAGGATAGCCCCAAGTCGTGTCAGTGCGTGAACAAACACTACGTAAAGCAATCCATTGGCTGCTAGCAGGGCCACACGGTGTCCCTCCTGAACTCCTAATGTAGCAAGTTGTCGTGCCTGCCGAGTCGCCTGGCGATCAAGCTCTGCAAAGCTCCATTGTGCCTGGTCACATTGTACCGCCAGGTGTCCCGGGCGATTCTCGGCGCAGCGAGTCAGCCAATCGGGTAGAAAAGTGTGAGATGCATTCAAATGGTACCTCTACTACTATATCTATGCAGCGCTTCCTCGTCCAGCGCGATTCCCAGGCCAGGACCTGTTGGCACTGCCAGGAAGCCATCTCGAACAGGCAAGTCATTCATCACCAAGTCATCAACCAGCAGGTGAAGTGTCGCGAGACCGCACTCGAGAGTCACGGCAGGTGATGCAGCGGCGAGGTGCAGCGCCGCTGCCACGCCAATACCTGTCTCGATAGCGCTTGTAATGACACTGCATACTCCCCGCTCTGCTGCTGCCTGCATGATCTGCTGCCCGGCACGCAGTCCCCCGGCAAGCTGGGGCTTGATAACAAGGATATCAGCCGCTTCGTTATCGAGGACGAGTTGGGCGCTCTCCAGGCCATGCAAGGCTTCGTCAACCGCGATTGGGATGGGTACGGCTCGACGAAGGGCACGCATGCCTGCAAGGTTGTGTGCCTTCAGGGGCTGCTCGACATACTGTATATTGTATGGGACACAATGGGAGAGGATTGCAATGGCTTCCTCAAGGTTCCAGGCCTCATTTGCATCCAGACGGAGATGCATCGTCGGCCCGATTGCGTCGCGCACGGCTGCGACGCGCTTGACCTCTTCCTGGACGCTGCCTCCCAAACCTACTTTTAGCTTCACACACTGGAAGCCAGGAGCAATGGCTTCCCATGCAGTCGCAATTGCACCGTCCATCGTTCTCGCACTAATAACGGCATTGACCGGCACTGTTGATCGTGGCATGGTACCAACTGAAGAGAGTAACGTACAGACTCCACATCCCTCGGCTTTGCCAAGCGCATCGAGCAGTGCGATTTCCAGCCCGCAGAGTGTAGAGGTGGAGAAGGCGGAGGCAGGGACGCCGGGCGACCATAAAGGCCCTCCCCGCACTGCTCCACCACCCTCGCCCCTACAGATGTCGATGCCCCCGGCGAGGACCAGGTCCAGCGCTTCATCGAGTGTCTTATCATGAAGACGCGCAACCAGTGGCGGAAGAAGTGAGCAGGCGTCTGCAATGCTTCCTCCACCGAATGCTGGAAGCGGCGCTATCTCTCCGATACCAGAGATCCCTTGTTCGGTAATCACCTGTACAATTATCCCCTCACGTGCGGTTGTTGGGCCGTGAGCAGTAGTGAAGCTGTCGAGCAATGGCAGGCGATAGCTGTACCACTGAACATCAACGATTTTCATAGTGCTCGAACTCTTAAGGCAAGCGCGGAAACCTGGAAAAATCGGGCTTACGCTTCTCCAGGAAGGCATTCTTCCCCTCCTGACCCTCTTCAGTCATATAGTAGAGCATAGTTGCATTGCCGGCGAGTTCTTGAATACCCGCCAGGCCGTCAGTATCCGCATTGAATGCCGATTTCAGGAAGCGCAGCGCCATCGGGCTTTTCTCAAGTATCTCCCTTGCCCATTGTATGGTCTCTTCTTCCAGGCGTTCTAAGGGCACGACGGTGTTGACCAGTCCCATATCCAGGGCCTCCTGAGCAGTATACTGCCGGCAGAGATACCAGATCTCGCGAGCCTTTTTGTGACCAACGACGCGCGCCATATAGGTAGCCCCCCAACCGGCATCAAAACTGCCGACCCTAGGACCAGTTTGCCCAAACCTGGCATTGTCGGCGGCGACCGTCAGATCGCAGAGCAGGTGGAGCACGTGACCGCCACCAATGGCATAGCCTGCAACCATAGCTATAACCGGCTTGGGAAGATACTTAATGACTTTCTGCAAGTCGAGCGCGTTCAGGCGAGGCACACCATCGCTGTCGACGTACCCGCCATGACCTCGAACACGCTGGTCCCCCCCGGAGCAGAACGCTTGATTGCCTGCACCTGTAAGAATCACCACACCAATCTCCGGGTCCTCGCGACAGGCATTGAAAGCATCTATCAACTCTGTCAGCGTTTCTGGCCTGAAGGCATTGCGCACTTCGGGCCGGTTGATAGTAATCTTTCCCATGCCCCCGGCTTTCTCAAAAATAATGTCTGTGTAATCACGAACTTTCTGCCATTCTACCGGCATGTGCTTCTCCTTTTCTGGCAATGTTGGGACATCGGGTTCGCACCCGTCCGTATCCGCTCTCCCCAATCTGGATATTTCTAGATAGGGGTCATCACCTATCATGGTCATGGTTTGATTTCCTGGCAGTCGATCCCTGTTTCAGAACCCGTCAGCGGCCCCCGGAGGTGAGTCCTAGACCGTTGAACCGCCAAGCACGCCGGGAGGAAACCTCTCGACGGCCCGAGCAAGGCAACCCCAAAGCTTTGAGCGTGCGCGTTAGGCCATTGCGTGCGGCGTTTTCATCTCGGATATGGTGGCTGGTACACTCCGGTCCAGGACAATCCCACGCGCGGACCTCTGGGGGAATGCCGTCCTCGACGACATACCCACAGTCATGACAGGTGCGCGTGGAGCCGCTTTCTTCCCATTCCAGGTACGTCTTCCCTGAGCGAAGCGCCACCC
>WNEZ01001648.1_pt1 | contig 33292 bp, 32 predicted proteins | sample 5400521 | NCBI WGS metagenome assembly WNEZ01 (sample SAMN13153339, study PRJNA577476) | soil metagenome | isolation source: 120 cm saprolite under Douglas fir tree site 2 hole 1 replicate 1 | place: USA:California | collected 2015-04-18 | reverse complement strand
TGCGGGGGTCGCACTGGCAGAAATACGTCCGAAGTGGAAGCTGCGCTTTCCGTGATCTACCTGCGCGTCAGACTTGCGCCCACCTGAAAGAAGCTTACCGTCGCGCTGCCGGCGGCCTGGCCGCCGTTGAACTTCACGTCGCCGCCGAAGACACCGACCGAGTAGTGCGCAAACGGGGCGAGCCGCCAGGAGCGACTCACCGGATACTCGTAGCCGACACCCAGCTGCGGGCCGATTCCCGATGACGTGACCACGTTGGTGCCGTCGTTGACGCGGTGCATCACGAGCGTCGCGCCGCCGCGCAGATAAAGCTGCCGCCGGACGCTCGGATACCAGTAGGCGGCGGCGCCGAAGGACAACAGCGTCTGGGTCACTCCGCCATCGCGCTCGCGCCAACCGGCGAGCTCCGCACCGACGCGCACCGCACGGCCGGTGCTGCCGCCGACTCCAAGGAAAGCAGAGAGGCCAGTTTTCCGGCGGCCGGCGCAAATGTCGCAGGTGACCCGCGCCCAGCCCGGCGCAACGCCCACGCTGTACCACAGCCCGGATGCTTCGCGCCGCTGCGCCGCCGCGCTGCTCGCGCCAGCCAGCAGGCTCGCCGCCAGGATCATCGCAGTGGTTCGCATATCGCCACTATAACTCAATTGCTGTGGCCAATTGGGGAGTGACCACAGTCACTGCCGGGACTGCCGCAACGGGGCGAACATGAGGGCGAATCCATGAAACCCGCATCCCTGCTGCTCTTTCTCGTGGCGGCCGCGGTGACGGCGTGCCAGGACAGTCCGGCGGCGCCCGACTACGGCCCCGCCATCGGCAACGCTGCATCCTTCGGACTCTGGTCGCCCGGAGCGAACGACGATTGCACCAAGGCCCAGCACGACGCGTACTCCGTCGTCGGGCCCGATCACAAGCTCTATCCCACGTGGCATCCGCCGATCGATCCGGTGACCGGCTGCTCCTTCGGACATGATCATGGTCGCGATCCGCGCGGCTCGGCGCTGTATCGCGAGGTGGGGCCGATCCCGTTCGCATACGCGAACGAGCAGCTCGACGTGTACGATCCGCTCACGACGCGGCACGAGGATCACTTCGGGCACAAGGTCGAGTGGCAGAACGACGTCCCGATGCATTTCGGCAGCGACGCCGCAGATGCGCTGTTCGCCGTGACCTGCGACATCCTCACGAAGCTGCATCAGGGCACGCACTCCAAGGACGCGTTCACCAACAACCTGCACGAGCTGGTCTACCACATCCGTTGTACGGACGGAACCGAGATGCACATCACGATGCTGGCGGCGATCGGGACGCCCGGCCAGTTCGAGCGCAGCTGCGACGGCACGACCGTCGTAGTCGGACCGGCGACGCCCGCGAACTCGCCGGACGGCGGCGGCGTGCGGATCATTCCCGATCGCACCTGCGTGGATCGCGAGATCCTGGTCCCCGCAGGACAGTTCTCGAACTTCGGGGCGCTGCACGAGAGCTGGCAGACGTCGAACTCCGTACGGCGCGAAGACGGCCACACGCTCGCGTTCTTCAATCCGTATTTCCAGGTCTCGCTGCCGAGCCGATTCTACGATCCGGCCCTGGCGGGCATTACGGGTCGGCCGATCGACGTGTGCTACGAAGTCACGCCGGCGGGAAACGCCGCGCGCGGCGGGGCGTGCGCGCGTTCGACGAGCAACGGGACGATCCTCGGGATCACGTTCGACGATCCGCGCTCGGTGTTCGCTGGCACGGATCGCGTGGTGGACGTCAATTCGAACTTCATTGACAACCCGGGCGGTCCGGAAGCGTGGTACACGGACCCGTTCGGGAAGCATGGCCGCACCGCGCCGTTCCCGGGGTCGATTCGTCAGCTCATCGCGCGGATCAATAATGATCGGGGTGGGCTCGAGCTAGCCGGTCCGGGCATCGGCGGCGATCGCGATTACGGGGGCCCTAGAGTGCATGCCCCAAACTGATAGGTCCGAATAGACGCAGCAGGTAGGCTATTTCTTCCGTGAAACAGTTCCGATCGCGTTGATAAGATCGCCCAGATCATAGGGTTTGGTGACTGACGGCTGCCCGCAGCTCTCCAGGAACGCCCGTGTCTCGCCCCGCGCCTGGTCTCCCGTCACGAACACGAAGCGCTTCGCAATGAGCGGCCGGTTGTTGACCAGCTGCTCGTACATTGCGCGCCCGCCGAGCCGCGGCATCTGCAGGTCCGTGACGATCGCGTCGAACGTGTTATCGCGATCGCCGAGCCGCTCCATCGCCTCGAGCCCGTTCTCGACGGCGACGATCTGATGACCCTCGCGCTCCAGCAGCAGCACCATCGCCTGCCGGTTCACCGCGTCGTCGTCCACGACGAGGATGCGCATGCGGGGCAGATTCTCCGCCGGCGTCGACAGCGGCGTCTGCGCGCCGAGCAGGCTGCGGGGCAGCGTCACGACGACTTCGGCGCCCGTGCTGCCGCCGCGCGGCCTGAGCCGCAGGTTGCCGCCGGCCGACTGTGCCAGGGCGCGGGCGAGCGCGAACTCCACCTCGCCGCCGCCACCCGACTGCGTGAAGCGAAACGGCGACGTGAGCCGCTGCTCCGCTTCAACGGCGAGCGGCGTGCCGGAATCCCACAGCGACGCGACTACCGACGGTCCCGTCGCGATGACCTCGAGCCGCAGCTCGCGTGGCGGCTGCGACGCGCGCAGACGGCGCAACGAGAAATCCAGCAGCTTCGTCAGCATCTCGGTGAGCTGAGCCATGGGGCAGGCGACCATCGGCAAGTCGTTGGGAACCGCGCGAATCATTTTGACGCCGAGCTCGCGGAAAGTGGACTCGCGGTCCGCCAGGACGCCGTTGATCACGACCGCCGCATCGCACGGCTCGGCCGCGCCCGCCGGATGCGCGGCGAGCTCGAGGAAGTGGCTGGTGATCTCGGCGGCCCGCCGCACCTCGCCGTGCAGCAGCACGAGCGCGCGGGCGCGCTCGGGATCGAGGGGGCTGCCGTGCAGCAAGTCGGCGAGGGCGCCGATGGCGGCAAGGCGGTTGTTCAGGGCATTGAGAACGTTGGCAGAGCCTTCATCGAGAACCACGTGCTTGACGTCCGCTGAGGCCGGGGAGAAGGGTTTCGCTGCTGGAGGAAGTTGCGACGGGGGTGCGGGGCGAGCACGCGACGCTGCGGGGACCTGCCTTTGCCGTCCCAGCAGATAGCCGATCAGCGCGCCGACTGCCGCACCAAACCCGAAGGCGACCCATAGCTCCATCCCGAAAAGCTATGCACCGCGCGAATTTGCGCGAGCAGCCAGCCGTCACAATGGGGACGAGACCCCCGTCACGCTATGCCCTGGCTCGGATTCGAACCGAGACGCCTTGCGGCACTGCCCCCTCAAGACAGCGTGTCTACCAGTTTCACCACCAGGGCGGGCCAGAAACATAGAAAAGTTCCGCCATGAAGTACAGCGGTCTTTAGCCAAATCGTTTCGCGGCGCGTTCCCGCGCCTTGCGAGCCTCTTCTTCCCGGTTCCTGGGCGGCGCCTTGATCGTCAACGAATCGATCAACTGCCGGGCAATCTGCGTCACGTCATCCACGGCGCCGTTGAACACGGCCTCGTTTGCGTGCGAGGGGTGCGTCGTTCCGCTCAGCTTTCGGACGAACTGCAACGCCGAAGCACGAATTTCGTCGTCCGTCGCGGGCGGGGCGAAGTTCGCCAGCGTCTTGATGTTTCTGCACATACCGGCTCCTCTGGGATTGCAAGGGGTCGTGCCGAGTCTAGCCGCTACGTAGGCCTACCACAATGGGATTAGCGCGTGTCGATTTCTCGGAGTCTCCTTCGACGCTTCATTGAGGCGTCGAACGAAACCTAAATCGAAAGTGAGACGGCAATGCGATTCCTGGTGATGGTCAAAGGCAACAAAGACTACGAGGCCGGCGCCATGCCGACCGAGCAGGAGCTGACGGAGATGGGGAAGTTCAACGACGAATTGGTCAAGGCGGGCGTCATGCTGGCCGGCGAGGGGTTGCAGCCCTCAACGAAAGGTGCGCGGATCAGCTATGCAGGCAGCAAGCGGACGGTGCGTGATGGGCCGTTCACCGAAGCCAAGGAACTCGTGGCCGGGTTCTGGATTTGGCAGGTGAAGTCGCGCGCCGAAGCGCTCGAGTGGGCGAAACGGATTCCGTTCAAGGAGGGTGACGTGGAAATCCGCCAGATCTTCGAATCCGAGGACTTCGGCGCGGAATTCACGCCCGACCTGCGCAAGCAGGAGGAGCAGCAGCGGGCCGCGATCGCCAAGAACAAGCAACGGGCGGGGAAATGACCATGAAATTCATGACGATTGTGAAGACACGCGAGACGGGCGCGCAACCGTCGCCGGCGCTCATCGAGAAGATCGTGAAGCTGGGCGCGGACGCGGCCCAGAAAGGCGTCATGGTCGGGATGGGTGGTCTGGCGCCGACGGCGCTGGGCGCGCGCGCCCGGCTCAGCAACGGCAAGATCACCGTCACGGACGGTCCCTTCACTGAGGCGAAGGAAATCATCGGCGGGTTCGCGATCTACGATGTCGCGTCGAAGCAGGAAGCGATCGACTGGACCCGACAATTCCTGGAAGCGCACATCGGACTCTGGCCGCAGGATCTCGAAGTGGAAGTGCGCCAGATGATGGATGACCCGTCGAACGGCTGCTGAAGCCATCGATGCGGTCTGGCGGATCGAATCCGCCAGACTCATCGCTGGTTTGGCGCGTATCGTCGGTGACATCGGCGTCGCGGAGGACCTGGCGCAGGACGCACTGGTCGCCGCTTTGGAGCAATGGCCGCAGGCCGGTGTGCCCGACAATCCGGGCGCCTGGCTCATGGTGACGGCCAAACATCGTGCGATCGATCACCTGCGACGCGGGAAGATGCAGGACAAGAAACACGAGCATCTCGGTCGTGAGCTGGAGGAGCGGCAAATCAGTCCGGAGCACGACCTCGCCGCGGCGATCGACGATCAAGTGGGCGACGACTTGCTGAGCCTCATCTTCACCGCGTGTCACCCGGTCCTCGCCACCGAGGCGCGCGTCGCGCTCACGCTGCGGCTGCTCGGCGGCTTGACGACCGACGAGATCGCGCGCGCGTTCCTCGTTCCCAAGGCCACGATTCAACAGCGGATCGTTCGCGCCAAGCGCACGCTCGCCGCCGCGCGCGTGCCGTTCCAGGTCCCGCGCGGCGCCGAGCTGGGGCAGCGGCTCGAGTCGGTGCTCGAAGTCGTCTATCTCATTTTCAACGAGGGGTACTCGGCCACGGCCGGCGACGCGTGGGTGCGGCCGGCGCTCTGCGAAGACGCGCTTCGCCTGGGCCGGATTCTCGCCGAGCTGGCGCCCGACGAGGCGGAGGTCCACGGACTCGTCGCGCTGATGGAGATCCAGGCGTCGCGCATTCGCGCACGCGTGGGACCGGGCGGCGAGCCGATTCTGCTCCTCGACCAGGACCGCGGCCGGTGGGATCATCTGCTCATCAGGCGCGGGTTGGCCGCCCTGGCACGCGCCGACGCGCGGGGAGGTGCGTCTGGGCCCTACACGCTGCAGGCGGCGATCGCCGCCTGTCACGCGCGGGCGCGGACTGCCGAGGAGACCGACTGGACCCGCATCGTGGCGCTGTACGACGCCCTCGCCCAGTTGATGCCGTCGCCGATCGTAGAGCTGAACCGCGCGGTCGCTCTGGGCATGGCATTCGGGCCGGCGGCAGGACTCGAGGTAGTCGATTCTCTGACCACCGACCCCGCGCTTGCTGGTTATCACCTCCTGCCGAGTGTGCGCGGGGATCTGCTTGCCAAGCTCGGCCGTTTCGAGGAGGCGCGTGCCGAGCTCGCTCGCGCGGCTGCATTGACGCAGAATGTGCGCGAGCGCGAGTTGCTACTCAAAAAAATGGAGGCTCTGTGAAGAAGCAGTGGGCGCCGCGGCTACTGAGCGTTCTCAGAATCGTCGTCGCCTTCCTGGCCACGGTCCCGGTCCTCTGAGTGGCGGCAGGAGAGAACGCATCGCGCTACGATCGCTCGATCGTCGAGGGACCGCTTCGCGCTGCGGTCTGGAAAATTGCGTGGCCGACCATGGTCACGAACGCCTTCAGCGGTCTGGTGGGCATGGTCGATCACGTGCTCGTCGGCCACCTGATCGGCTATCAGGCGAATGCCGCGATCGGTGCAAGCTGGCAGATCCTCCTCGTGGTCATCACTTTCATTTCATCCCTGTTTACCGGGATGAGCGTGCTGGTGGCGCGATTCGCCGGCGCGGGGGACTCCGAGACGGTGGACCGCGTCGTCTATCAGGCGTTCCTGACAGCGGTCGGTCTGTCCGTGGGCATCATGGCGCCGGTGGGCTACTTCGCGTCGCCCTGGCTGCTCGATCTGATCAACGCGGCGCCGGCGGTACAGGCGGAGGCGCTGCCGTACCTGCGGATCCTGTTCGGCTTCTCGAGCGGCATGATGGTGTTCTTCATGCTGGGCGGCGCGCTGCGATCGGCGGGCGACGCGCGCACGCCGATGGTCCTCGGCATCGTGCTGACCGTCTTGAATCTCGTCCTGAACATCGTGCTCATCCGTGGACTCGGACCGATTCCGTCGTTCGGGACCCGCGGCTCGGCGATGGGGACGTGCATCGCGGGCGGACTGTTAGCGCTCTACGCGGTGTGGAGGCTGTGGACCGGCGGCTGGGTCGTGTCGTTTCCTCGCGGGCGCGGTCTCGGGCCCGATTGGACGATCATTCGTGAGTTGTTCCGGTTCGGCCTGCCGACAGGAATTCAGGGCGTCATGATGAACATCGGCGGCGTCTTGATGCTGTCGTTCATCGGGTCACTGGCACAAAGCGCCGCGGCACAAGCGGTGTTCGCCGTGTCGTATGGAGAGCTGTTCTCGCTGATTACCTGGACGTCGGTCGGACTGATGGGGTCGGCGGCGGCGGTCGCGGGACAGAACCTCGGCGCGGGGCACCCGGACCGTGCCGACCAGGCGGTCCACATCGCGGCGCGGTACGGTGTGACAGTCGCGGCGTTCGTCGGCCTGTTCTTTCTATTCTTTCCACGGACGCTGCTCGCGGTCTTCGGTATGCACGATCCGGTGGTCGTGGACATCGGGACCCAGCTGCTGCGCGTCCTGAGCGTGTCGGGGCTGTTCGTTTCCGTCGCGCTCGCATACACCGGCGGGCTGCAGGGAACGGGAGACACGAAGAGTCCGCTCTATATCTCGATCATCTCCCAAATCCTCGTACCGCTCGGCATCTGCTTCGTCATTCGGGAGACGGGGAAGCTCGATCCGATCGATATCTGGTTGGCGATCCTGGCGGGGCACGTCACGCGGTGCGTCCTGAGTATGCTGCGGTTCCGGCAGGGACAGTGGCGGCACATCACCGTCACGGTTGGCGAAGCAACGCACTAGTCCGTCAGGGGGACCCGACGCGCCCGGTCCCACAGGCCGGGCACACCGAGTTGTCGTGCGACGCCTTCGAATTCCGCCGTCGGACCCCGCCAGCGCAGATCATCAACGGTCGCAAAGACCGGGACGTCGGTCCTCAGCGTGGCCAACGTACGAAACAACGTCGCCAGCTCACGGTTTTCCTGCAGCGCGGCGGCGAGACGCGCGGCGCCGCGGACGGGCACTTCCCACTGCGTGTGGCTCGCGGGGATCCGCTCGAGGTGCGCATAGCGGCCCAGGATTGCTCCCGACGCCTTCTCACCCCACCCGGGAACGCCCGGAAAGCCGTCGGCGGAGTCGCCGACCAGCGCGAGGTAATCAGGAATCGACGCCGGGCCGACGCCGAAGCGCGCCACGACACCGGCCTCGTCGCGCAGCTCGCGTTTGCGCCGGTCCAGCTGCACGACGCGCTGGCCACGCACGCACTGGCTCAGATCCTTGTCGGGCGTGCAGATGATCACCTGCTCGACATCCTTCGACTGGGCGGCGAGTTGCGCGGCCGCGGCGAGCGCGTCATCGGCCTCGAATTCCTCCATCGCCCAGACGACGACCCCCATGGCGCGCAGCGCCTCTTCGAGCGGATGAAACTGCGCCAGCAGCTCGGGCTCGATTCCCTCGCTCGTCTTGTATCCGGCCCAGAGATCGTTGCGAAACGATTCGATCACGTGATCGGTGGCGACGCCGAGGTGCGTGGCGCCGCCCTCCAGCATGCCGAGGACCGATCCCAGAACGCCGATGAGCGCGGCCGCTTCCTGGCCGTTCTTGTCCGTCTGTCGGGGCATCGCATAGAAATGCCGGAACAGCTCGTACGTGCCGTCGAGGAGGTGAACTCTCAAGCCTTGAGGTGTCCGAACAAGTCAGCGCGCACGCCGGGATCGCGCAGCTTCCACACCACGCCATCGGTGAAGTAGTGATGGATATTGAAGAAGGCGCTGATCGCGAACCCCACCACCTGCCCGGGCCGCGAGCCCAGCCAGTTCGTCACGACCGCCATGGCCCCGAGCGGCAGGAGAATGGACGCCACGATCGATCCGACAAGGAGCACGGTCAGATAGATCATGATCTGAAAGGCGACAAGTTGTGAGGGTCCGGGCCCGGTTCCGAGTGTGCGGCGCGTCCGATTCATCTCGACACGGAACGGAAAGATCAGATACTGGAGGGCGTGGGCGATCTGCACGATGAACAGGGCGGGCAGCCCGACGCGCGCCATCGCCGCGTACCAGACGAAGATCGCGATCCAGGGAATCCAGGCGCGCAGCGGAGCAATGCGGCCGGTGCGCCGCTTGTGCAGCGTGAATCCCGCGAGGCCCATCACCAGCGCGACGGCCGTGAGCACGCTGAGCCCCACGTACAGCGGCGTCAGGTTGATGTAGCGGTCGTAGCCGAGGTAAAAGAACCAGACAACGTGCCACGCGGCGAGGATGTATAGCGATCCCCGCACCAGCTTTCGCTCAAGTGGGTTGAACGGATTCCCGTCGAGGTACGTGAACGTCGCGACCATGCCCCACGCCTGGCTGGTGTAGTGCCACGCCAGGTAGGTGCTCGAGATCGTGAGCAGCGCGGAGATGGGGATGTCGGTCCACCGGCTCGCGACGACGGCACTGATACAACCGATCAGCAGGAGGATCGGAACGTAGATCGCCGCCCACGGATGGGCGCGGATACTCTCCTTCGTCCGATAGACCATGCGGTAGGAGGCGAGGAAGTGGGGCATGTTCACGAGCGCACCCACCCAGGCCTGCACGCCGGCACTCAGCACTAGGACGTCGGTCCGGCCCATCACGAGCAGCGGCACCAGCACGAGCAGCGAGAGGCCGCCCGTGAACAGGGCGTCCAGGAACGGCGAAACGATCGCCGCGGGTTCGCGCGCGACCGCGGCTGCCCGTGCCGCCGGTGCTCTGCCCGCGGTGGCCAGCTGGCTCTTCATTTCCCCGTCGTTTGCTGACGGCGCAGGTCGAGCGTGAGCTGATCGCGCAATGCCCCGATCGCTCGGCCCCGAATGTTGAGGATGCCGCCGGGCAGGTTATCGAACCGATAGCGGCGCAACACCACGAGGTAGATCCCGGGATCCCGATCGACGACGGCCGTCAGGTCTACGGCCGCCTCGAAGTAGTGGTTCGCATAAATCTGTTTTGAGGCGGCCAGTGTCATGCCGGGCAGCTCCGGCGGCGTGAAGACGACCAGGTGCGTGACGCTCAGAATTGGGCGCAGGCGGGGCATCATGTCTTCCGACCAGAAGAACACCTCCGCGCCACCGGCAGGGAGCACACCGTGTGGGTAGCTGGTGAAATAGTTTCGCAGCGACGGCACCGTTTGATAGACGTAGGGCGATTCGGCGAACTGCGCGGCAAACGCGTCACTCGCGTGCATGTTCATGTTGCCGCGATCGTCGTAGATCACCATCGCCGAATCGCCGCGCTGGCGGTAGTCGGTGACGTACTCGACGAGCCGGCGGCGCGCGTAGGCGTTCAGCTGGGCCTGGAGGTCGGGCGGGGACGCCGACCAGTTCATCTCGTCGTGGATGCGGCGCATGTCGGTGGCCGGGAGCTTCACGACGCAGTCGCCGGGTTTGCAGCTCTTCATCTCGGCCACGTCGCGGCTGTTGATCGTCACCGCGGCGACGTCCCCTTCCACGGCGGGACTGCTGAAGATTCCCAATTGCGTGCGGTTCGGGGTACGCAGCGACGTAGGAAAATCGCGTAGCACGCGCAGGTACGGCTCGCGCCCTAGGGCCGAGGTAATGATCCCGAACAGGGCGACATCGCGGCGGTCTCGCGTCTCCAGCACCTTCACGACCGGCTCGCCGCGCTCGACGGCGGCGAGCTGCTGGGCATCGAACCCGATGTTTTGCTGGAGGAACGTCGTCAGTTGTGGTGGCGCAGTCGCCTGGAGCAGCAGGAGCAAGGGCAGCATAAGTCTCCGCTAAATCAGGGAATCGATGGGCAAGTGGGAGAAGAACTTCGCGCCGAGCGGGCGCCAGAAACCGGCTTTGGGTTCATTGGTGAACCCTCCGGTCCACGCGAGGCCCCCATTTCTGCGTGTGACTTCATACGATAGCTCAGGGCTGGCCCAGTAGTCGAATAATCGGGCGACTTCCTCCGCCAGCTCGGGGCTGCTCACCAGGACGCCAACCTCCGTGTTCTGCTCCAGGGAGCGCGGATCGAGGTTCACCGAGCCGATAAACACGGACGTTCGATCGAACACGAATGTTTTGCCGTGCAGGCTGGCGCGCGAGGAGCCGGCGAACGCTCTTGAAGCACGTGCCTTCGTCGCTCCCGCCGCTTCCGGTCGTAGCTCGAACAGCCGGACGCCCTCGTCGAGCAATGGTCGCCGGTACTTCATGTACCCGGCGTGTACGAGCCAGACGTCCGTGGCCGCGAGCGAGTTCGTCAGCACCTCGACATTCACGCCGTCCCGGCGCCGCTCGCCGAAGAACGCGACGCCGTCCTTTCCGGGGACGAAGTACGGCGACACGATCAGCATGTCTTTTTGCACTCCCCGGGCGTACGGAGACAGCTGGCCGCTCAGAAATCGTTCGCTGCGCGCGCCGACCGGTTGACTGATCTTATCGGGGGGGTCGGCGATCACGCGCCCTTCGGCCCAGTGCAGATGCAGCGCATTGGCCCGCAGGTCTCTGGCGAGGTCGGAACTCGCGAGGGCCCGCCCGTAGTCCGAGTCACGCATTCCGTCGCAGCGCGTGCGCAGCTCTGCGCGTGCGGCGTCGAAGCGCGCCGGATCGGGGGTGAACTTGCCCAGCTGCGAAATCGGAATCGCGTACTTGCTGGTCCAGTAGGCCTCGAAACTCTGCGCCGATTGCTGGGCGACGGGGCCGCCGACGAGGACGTCCACATCCTGAAAATCGAGCTCGCCGCGGCTGAAATACTCATCCCCGATGTTGCGCCCGCCGAGCACCACGGCCGCGCTGTCGGCGATGAACTGTTTGTTGTGCATCCGCCGGTTGACCCGCGTGAAGCTGGTCAGCAGCTCGCCCAGCCGGTGAATTCCGGAGCGGTGGATGTAGGGATTGAAGACACGGATCTCGATGTTCGGGTGCGCATCGAGCCCGGCCACGACCTCGTCCTTTTTCTCCAGCGTGCCCCAGTCATCGAGCAGGATGCGGACGCGGACGCCGCGATCGGCGGCGGCGATGAGGCGATCGATGATCAGCGAGCCGGTCTCGTCGGGGTGGAAGATGTAGTACTGCAGATCGAGCGTCCGGTCGGCCAGGTCGATCAGGACGCCTCGTGCCACGAAGGCGTCGAGGCCGGTGGGCAGGAGCCGGAACCCGGACCGGCCGCCGTTCTCGTCGCAGCGGGGATTGATCCAGCGCTCAAGACGCGTCATACGGCGAAAACTTGTGTCTGGTCAGGTCGCGCGCCAGAGCGCAAGATTCATCCATGCGAAAGTACGGCCTCGTCGCAGTCTTCCTGTTCGGGACATCATCTCTCCTCCTAGCGCACGATCTCTTCCTGAAGCTCGAGACCTATTTCGTGCCGCCGCGCACCCCCGTGCGCATCGCCGTGCTGAACGGCTCGTTCACGACGAGCGAAGGCGCCGTCACGCCGGACCGGCTGCGTGACTTGAGCATCGCGAGCGCCGGTGGGCGCGTCGCTCTCCCGCGAGACGCCTGGCGCCCGCGGGGCGATACGACCTGGCTGACACTGACGACCGGCGCGCCGGGCACCTATGTCGTCGGCGCGTCGCTGCTGCCACGCCAAATCGCGCTCGCGGCGAAGGACTTCAACGCGTATCTCGCGGAAGACGGGATTCCCGACGTCCTGGCGGCGCGCACGCGCGACGGCGACCTCACCAAAGACGCGCGCGAGCGATATCAGAAACACATCAAGGCAATTTTCCAGGTCGGCGATCTGCGGACGCGAGCGTTCGAAACCGTCCTGGGATATCCGGCGGAGATCGTGCCGCTCACCAATCCCTACTTCGCGATTGTGGGTGATACGCTCGCGGTCCGGTGTCTCCTGGATGGCCGGCCCGTCGCCCAACAGCTGGTCATTGCCGGGGGACAACGTGAGACCACGCCGATCCCGGAAGTGCGCGTGCGGAGCGATACCCAAGGCGTCGCGCGCTTCGTGATCCGCACGCCCGGGAAGTGGTATGTCAAGTTCATTCGTATGACGGCGGTGCAGGGCGACAGCGTCAACTACGAATCGAAGTGGGCCACTCTCACGTTCCAGGTGCGCTGACATGGAAACATCCGCCCATTCCGTGCTCTCGTTGTGGGAGAGCTTCTACGTCATCGTCGGGTCATCGGGCGCGGGGCTCACCGGGTTGATGTTCGTGGTGATCACCATCGCCGCCGATTCGACCGCTGCCCGCACGCCAGAAACGCTCAATGCGTTCGGAACGCCGAACGTGATCCACTTTGTCGCTGTGCTCCTCATCGCCGCAGTGCTCAGCGCGCCATGGCAGCGGTTCCAGGATCCTGCCCATGTCGTGGGCGCGACCGCGCTTGCCGGAATCGTCTATGTGCTGATCGTGGTGCGACGCATGCTGCGACAGACCGGTTATAAGCCGGTGCTCGAGGACTGGGTGTGGCACGCCGTCCTGCCGACGACGGCGTATGCAGGGTTGTTTGTCGGCGCCGCCGGCCTGTCCCACGGCCAGATCTGGGCGCTGTTCCTCATCGCCGCGGTGTCTTTGTTGCTCCTCGGTATCGGGATCCATAATGCGTGGGACACGGTGACCTACCTGGCGATGCAACCACGGGAAACCGACAACAAGGAGAAGCCAAAATGACGCTCGCGCGCCGGCAGCTGCTGAAGTCGCTCGTCGCGGCGTCGCTGTTCCCGGCAATCCGCCTCGATCGATCATCACTGCCCGGGTCTCGACCACTGCACGGTCTGGGCGGGAACCCCGACTGGCCGGCGATTCGCGACCTCTTCCCGCTCGCGCCTGATTGGACGCACCTCTCGAGCTTCCTCTTTGTCTCCCACCCGAAGCCGGTAGCCGAAGCAATCGATCATTTCCGCAAGAAGCTCGATTCGGACGCGCTGTGGATCGAGATCGCGGCGTTCAGCGATGCCGAGGGTCGGCCGTTCGCCGCGGTGAAGCGCGCGCTGGGGGAGTACACGGGCGGCAGCCCGACCGAGATCGCCTTCACGTCCAACACCACGACCGGGCTGGCGATGGTCTACCACGGCCTGCGCATCCGCGGCGATCAGGAGATCGTCACCACGGAGCACGATCACTATTCGCATCACGAGTCGATCCGCTACGCGGCGGCCCGATCGAGCTGCGCCGTGCGCTACATCGCGCTGTTCGATCAGCCGGCGACGGCGCGCGCCGCCCAGATCATCGACCGCATCGCCCGCGCGATCACACCGGCCACTCGGGCGGTGGGCGTGACGTGGGTCCAGTCCTCGACGGGCATCAAGCTGCCGATTGCCGGAACTGCGGAGGTTGTGGCGCGCGCCAATCGCGGGCGTGCACCCGCCGATCGGTGCCTTCTGATCGTCGATGGCGTGCACGGATTTGCGAATCAGGACGTCGATGTCGCGCGGTTCGGGGCTGACTTTTTCGCCAGCGGGACGCATAAGTGGTTGTTCGCCCCGCGCGGCACGGGCTTCGTGTGGGGCAGGAGCGATGCCTGGCCGGAGCTCCGGCCCACGATCCCGAGCTTCGATCCCGACGCCATCGACACGACGTTCGGCGCCTGGGCCGATCGCAAGGAGCTGCCGCCGACACAGGCGGCTTTCGTGTCCCCGGGCGGCTTCATGGCCTACGAGCATCTGCTCGCGGTCCCGGCGGCGGTGGAGCTGCATCGCACGATCGGACGCGACAAGCTCGCGGCGCGGATTGCGGAGCTCAACGCGGCGTTCCGGGAGGGTGCGGCGCGGATTCCCGGCGTCACCCTGCACACCCCCCGCGATCCAGCCCTTGCTGCCGGCATCTCCTGCTTCGAGGTGCGCGGGTTGACGCCCGGACAGGTCGTCGCGCGACTTGCGGAAAAGAGGATTCGCACGACAACATCGCCCTATAAGGTCGCGTACGCCCGTGTTTCAGCGGGAATCATAGTCGGTGCTGCGGGAAATCAGAACGCTGGCGGCGTAAGGCTCACCATACGGAATGGGAGGGATCGTGCAGTCTCAGAACTACGATGCCATCGTGGTCGGATCCGGTATTTCGGGCGGGTGGGCCGCGAAAGAGCTCACGGAGAAGGGACTCCGCGTCCTGCTGCTCGAGCGTGGCAAGAACATCGAGCACATCAAGGACTACGTGAATGCGACCAAGGCGCCGTGGGATTATCCCCATCGCGGCAGGCGCACGAAGGCCATGGAGGCTGCATACCCGGTGTTGAAACGGGACTACCCGCTCAACGAGACGAACCTGGACTGGTGGGCGTCGGACCGGGAGTCGCCCTACACCGAGGTCAAGCGGTTCGACTGGTATCGCGGCTACCACGTGGGAGGCCGCTCGCTGATGTGGGGGCGACAAAGCTATCGCTGGAGCGACTTCGACTTCGAGGCAAACGGACGGGAGGGGATCGGCGTCGATTGGCCGATTCGCTACGCCGACATCGCGCCCTGGTACGACCATGTTGAACGGCACGCCGGGATTTCCGGATCGCAGGAAGGGATGGCGCAGCTGCCGGACGGACAGTTTCAACCGGCCATGCCGCTCAACTGCGGTGAGGAGCTGATCGCCGGCCGGCTCAAGCTGCACTTCGACGGCCGCCGGCGGATCATTCCTGGTCGCACCGCGAATCTCACGCAGGCGTTGCCGGGACGCGCGCCCTGCCAGTTTCGCAACGCGTGTTGGCTGGGCTGTCCGTTCGGCGCGTATTTCAGCACGCAGTCCTCGACGCTGCCGGCGGCCATGGCGACCGGACGGCTGACGCTGAAGCCCTTCGCGATCGTCACCGAAGTCCTGTACGATCGCAACAAGAAGCGCGCGACGGGGGTGCGCGTGCTCGATGCCGTGACCGAGCAGACGACCGATTATTCGGCGCGGATCGTCTTCCTGTGCGCGTCCACGTTGAATTCTGCGTGGCTGCTGCTCCGCTCCGCGACGAACGTTTGGCCCGGCGGCCTCGGCTCGAGCTCCGACGCGCTCGGGCGCAATCTCATGGATCATCACTTCCGGGCGGGCGCGTCCGGCAGAATCGAAGGGCTCGACGACAAGTACTACTACGGCCGCCGCCCCACGGGCTTCTACATCCCGCGTTACCGCAATCTCTTCGGCGACAAACGCGAGTACCTGCGTGGTTTCGGCTACCAGGGCGGCGCCAGCCGTTCGGGCTGGTCGCGCGCTGTGGCCGAGCTCGGCGTGGGCGCGGCGTTCAAGGACACGGCGGCGCTGCCGGGCGCGTGGTCGATCGGCGGGACCGCCTTCGGGGAGATGCTTCCAAATCCGGCCAACAGGGTCACCATCGACACGACCAAGAAGGACAAATGGGGACTGCCCGTGCTCGCGATCGACTGCGCCACCGGCGAAAACGAGCGGCTGATGCGCAAGGACATGATGAACGACATGGCCGAGATGCTCGAGGCCGCCGGGGTGAAGGACGTCCACACGTACGACAACGGGTACTGGCCGGGGATGGGGATCCACGAAATGGGGACGGCACGCATGGGCAAGGATCCCAAGACCTCGGTCCTCAACTCGCACAACCAGGTTTGGGATGCGCCGAACGTCTTCGTCACCGACGGCTCGTGCATGGCGTCCACCGCGTGTCCGAATCCATCACTCACCTACATGGCGCTTACCGCGCGCGCGGCGGATTTCGCCGTCAGCGAGCTCAAGCGCAACAATCTCTAGGGGCTCTCATGATGAATCGACGGGAGGCAATCAAGCAGGTGACGGCGATGCTGGGCGGCGTCGTGTTTGTGGGAAGCGGCGATCTGCTCACCGCGGTCGAGCACGCGCATGCCCGAGTCACGGCGTCGCGCAAACAGATCGGCACCTTCACAGCGCAGGACATCGCGTTGCTCGACGAGGTCGCCGATACGATCCTGCCCGAAACAAAAACGCCCGGAGCCAAGGCCGCGAAGGTCGGTTCGTTCATGGCGGTCATGGTCACGGACACCTACGACGATCAGCAGCAGGCGATCTTCCGGGACGGAATGCGGAAACTGAACGACGCCGGGTTCATGACGAAGTCGCCCGCAGAGCGGCTCGCGTTCCTCGAGCAGCTGGACCGCGAGCAGAAGGCGTACATGGATACCCGCGCGCACGGGGCGCCGGCGCATTACTTCCGCCTGATGAAGGAGCTGACGTTATACGGCTACTTCACGTCGGAGATCGGCTGTAGCCAGGCGATGCGCTATCGGGAGACGCCGGGACGGTTCGACCCGTGCGTGCCGTACACGCCCGGCGAGACGACGTGGGCGGGGCACGCGTAGCGGCAGATGGAGCTCTCGCGTCGCCTCCGCCTGAAACCAGGAGACAGGGTTCACCTCCTCGATGTCGACCCCGCCGGTACGCACGGCTTTGAGAAGGGCGAGGAGCTCGACAAGGCGCTCGCGACAAACGTTGCGCGCCTCGACGAGCTGCAGTACCTGCTGTACGCCGAGCACCGGCGGGCACTCCTTGTCGTGCTGCAGGGCATGGACGCCTCCGGCAAGGACGGCACGATTCGGCACGTCATGACCGGGTTCAACCCGCAAGGGTGCCGCGTCACGCCATTCACGACGCCGCCCCCGGTAGAGCTGGCGCACGACTTCCTCTGGCGGGTGCACCAGGTGGTCCCCGGGAAAGGTGACGTGGCCATCTTCAACCGGTCCCATTACGAGGACGTCGTTGTCGTCCGGGTCCACAAGCTGGTCCCCACCAACGTATGGAAGGGACGGTACGACCAGATCAAGGATTTCGAACGCTATCTGGCGGCCAACGATGTCGTGATCGTGAAGTTCTTCCTGCACATCAGCAAGGAGGAGCAAAAACAGCGTCTCCAGCGGCGGCTCGACGATCCCAAGCGGCAGTGGAAAGTCTCGCTGAGCGACTTCGAGGATCGCAAACGGTGGAAGGACTACCAGCGCGCCTACGAGGACGCCCTCACCGAGTGCAACTCAAAGGACGCGCCGTGGTATGTCGTTCCCGCCGATAAGAAGTGGTTTCGCAACCTCGCCGTCTCGCAGATCCTGATCGAAACGCTCGAGGCGCTCGACATGCGGTTCCCCAAGCCCACGGTCGATCTCACACGCATCAAGCTCGACTAGCCCTCAGGATGTCAAGTCGGCGCACACGTTCCCTGGTTGCTCCGACAGGAGCAATACTCCATACTCCCTTGTCACTCCGACAGGAGCGGAGATTGAAGAGCGTTGCGGACGTCATGCCGGGCACGCTGGACCTGCTCATCCTCAAGGCGCTGGCGCTCCGGCCGATGCACGGGTGGGGCATAACGGGCCGGATTCAGGAGATGTCTCAGGACACCTTCCAGATCGGCCAGGGCTCGTTGTATCCCGCGCTCCAACGCTGTGAACGGCGCGGCTGGGTGACCTCGTATTGGCGGGCTACGGAGAACAATCGTCTGGCGAGGTACTACGATCTCACCGCAGCGGGAAAGCGGGCGATCGCGCAAGAGACCGCCCGGTGGCGTCGCTTCGCCGGGGCCGTGGACCTGGTGCTGGGGGGCTAGGGGGCTAGGGGACTAGTCGGCTATTTCGCGAGGATCCTGCTCTGATTGGCGAGGATCCGCTTCTGGTTTCTGAGAGTGGCCTGAAGGTCGCGCAGGATTCTGCTCTGGTTGCGCAGGATCGCTTTCTGATTCGCGATGATGCGCTGCTGATTCTTGAGTGACGCACCCGCCATTGGCCTGCTCCCGTTGTGGTAAGAAAGGAGATAGTAATGACTGACGGGGCCTTCAGCCACCGTAGCTCAGCCATGACACACCACTCGCAACATCAACACGCAACCGCCTCAACGCCTCCTCTGATGGGGCATTCGCACGCGCCTGCCGCGACCGAGCCGGCACACGGTGGCCACGATCACGGCGACATGGTCTCCGACTTTCGGAGGCGGTTCTGGATCTCCCTCGCATTGACCGTCCCGGTGCTCGCGACGTCCCAGATGGTCCAGCATTTCCTCGGCTTGCGGCAGGTCTTGGCTTTTCAAGGCGAGCGCTACGTCGAGTTTCTGTTTGCATCTGCGATCTACTTCTACGGTGGCTGGCCTTTTCTCACTGGTCTCGTTGATGAGCTGAAGAAGAAGCTCCCGGGCATGATGACGCTCGTCGGCCTTGCGATCAGCGTGGCCTATCTCTACAGCACGGCCGTGGTCTTCGGCCTGCGCGGCACGGTGTTTTTCTGGGAAACTGCGACACTCATCGACATCATGCTGCTGGGCCACTGGATCGAGATGCGTTCCGTGTTGGGCGCTTCGAAGGCACTCGAGGAGCTCGTGCTCTTGCTTCCCGCCGAGGCACACCGGCTGCGCCCCGACCGATCAGCCGAGGACGTCCCTGTCACGGAGCTTCGGCAGGATGACCTGGTGCTGGTTAAACCCGGTGAGCGGATTCCCGCGGACGGCGCGATCACCGAAGGCCGGACGACCGTCAACCAGGCGCTGCTGACGGGCGAGTCGCAGCCCGTGGAAAAAGGTCCGGGTGATGCGGTGCTCGGTGGAGCCGGAAACGGGGAAGCGGCGATCACGCTGCGCATCACTCGAACCGGCGCTGAGACGTATCTCGCGCAGGTGATCGAGTTGGTGCGCCGCGCCCAGCAGACCCGCTCGCGTACGCAAGACCTCGCCGATCGCGCGGCGATGTGGCTCACGGTGATCGCGATTGCCGCGGGCGCGACGACGCTGATCGCCTGGCTCGCCGGTGGACGCAGCCTTGATTTCGCGCTCGAGCGAATGGTGACGGTCATGGTGATCACCTGTCCCCATGCGCTCGGCCTCGCGGTCCCCCTGGTCGTGGCCGTTTCGACCTCGATCTCGGCGCGGAACGGACTGCTGATCCGCGATCGCGCGGCCTTCGAGCGTGCGCGCGCGCTCGACGCCGTCGTATTCGACAAGACGGGCACGCTCACCGAAGGACGATTCGGCGTTACGGATGTGATCTCCTTGGACGGTCGCAGTGAGACCGACATTCTCCGACTCGCCGCCGCGCTGGAAAGCCGCTCCGAACATCCGATCGCGGCAGGCATCCTGCGCGCCGCAACGGAGCGGGGCATCAGTTATCCGGCCGCGTCAGAAGTCAGCGCAATTCCGGGAAAGGGTGCCCGAGGAGTCGTGGAAGGAGTCGAGGTGAACGTCGTCAGTCCGGGATTCCTGAAGGAGCGTAGCCAACCTGTGAGTGACGATCGCGTGAGGCGCGTTGCGGAGCAAGGGAAAACTGTCGTCTACGTGTTGCTGGACTCAAAAGTGGTCGGAGCGATTGCGCTTGCGGATATCATCCGTCCCGAGTCTCGTGAGGCACTTCAACGGCTGAAGCAGATGAGCATCCGGCCCGTGATGCTCACGGGCGATTCTCGTGCAGTGGCGCGGTGGGTCGCCCAGGAGTTGGGACTCGACGAGTATTTCGCGGAAGTGCTGCCGGATCAGAAGGCTGCGAAAATCCGGGAGGTCAAAGCCCGGGGCTTCACAGTCGCGATGGTGGGGGATGGTGTCAACGACGCGCCGGCGCTGGTCGAAGCGGATGTGGGGATCGCGATTGGCGCGGGCGCGGACGTCGCGATCGAATCCGCCGACATTGTGCTGGTGCGGTCCGATCCGCGCGATGTACCGGCCATTGTCGGTCTAGCGCGGGCGACATACCGCAAAATCGTACAGAATCTGTGGTGGGCTACCGGATACAATGCCGTGGCCGTCCCACTTGCGGCCGGGGTTCTCTATCCAGCTACAGGCATTCTCCTTTCGCCTGCCCTCGGCGCGGTATTCATGTCGATCTCGACCGTGATCGTCGCGGTGAACGCTCAGCTCCTGGGACGACGCAAACCGTCGTCGTAAACGCTCCCCAGCATGCCGGTCAGCGCTGCTGAAAGACCCTGATGTAATCGACGTCGAGCTGGCGGGTCAGGGTGGAGTCCAGCAACCCTACGTTCCAAGCGCGCTGCCAGGTGTTGTCGACCATGACATCGAGGATGATCTGCATCGGACCGTTCTCGATGGTGGAAGCGTCCCCGTCGAACTGGGCGCACTTGATGCCGTCGATGTACCACGCGACGTGGTCGGCCTGCCAGTCTATCGCAAAGCGATGAAAGTCGGTCGTGTAGTCCTGAACGGGGCAGGCTCCATTGTTGCCGACCCCGCTGTTGACCGCGAAGGACGTGCTCCGGTCGTTGTAGTGATAGGTCATGAACATCGCCGTGGGGTCATGGCCGAGATGCTCGAGAATATCGATCTCGGTCCGATAGACGTAGGTGGAATCGGCGGGGAGCATCCAGAAGGCGGTGAAAAAGCCCTGGGTCGCGATCAATTTCAGGCGGGCTTCGACATAACCGTAGGTGAATTTGTAGAGATAGTCGGATCCGTTGTCGGCACGCGGCCGCGCGGTGGACAGCAATCCGGACAGGTAGGTGCATGACCCGTTCTGGCAGGCGCCGGAAGCAATCGGGGGGCTCGTAGGCTCCGCGACGAGGTGCGCAGCTCCCCTGCTGACACGGATCTGCGAAGCGGCGTAGTACTCTCGGCCCTGATTGAACGACCCCGTGCAGCCACCGTAATTCCAGTCGAAACAGGGCGTCAGCTTCGTCGCATCGTAACCGCTACCTTCGAATTCCTCCGAAAAGCTGAGCTGCCAAGTATGGCCTGCGGCCGCGGGCGGTAGCCAGGGACTACAGTCTCGGGCCGGCAGTTGTGGGTAGGTGCAGTCGCCAGCCCAGGTGGCGCGCGGCGTCACAGGTCGCGCAGAGGACGGGCAGGGAAGCCCAGAATAGCGCGCGAGCGAGACCGTGTAGCCTCATGACGGGAAAGCTCGAGCTCGTGGGACGGGGCCGCGGTGGTCTCGCTCACCGACCGCGTGTTCAGTCGGCGGTGGTGCGCCAAGGGACCCCCTGCGGGTATATTGGGGTGCTATATCGAGTGCCGATATACCAAGGAGGGACCCATGGGTACGAAGCGGCGGGCTGACCGCCCGCCGGAGGCATACCTGCCTCTGCCGCCCGCAACGTTCCACATCTTGCTCGCGCTCGCGGACGGAGAACAGCACGGCTACGCGATCATGAAGGGTGTGACAGCGCGCTCTGAGGGCACCGTGCGGCTGGGACCGGGGACCCTCTATGGAGCGTTGAAACGGCTGCTGGAGGCGGGCCTGGTAAAGGAAGGCGGCGAGCGGGCAGACCCGGAAAGGGGCGACGAGCGGCGCCGTTACTACCGACTGACACAACTCGGGCTATCCGTGGCGCGCGCAGAGGCGGGGCGGCTCGACGCGTTGGTGCGTGCGGCGCGCCGCAAGAAGTTGATTGGGGTCCGGCCTGCATGAGTCCCGCCGCGGCCGAGCGCATCTACCGTCTGCTGTTGCGGGCCTACCCGCCGGACTTTCGAGCGGAATACGGACGAGAGATGGTGCTGCTCTTTCGGGACCAATGCCGGAGAGCGACGTGCGAAGACTCGGCTTCTGGGCGGCCGTCATTTGCGATGTCGCTCGCAGCGCGCCGGCCCTCCGCGCAGCAGCATGGCGTTCGCGTGGGAGTGAGAGCACTCAAACCACTGAGGTGATTATGAAGCTCGCTGCGATGCTGACCGTGTTGCTTGGCGTGTTGGGCATTCTGAACGCCGTTGTCGAGTGGGTGGCCGGGTCTACTGGAACGATCCAGGGGACGCACGCGCTCTCACTCGGGTTGGGAGTCTTCGCGAGTGCGCTGCTCCTCACCGCTGGTGTCGCGTTGTTGCGCCCGACGCAGGGGGGCCGGCAGGTGGCGCGCCTAGCGCTGTTCGCCTCGCTCGTGATGATCGTCGCCGCCCGGCTGCTGTTTCCCTGGATGTCTGTCTTCTCCCAGCTCGTCGGCATTGGACTGCCGGCCGCGCTTCTGATCGCGTTGTACTGGCCACGCAAGTCCTCCCCCTTGGGGGCGGCATGAGGCCCGTCCTCTCGGCGGTGGCTACCGCCCGTTCCGCGCGTTCTTTCGCTGCTCGGTGACGGCTCTCCAACAGTACCATGCAGCCACCGTCCGGTAAGGCCGGAAGCGTTCGCCCGAGGCCTGGAGCTCCTTCGGCGTGGGCAGAGTCGGCAACCCGTAGGCCAGCGCATACCCTTTGCGAACGCCGTAATCTCCCACCGGCCACACATCGAGCCGGCGCAACTGAAAGATCAGGAACATCTCGGCGGTCCACCGTCCGATGCCACGGACCAGCGACAATGATTCGATGATCTCCTCGTCGGAAAGTCTCCCGATGCGATGGAGGGGAACGATTCCAGCCGCGACCTTCGCCGCGAGGTCGCGGACGGCGGCGACCTTGGCCCCTGAGAGCCCGGCGGCGCGAAGCTTTCGGGCGGGCAGCGCCAGCAGCGTCTCGGGGGAGAGGTCCCCGTCGAACAGGTCGAGAAACCGGCGGTGGATCGCGGCCGCCGCGGCTCCCGCGAGTTGTTGGTACAGGATGCTCTCGGCGAGCGCCGCGAAATGCCGCGTGGCGCGCCGCGGGAGGTTGAAGGGCGCGGTTCGGTCGATCAGCGTGGCCATGACCGGATCACGGCGGGCCAGCGCTGCCGCCGCGCGGGAAAAGGTGATCATTACAGAAACCTGCCGCGCCTTGTCGTTAGCTGCAAGAATTCGGTTACAAAGGCGACGGTCCCTCCGCGCCTTCCGAAGTCATAGTGTCACCCGGAGGTGGCGCTTAAAATCCCTCGTATGACCGTTCTAACGGCCACCCTGACCTGTCCGCACTGCGGCCACAAGGAGACTGAAACCATGCCAACCAACGCCTGCGTGCATTTCTATGAGTGCCCGGCGTGCCGAACAGTTCTTCGGCCGAAGCCTGGAGACTGCTGCATCTTCTGTTCGTATGGGTCGAGTCGATGCTCATCCCGACAGAACGCGGGGGCATGACCACGCCGATGGCGTCCGTAGTATATTCCCGACGAGCATGAACCTCTCACTCGTCAGATTCGTCGCCACCTTGCTGCTAAGCGGCCAGATGTTGCCGATTGGCTTGCCGCTGCTGTGCGACCAAATCCAACGAGCAACGCCAGCGAACTGTGACCAGCAGATGGCTTCCCATCCGTCTGGCCCGGTCGTCAATGCGACGACCCGCGCTACCCCGTGCGCCAATTCAGCGCTCTGCGCCAGCACGACCACAGCCGTTGTCGCGCTTGATGGAGCCGTTTCCGTTTCCGCAGGAGAATCGCACATCGTCGGCTTCTGCATTGCGACGTTCGCCCCGACCGACCCGCAACCACCGCTCTCTCCGCCGCCCCAAGCCTAGCCTCGCCCAGGAGTAGTGTGCCCTAACGCGCCGCGAATTCTGGCGCGGGCTCCGGCGCATTCAGCCGGGAAAGTGTTCGGCGAGGAGAGGTATGCAATTCCGACAACTGATGTTGACAGCACTTGCGCTCGCGACGGCGGGCGCGTCTCGAGCGCGCGCGCAGGACTCCGTTCTACAATCGCTCGTTGCGGACGCGCTCGCGCGCAGCCCGACACTCGTACAGCGTCAGGCGGCGGTGCGGGCGGCGGCACTGCGAATTCGGCCAGCCGGCACACTGCCCGACCCACGGTTGTCACTCGGTGTGATCGACCTGCAGATGCCGCATTTCCAGTTCAACCAGAGCGACTTCACCGAGGTAGACGCCGAGCTGAGCCAAGAAATCCCCTGGCCGGGAACCCTCGGCGCCCGGTCCGGCGTCGTGCGTGCTGCCGCTGCCGGCGCGCGGGCGGAAGAAGGCGCCGCCCGCCGCGAGCTGACCACCGCGATGGCGGTGGCCTACTACCGGCTCGGATACGCAGTGACGGCGTTGGAGACTCTGCGGCACCAGCGCGAGCTCCTCGAAGCCGCCGTCCAGCTCAGCACCACGCGCTATGCGACGGGCGCCGCACCTCAAAGCGATCCTCTCCAGGCAAAGCTGGCCCGCGATCGCCTGCGATCCGAAGAGTTCGCTCTGGAGAGCGAGCGTATCGCCGCGCTCGCCGCAATGAATGCGCTGCGGAACCGAGCGCCGGAAGACACTGTCACGGTCGCGCCGATCGACCCTGCCGCGGTGCGTACTGGGGTAGGGTCGCGGCCTCCCGCCGACTCCCTCGTGGCCCAGGCCCTTGCAACCCATCCACGGCTCGCGATTGGACGGGCGGCGGTCGAAGCGGCCACCCGCACGATTCAGGTCGAGAGACTCGGCGCCCGGCCCGATTTCACTCTCGGCGTGCGCTATGGTCTCCGACCGGCGTTCGGCGGGATCTACAACCAGCCGGATTTTTTCTCGGTGTTTGTCGGACTGCGACTTCCGATTTGGGCGTGGCGCAAGCAGAATCGGTTGGCCGACGCCGCCCGTGCGGATTCGACCGGTGCAGCGGCAGGGCTGCGCGACACGGAGCTCCAGCTCAGTCGCGAGGTCGCTGAAGCGCGCGCGCGCGTTCAAGCGGCACAACAGCGGCTTGTACTCCTCGTGGACGGTGTTTTGCCCAATGCGCGGGGAGCGGTCGAATCTGTGCTGCGGAGCTACCAGGTTGGCCGTGCCGAGTTCCTCACCCTCCTGTCGGTCGAAGATGCGCGGTACCGGGCAGAGCTCGAGGCAGCCGCGGTCGCCGCCGACTATCAGACGCAACTCGTCATGCTGCGGCAGTTGACCGCAGAGGAGTCCCGGCCATGAAACACGCAATCATTGGACTGTTCGGTGGCCTGCTGGTGTTGGGTGCCTGCCGCGAGAAGAACACCCAAGTCCAATCCATGGCGGACATGCCAGGCATGCCCGGGGGCCAGGCAGCCGATACAAGCGGCGTGCCGATCGATCGGGGCGAGGCGGCGCGACTCGGCATCACGTTCGCGCGGGCGAGCGACCGAGCAATCACAACCTCTGTGCGCGCAGTGGGCGTGCTCAAGTACGCCGAGCCGCGACGTGCCTACGTCAACGCGCGCGTCAGTGGCTGGGTGGAGAAGCTCTACGCCGATTACGTCGGCAAGAGCGTGACCGCGGGGCAGCCTCTGCTCGCGCTCTACTCCCCAGATCTCGTGAGCGCCCAGGAGGAGTATCTCCTCGCGCGGCGGCTGCGGGACGACACGCTCGCGGCGAGCGCCCGCCGCCGGTTGGCGCTGTGGGACATTCCGACAGACCAGATCGACAGTCTCGAAGTTCGGGGCTCGGTCACGCGAACACTCACGCTACGGGCTCCCCGTTCGGGCGAGATCGTGGAGAAGAACGTCATCGAAGGCCAGGCCGTGCAGGCGGGGACGAATCTGTTTCTCATTGCCGACCGCGCCGAGCTGTGGGTAGACGTCGCGATCTTCGAGCAGGATGCGGCGGCAGTACGCGTGGGTACGCCAGCCACCATCATCGTCGACGCGGTCCCAGGTCGGACGTTCCAGGGGCGCGTGACGTTCATCTATCCCCAGCTCGACGAGAAGACACGCACGCTCACGGCACGCGTGCAAGTCGCCAACGCGGCAGGTACGCTCCGCCCGGGGATGTACGCGACCGCGGAACTCGCGCGCGGCGGACGGCGCGCAGTCAGCGTGCCCCTCAGGGCGGTACTGCCGACCGGCACAACGGACCTGGTTTTCGTCAATCGCGGCGACGGTCGGTTCGTGCCACGGGAAGTACGCGTGGGCGCGCGCGGTGATTCCTTGGTGGAAATCGTGCAGGGCCTGAAGCCAGGCGACGAGGTCGTCGCCTCGGCGACGTATCTGCTCGATTCGGAGTCCAACCTCGCCGCCGCGATTCAAGGACTCATGCTGCAGATGGGGATGGGCCTCAACATGGGCGGGATGCGAACCGGGAAACCGGATACGGGGAACGCGATGCGTGAGATGCCGGGGATGGACACGACGCGGAGACGGCCATGATCGAGAAAGTGATTGCCTGGTCGATCCGACGGCGCGAGCTCGTCGCCCTTGGCGCGCTCTTCGTCCTCGTGGCCGGTATCTGGCTGCTGCGGACTATGCCGGTGGATGCAATCCCTGATCTCTCCGATACGCAGGTGATCGTTTATAGCGATTACCCGGGGCAGGCGCCGCAGGTCGTCGAGGATCAAGTGACGTATCCCCTGGTCACACAATTCCTCTCGGTACCGCGCGTGAAGGCGGTGCGGGGCCAGTCGATGTTCAGCTCCTCATTCGTGTACGTGATTTTCCAAGACGGCACTGATCTCTACTGGGCGCGCTCGCGTGTGCTCGAGTACCTGAATGCGATCCAGAGTCGTTTGCCGGCCGCGGCCAAAACCAGGCTCGGCCCCGACGCCACCGGTGTCGGATGGGTCTTTCAGTACGCGCTTGAAGGCCCGGGGTATGGGCCGGACCGGCTGCGCTCGATTCAGGATTTCCAGGTCCGCTACGCGCTGCAGTCCGTGCCCGGCGTCGCCGAGGTCGCGAGTCTGGGCGGCTATGTGCGCCAGTATCAGGTCCTGCTCGACCCGGCCCGGTTGCTCGCCTACGGTGTGGACGTGCGTCAAGTCGTGGAGGCGGTGCGGGGGGCGAACCAAGACGTCGGAGCCCGCACGGTGGAAGTGGCCGGCGCGGACTACGCGATCCGGGGACTCGGCTATTTCCGCGGCGTCGAGGACATCGCCAAAGTGGGTATCGCGACGGGAACAGGGGGTCGCTCGGTGCGCGTCGGCGATCTCGCCCGCGTGACGATCGGCCCTGACCTCCGGCTCGGGATCGCCGAGCTGAACGGTCAGGGGGAAGCGGTAGGTGGCGTTGTCGTCATGCGCTATGGCGAGAACGCGTTGCGAGTGATCAACGCGGTGAAGCAGCGTATCGCCGAAATCACGCCATCGCTTCCAGCTGGCCTGCGCATTGTACCTACTTACGACCGCTCGAACCTGATCCACGGCTCGATCAAGACGTTGTGGCGGACACTGATCGAAGAATCGATCATCGTCGGCCTGGTGTGCGCGCTGTTCCTATTGCACGCACGTAGCGCGCTCGTCGCCCTCGCGACGTTGCCGCTCGGCGTGCTCATCGCGCTGGCGCTGATCCGCTGGCTTGGGATCAACGGCAACATCATGAGTCTGGGCGGGATTGCGATTGCGATCGGCGCGATGATCGATGCGGCGATCGTCATGATCGAGAACTTGCACAAATACGTTGAGCGCGAGCCCGACCGGCCGCACTGGGAGCGCGTGTTCGCGGCAGCCCGCGAGGTGGGGCCGGCGCTGTTCATGTCACTCCTCATCATCACGTTGTCCTTCCTGCCGGTCTTCACGCTCGAGGACCAGGAAGGTCGGTTATTTCGCCCGCTCGCGCTCACAAAGACATTCGCGATGGCGGCAGCGGCGCTGCTCTCCGTCACCCTCATTCCCGCGCTCATGGGCTGGTTCGTGAAGGGGAAGATCCGCGCCGAGGCGCAAAACCCAGTGAATCGCTGGGCGATTCGGATCTACCAGCCGATCTTGCGCTGGGCCCTCGACGCACGGTGGCTGGTGTTGGGAGGAACGGCCGTGATCTTGATTTTGACACTGCTCCCCTTCGCCGGTCTGGGCAGCGAGTTCATGCCGCCGCTCAATGAGGGTTCGCTGATGTACATGCCCAACACGTTGCCGGCCGTTTCCCTCACGACGCAGCGGCGACTGCTGCACGTCGAGGACAGCATCCTCATGACCTTTCCGGAAGTCGCGTCTGTCTGGGGGAAGGCGGGGCGGGCGAACACGGCGACCGACTGGGCGCCGATGTCCATGGTGGAGACGGTCGTGAATCTCAAGCCCACGTCGGCGTGGCGGGCGGGAATGACGCAGGATCGGCTGATCGCGGAAATGGATCGGCGGCTGCGGCTCACGGGTGCGGTTAATACGTGGACGATGCCGATCAAGAATCGCACCGACATGCTCTCGACGGGCGTACGCACGACGCTAGCCGTGAAGATTTTCGGACCCGATCTCGCGACGATCCAGCGGATCGGGCAGGATATCGAGCGGGTCCTAGCGCAGCTACGTGGCACCGCGAGCGTGTACGCCGAGCGGTCGTTCGGCGGCCGCTACCTGGATATCCGGCCTGATGCCGATGCCCTCGCCCGCTACGGTCTCACCACGGGGGACGCGCAGCAGGTCATCAGTCAGGCGCTTGGCGGTGAGGAGATTACGACAACCGTCGAGGGACGGGAGCGCTATCCCGTCGCCGTGCGCTACGCGCAGGGTTTCCGTGACGATCCCGAGCAGATCGCGCGGATTCTGGTGGGCAAACCAGATGGTGCACAGGTCCCCCTCGGCCAGGTTGCCGATATCCGCTTTAGTCCCGGAGCGGCGATGATCCGCAGCGAAGGCGGGTATCTGTACGATCAGGTCTCGATCGATGTGCGCGGCCGCGACGTCGGGAGTTACGTCCGCGATGCCCGCGCGCTGGTTGATCGCCAAGTGATGCTGCCTACGGGCTATTGGCTGCGATGGAGTGGGCAGTACGAGGCGCTCGCGCGGGTGAAGGCCCGCCTGCAGGTGGTGGTGCCGCTGACGCTCGCAATCATCGCCCTTCTTCTGTATCTGACGTTCGGGACAATGGCCGAAACGGCGATCGTGATGCTATCGCTGCCGTTCGCGCTGGTCGGTGGGGTTTGGATCATGTGGCTGCTGGGCTACAACCTGTCGATTGCTGCGGCGGTCGGCTTCATCGCGCTCGCCGGCGTCGCGGCAGAAACCGGTGTCGTCATGTTGGTCTACCTAGGCCACGCATGGAAGGACATCGCGCAGCAGGGGCGACGTCCCACCCTTGCCGAGCTGGTGCGCGCGATCGAGCACGGCGCGGTAAACCGCGTGCGACCAAAGCTGATGACGGTCCTCGCGATCATGCTCGGTCTGGTGCCGGCGCTGTGGAGTCACGGCACCGGGGCGGACGTCATGAAGCGCATCGCCGCGCCGATGGTGGGAGGGATGATCAGCTCGACGGCTCTGACGTTGGTGGTTATTCCGGTGCTGTACTTCCTGTGGCGGCGCCGGGGGATCGAGCAGTGATGAACCACGATCGGCCGCGAAGCCGCACTGCGACAAGGGATCACGCTCGAGGGCGTGACCGTGGGCTACAACGCCCTTGAGGGACTGGTCGCGATCGCGGCTGGTATGGCAGCTGGGTCGGTGGCCTTGAGGGGATTTGGAATCGATTCGGTGATCGAGGTAACGAGCGGGAGCCCTTTTGTGGTGGCGACTTCGGGCTGAGCTCGGCTTGGCGCCCTTGGGGCCGACCGTTGAGCGCCGTGCAGCGAGAGGATTCCGGGAGCTGGGAGAGAAGGGGGCGAGGGCCCGGACGTACCGCCTGTCGAACAAGGGCCTCGAGGAGGCCAAGGTGCTCCTCCAGGCGATGGCAGAGCAGTAAGCAATCAGATAGCCGGGGGCGGCGTACCGCCCCCGGTTGTTCGTTCTTGCCGATAGCCCGATTATTCCAACGACGTATACGAGGAGGGGCCGTGGCATTCGAGCCGCGCCGTCAAAACGCTGTAGAAAACGATGCCGCGTCTGCGGACATTCCCGTCACGAAGGAGAGCCGCATGTGCATGGAATCCCTTGTGTGACCGCCTAAGAATGAAGGCGCGTAACCAGTTTGGGCGTCGCGGCACGCCGTCAGGCGATCCCCGCCGGTTTGATTCCTGCACACCCTATGCTTCTGAAGAGAATACCTTGGAGTTGGGCGTCACCTGCTAGTCATGCGTAACGCCGGTCGGGGTCCGGTCGTAGCGCTCCTGGCCGCAGCGCTCTTCGGCCTGAGCGCGCCGCTCGCCAAGCTGCTACTCGCGCATGCGTCTCCACAGCTTCTCGCGGGACTGTTGTACCTCGGGTCGGGGACGGGGCTCGGAATTCTCTGGCTGATCCGCGGTCGCTCCAATCGCGAAGCACAACTATCGCGCAAGGACTTGCCCTGGCTGGCTGGCGCGATCACCTTCGGCGGCGCTCTCGGCTCGGTGTTGCTCATGGCCGGCCTCGCGCGCACTCCCGCCTCGAGTGCCTCTCTCCTTCTTAACCTCGAAGGCGTCTTCACCGCGTTGATCGCATGGTTCGTGTTCCGCGAGAATTTCGATCGGCGCATCGCCCTCGGTATGCTCGCAATCGTCGCGGGCGGCGTTCTGCTTTCGTGGGAGGGGCAAGTGGAGTGGGGCGGTCTTGCTGGGCCGCTGCTGATCGCCGGCGCCACCCTGTGTTGGGCGGTGGACAACAACTTCACGCAGAAGGTCTCGGGCCGCGATCCGGTTCAGATCGCCATGCTCAAGGGGCTCGCTGCGGGCGGCGTCAATACGGGGCTCGCAATCGCGCTCGGTGCCCGCCCGCCGGCGCCACTCCCGTTGGCCGGCGCCCTCGTCCTCGGCTTCCTGAGTTTCGGCGTGAGCCTCGTCTTCTTCGTGCTCGCGCTGCGGTCGCTCGGCAGCGCGCGCACTGGCGCCTATTTCTCTTCGGCTCCGTTCGTGGGTGCGGCAGCGTCGCTGCTGGTGTTCCGCGAGCAGCCGTCGGCGCGCTTCGTCGCCGCGGCCGCGCTCATGGCGCTCGGCGTGTGGCTCCACCTGAGCGAGCGGCACCAGCACGAGCATACCCACGAGCCGATCGAGCACGAGCATGTACACGTCCACGACGAGCACCATCACCACACGCACGCCGCCCAGGATCCGCCCGGGGAACCACATTCACACCGGCACCGGCATGAGCCACTCACGCACACGCACGTCCATTACCCGGACACGCACCACCGGCACGCACACGACTAGACCGTGGCGCGGGCGTTCACGCGGATGGCGAAACAGCCTAGGAACTTCGCCGCCTCGACCCACTTGTAGTGATTTTCGACGGCCTTCGTGCGCTGCGTTGCGTCGGCATCGCCCAGGTTTCCTTCATCGTCGATCATGATGAGGCGACTTTCGACCCCGTGGTCCTTGCAGCGCTGCTTCATCGCGGCGAGGTACTTGGTGTCCGTCGCCTTGTCTTTGAAGAACTGGTTGACGTACTCCACGGCGTGGATGCCGAAGTCGTTTCTTGCGACCTTCGCAAAGTCGAGATGGTCCATCGTGCCGGCGAACAGCGCCTAGTGGAACGACCACTCCGCGAGAGATATCTGGAACCAGGGTTTGCTGGAGGCTGACAAAGCCTCGAGGCCTCCGAGGGAGGTGAGGCCTACGCCAGCTGGTACGCGCGCGGACTGCTCGAGGAAGCGACGGCGGTCGATCGTGCGGGTCATGGCGGATTCTCCATTGTAGAAGGCTTAGCGGCCCGCTCGTATGGGGCCCGCCGGGAGTTGGTAGAGGAGCAGGGCCGTGGCGATGTCGCGCGCTGACAGGTCTCGCACCCTCATCTGTGGAAACATGAGATCGCTCGAGTCAGGGCAATGGTCGAGTCCGATCACGTGCCCGATTTCATGTAAGGCCAGCACGCGCATCTCGTCCAGCCCGAGCGGTTGCCCGTCGGGATTGAATGTTGCGAGGGTGACGACCCCGCTGATCAGGTGCCCGTCTGGATCCCACACCAAATCGGTCTGTCCCGTGCGCTCTCCTTCGAACTGGGTCCGCCATTGGAACCGCACCTCGGCGGAGGCGGAGTCGGCGTCCAGGGTGAAGCGCACCGGCACGCCGGCCTCTTCCCAGCGGCCGAAGGCATTCCGCACGGCGTCGAGGAAGGCCGCTTGAAAATTCGCGACCACCCCGGGAGGGAGGAACACCCCTACCGGCGTTCTGACGCGGTCGTCCCAGCGGTGCAGCAACGAGTCTGAGCTCGCGGCGACAATTTCGTTCAGGTAGGTGAGACCAGCGCTGGCGCGGATCCGACGGCGAACCTCGGCGCGCGCGAGAAGGTCGAGATAGCTCGGCTCGCTCGCGCCGCTCGGCGGCGGCTGGGCGGCCGGCGAAGCGTTCGCTCCACGGGTGCTACCGAGTGTTTTGTAACGCGTTGACTCGGGGGGCGGGTTGGTCGGTGCGCCGGACCTGGCGCTGGGTGGGGACCTTGGGGCCGGCCGCACGAAGGCGTGCCACAACACCGCCAACCCGAGGAGAGTCACCACCGCGGAGAAGAAAACCAACATGCGACGCTCACCCATGCGGCTCCTCGCGGCTCAGTGGGAATCGCTCGGGGCCATGACCCGGAGGACCGGATGGCCGTTCACGTTCGCGAGCGGCAGGTCAACGCGATGCGTGGCGGGGTCGACCGCGACCGAATGCGCCTTCGGGGCGCGATACCAGCCGAGCTGCGCGAGCGCGCCGTCTCGCTCCTCGAACACCGCGACGACTCCGGACTCGGCGGCAACATAAAGCCGTTTGAGTTCTGGATCGAACGCCAAGACGTCAGGATCGCTCCCGACCGGCAGCACCTGACGCAGCTCCACGGTCCGCAGATCTAGCACGCCCAGCGTCCCGCTCTCCTCACCCGCGATGAAGGCCAAACGGTTCGGTGCGTCGATGTACACCCCGTGCGGATGGCGAACCGCGTTGTCGAGTGTGATCCGACGAACGATGGCAGAGGTCGCTGGGTCGATGATCGCCAGTTGGTTCGCGGTCTGGACCGCGACGATTACACAATGCGAGGTCGAGTCGTACTGCGTGTTTCCCGCCTCGCCACCGAGCTCGATCTGCGTGACCACCGTATTGGTCTTCGCATCGACCACAAAATCGCGTTGCCCCGATTCGTCCGAGACGAAGACTCGTCGCTCGGCGGGCGCATACGCGATCCCGTCCGGAAACCGCGGCCCTTGAACTCGCGCCACCACCCGAAGTGTCGAATCGTCCACGACCACGACCGCGTGATCGCCCGTCGCTGAGGCATACGCCCGGTGTTCGGCCGGCACGGCGAGGACTCCGGTCACCGTAGGAAATCCGTCCAGATTGCCGATGACTTCCCGCGCGTACATCAAAGGCCACGAGCTGCCCGGCACCCATGTGT
>WNEZ01001316.1_pt1 | contig 33321 bp, 25 predicted proteins | sample 5400521 | NCBI WGS metagenome assembly WNEZ01 (sample SAMN13153339, study PRJNA577476) | soil metagenome | isolation source: 120 cm saprolite under Douglas fir tree site 2 hole 1 replicate 1 | place: USA:California | collected 2015-04-18 | reverse complement strand
CCGAATATTCGCGGAATCAGCTGGAGCGGTGTTCGCTTGGCAATTCGCAGCTGGACTGCAGGCTGACAAATAAGCGAGGACAAAGAACAGCGCGAAGCGGCGCAAAGGTGACGCGAGCATCACCACCTCCGACGAGGGTCGAGTTAGCAGCGATGCTAGCACGGTGCTACTGATTTTAGTCCAACGATTGTAAGCTCGACTCACCGCCGGGCTCACGCGGTTAAATGCGTGAATTGTCGAGTGTTCCCGGCATTACTCCGAGCACGTTGGCGAGAGCCTCCCAGTGCCGTGGATGTGGTCGGTAGCCTTCGCGAATCCGGCCAGCGTACCAGCGCGATACTCCGATCTGCTTCGCGATGGTCGTAGCAGATACCTGTGCAAGTGCTGGCTGAATTTTCTCCGAAAACACTTGTTCGGTGAGCCATGCCGGTTGCATCGCAGGACTCCACGCGGCCCGCGCTTGCGCGTGCTTTCGGTGCGTTGCTGCTTCTTTCGCGATGGCTTCTGACGTATGTCCGGCGATTCGCCCAGCTTGCGCAACTTCCACGAGACGCTGAGTTGCAATCTGGAGATCGCATTTTTTACAATGTTCCGAATCGCGTTGCAAACCCTTGCCACATCCACGGCAAACCTTTTCAGGTTTCGGAAACTTGACCTCTGGAACGTCACTGCCCTTTGCTTCACGCTTACTTATCAACGGGCGATCTGCCGGGATTCAGCCTACCCACATTCATCGAGGATTAAGCAGGGCCGCGAAGTCATGAGCCGCCTCCAGTACGCTTTTCGATCTTTACTGCGGTGTACAATCAACCGTCGGCGGCGCTGCCAGACCGATTGGTGTACTCAACGACGGCGAATGATTGAAGTCGAACATATCCTCCAGCGGATCGGCAAACTGGTCGCGGCTTGTGAGGTGCAGACGAACGTCGTTAATCGTCAAAAACCGACGCTCGATCATCGCCAGCAGCGACGTGTGATCGCCGATGCTGTGCGAAACGTAGCTTGGTTTCGAGAACGGTGAAACAGCAATAAACGGAAGACGGGGGCCGAATTGATTGAAGTTGGCGCATTCCGGCGGATACGGGCCAGTGGGATCAGCGGCCAGTTCCGGGCAGAGCAGTTCCGCACCAGCGACGCTCGTATCGGTGGCGCTCAAGAAATTCGAGGAACACTCTGCGCCTCCACCCAGTTGCTCGCTGGCGGGAGGATCGGAGAGATCGGCACATTGTCCGGGAGCAATTCCATCCGGTGTCAAGGTCCCGCCCTGCTTAGCCTTCGGCGATTTGGCATGATCGTAGAATCCGCCGTGATCGTCATAGGTAATAAGGATGATCGAATCTTTCCAGTTCGGGCCGTTGCGAACCGCATTCACGATCTGAGAGACAAAAGCCTGCCCCCTCTGGATGTCGGTCGGCGGATGCTCGTCATTTTCCGACTGTATTCCCAGCAAGCCGAAATTGGGATCGACGAACGAGACCTGCGGTAACGGTCCGAAACCCGGGACTCCCGCCGCCTGCGCGAGAAAAACAAAGGTCGGCAAAAAGTGCGGATCGACGCCTTGAGCGCTGAACGGAAGAAAGCTGGCTCCTTGCGGTGCGTCCTGGAAATAATCTGCCCAGTAAACTCCGTTCTGGGTGAGCAGGTCAAAAATAGTTCCGGTAATCGGCTTGTATCCGCCTGGCGGAGGAAACTCGTCGGCCGTGGTCACATGCCCGAACGAAGTCGCAGCCATAAGATAGGAACGGTTCGGAAACGTAGGGCCGAGCACCGAGGCGAAATAGCGATCATCGATGGCAAAGTTTTGTGCCAAATCGTAGTAGAAGGGAATGTCGTTCTGGTTGTAGAACCCCATCGTCTGGTCTTCAGTCACATTTTCGGTTCCATTGTCGAGCTGTTCGGTTAGATCGTTGACTCTGACGAAACCATCACTCAGAAAGTTTGTAAGCGCGCTGTTCGGGTTCAAGAAATTCAGTTCTCTATGGGTCCCAAACCAGGTGTGGTCGAGATCCGGGATGACGCAACGGGTTGAGTCATGAAATGACACGACCGTCGAGCCATCGTCGTCAAGATTTGAGTTGGAGCAGGTCACGTTGCCGCTCACATCGGCAACGCATGACAAGCCGTCCACACATTTATGGTCGCTGGGCAGACAGGGGCCGAGCGCGTTGTGATAAGGGCTGCCCGGAACGTAAGCGAGAGCCCCAAAATAATTGTCGAACGAGTGGTTCTCCTGCATCACGATGATGATGTGATTGACTTTCTGCAAGTCACCCTCAGCAAGGGCCAACTTCGCCCCAACCGAAGAAAGAAGAACTGTACACGCTGCAAGAATCAGTGTGCGATGCATAGTAACCCTCCTCAGGTGTTGCCAAAATTTTCCTAGTACACAGAGATTTTCTTTGAGGCCCGATCCGTACATGCGAGGAGGGAGAGTGCCCAGAAACCTGCCAGCACTTGGCCCGGTTTTCTGTCATCTCTAGAATCGACTGAACCGCAAGTGCCTTACTTCTCATTGTGTTTCCCTCCCACGGAACCACTCGCCGCCACGTCTCCAGAGAGTAGTAGGCAGCTCGACTGCCATTTATCCTGACAGTAGATGGCCAGCGGACGAGGGTCACGGTGAGTCGCTGAATGATGCTATATTCCCGAGTGAAAGACTTGGCATGACTCTGAATCGAGAAAATCCCCCAGCCGAACACTTGGGTCTTCTCTCACCAACCTTAGAGACTCCCTCATCCAGGTAGTTGTGAAAAATCTGGTTTCGACATTTATGAACTCTCCGTCCGGCTGCCATACCAACGTTCCAAGCAGGTTCTCCCTGAGAATCCACTCCTTGGATCGGGATCAGTAATATCCGGGTGAACGATCGACCAGCGCTCGCCCGCGCTATTCGTTATCGCGACTTCAAAGCAGGAGTCGTCCGCGTACTGGTTGCAGTGGTCCGCGCATTTAAGCACGACCCAGCCCATGGACGGATTCAAGAAGAATACCGAGGAAACTTCCTGCCATTTGGGGGGTATTGCGACTCCCGATGAGTCGTCCGACACTACCGCGTTATCTTCTTTAGCCGAGTGCGGTTGGAGTAAGAGGAATTCTTGACCCGCGATCGTGCCGCTGCCGAAGAGTCGCTGCAAGGATTGCTCGCAGCGTTGCTGATCCATTTCGCAAAGATCGGATAGAAGTTAATTACGTTGCGAGGGTGCGACAAGTCGATGTCGACAACGGGCGCTCCGTCCAGCGCTCCGCCGTCAAACAGATCCGTGCCGTCGTTCTGCAGTGTCAGCACGAAATCGCAGATAACGGCTCCTTCTGGCATGATCGACACCATGCGGGGATGCGCGGGCGTGCTGTAGTCGTAGCCGTAGATGTTTCCGCCGTCGGCCCAAGTTCCCACATACGCTACTTTGTTGTTGAGCGTAATGCCGTCCACCGTGGCCGATGCAGTGGTAAAGCCATAGGCCGGAACGATAGCCTGTCCCACTTGCGCCGGCTGGGCCGGATTCGTCACATCGACGATCACCATTCCCTGATCGGCGGTCGCCAAGAGCGCGAGGTTTCCATCAAGAGCGAGGTCCCCTACGGCCGTGCCGGACGGGAACTGCGATAACGCCGCCGGCGACCCGGGATTCGCCAGACTGTAGATCAGCAGGCCGCTCGTGTTGTCGGCGATAAAAAGCAAGTTATTCCCGGTTCGCATCACGACTGGTGCCATGGGAAGCGCCTGGCTGGAGACTTGCACCGGAGACGACGGCTGAGAAACGTTGTACGTGATCAGATGTCCATCTTGCGTGCCGGCGTAAAGAAAATTCGCTGAGATGGCAAGCGCGTTGACGGCTCCTGTCAGCGAGTTGATTTGTGTGGGACTCGCAGGATTGGAAACGTCCACCACCAACAAAGACTGGTCCGTACCGACATACATCGTTGAGCTCGTGGCTTGGACTGCAAGGGGATTGGCAGTGCCGGTATCGAATCTGCCGAGTTCAGCAACCGGATTCGTGGTCAGATCGAGGATCGAAACGAAACCGTTGATGCCCGTTTCTGTTGCCACAAAGAGGCGCGACTGATAGATCAGTTGATCGTACGTAATGGCATAAAACCCTAGTGGCGGGGATTTGTCGACGCCGCCACCGGTGGGGGCTGCGTCAAATATTCGAAGATCGATATTCGCCGTGATGACATACTGGCCTGCCCATGTCGAAGTGATAAATGCCAAATTTCTTTCGAAGAGCACGCCTGTCAATTTGGGCTGCGACAAATCGGCGACATCCACAATCCGCTCGCCATTTTGGTAGGCGTTCGTGAGTAATTGCTTGCCATTGAATCCGACGACAATTCCCGCAGCGGATGGCAGGGCAGCGGATGGCAGGTCTGAGATGTGGACCGGAAGTCCACTCGAAACGTCAAAGATTTCTCCTCCCGCCACGATAAACCTTCCCATTAGAGAACCGCTCCTTATCGCTGGAGTTTGTGGTTGGCGTTGCAGCAGCGTGGGAGGGTTGGTCGTCACGTCGTAGGAATCGAGCTCGCCACTGACATTCTGAGCGGAATCGGTGACCACATTGAACACATACAACTGAGTGTCGGTTCCGAGAGCGGTTGAATGCACCGACGAGTTGGGCCCTATGCCGTTCGGAATCGCCAGCTGCAAATCGTGCTCTGCAATACTGCCGCTGCGAAGATCGAATTCCGACAGCATTACCTGATTGTGATCGTCCGACCAGCCGGTCACTCCCCAAAAGATTCCGTCGAAATATGTGGTGTTATTCAGAATCGGGACTGCCGCTTCCGTAATGAGGACGGGCTCCGTCCCGGAGATGTCAAATATTGCGATGACGTTCCCGGCCAAGCCGCTGGTCGTCTGATACAGATACTGTCCATACACATACATGGGAGCGCGGAATGCGGTCTCAGCCGAATCCAACCAGCGGGGATGCGTTGGATCGGAAATGTCATACACGTCAATCCAGAAGAAGGTTCGCCCGTAGTAATCGGCCAAGGTCCCGCTGGCCAGAGCATAAAGACGATTCCCGGAGACCGCGACCTGCTCGTTGTATGTGCCCAGGGGCAACGGCAGAGAGTAGTCGACGTAGTCGGAGACTTCGCCCACCACTCCCGTGACTTTGCCGGTCACGCCAATCGTCGCGTTCTCGCTCGCGCCGTCGAGGGTTGCAGAAATCGGGATTCCACCCGTATCGGCAATGGTTGTTCCGGCCGTGTACAGCCCCGCCGGTGTGAGCCCTTGGGGAGGGCAGCCAGGGTCTTCCGAACGATGTCGTCTACAACCGCACCCATGCCCGACCCATCGGGGTTAACCTCGTGTCGGTCGCCCAAAAGGCCCGACTGGTCTTTGCATGACACGAGTTGATCGGTAATTGCCATTTGACTGCCGTCACGGTGAATCGCACCTGCCAGGATGAGGGTCGGTTTGCGACTCGCGCAAACTTGCTCAAAACTGAGTTCGGAATCTGCCGTTGTCAGTTCGACCACTCCCAGTTTTTGCGAGTGAAGTTCACTCATTCGAGTAAAGATCAATCGACCCGATGGAGTGCTCAAATCCAGATTGTCGCGTAGACTGACAAAAGCGACCCCCAGCGCTGCGAGTTCGGCCAAGGCGTTGACCAGATGTTTCAGCGACCTTCCAAAACGATCGATTTTCCACACCAGGACTGCGTCAAACCGTCGGCGGCAAGCATCTGACATCAGCCGGTTGAGCGCCGGCCGGGACTCCTTACAGCCGGAGACTCCCTGGTCCGTAAATTCCTCAACGATCTGCCAGCCTCGCCGCCCCGCATATTCCCGGAGTTCGGTGAGCTGCATTTCTGGATCTTGATTGTTGAGGGTGCTCACTCGGGCGTAGAGTGCAACCCGAGCGATTGCGGCTGAGCTTTCTTGAGGGAATGAAGCTGTGGTGATACGTTGCTGTCTAGCCATGGTGCCTCCCATGTAGGCAACTGTGGTTAGGGCTGAGTGAGTGCATCGAACACTCCCTCGGCCCGTTCTTATGTCTTCATGATTTCACCGTAGCGCTACGGTGTCAATCACCAAATAACATGACTGGAACATCCCTAGCGCTACGGTGTACCATTTTCACCATGAGCGGGAATGATCAGATTTCGAAGGTAATGTCGGAAATGGGTAGGCTTGGGGGCCTTGCTCGCGCGAAGGCGCTATCCGCCAAGCAACGCAGGGAAAGTGCGAGCAAAGCCTCGAAGGCCGCCGCGAAGGCACGAACACGGGCGGCCAGAAAGCGGAAGGATCGCGATGAATGACAAGGCCGGTTCGGCCGCATAGCCGCAGCGGTTAACAATAGGGAGTTCTACGAGCGAGAAGCCGTCGCGATGGCCGGGACATTTTCGATGAGCCTTAGACGCCCTCATCGTCCCCCCCTCTCTCGCGCACGAATGCAAGGAAGCGATGCCAAGGAAAACGTCAACAGGGACTAAGCGGCCTTCGACGCCGGAAAGAACCCCCTCAGTAAAACGAAAAGTCCAAGCTCGAAAGCTACTTCCAGGCGCAACGATCTATGGAGTACTACCAGACAGCACTGAATACGTGGCTTGGGACGGCGAGCAATATGTCTTGTGTCAAACGAAGGACAGGGTCTTGGCCGACGATAGTTTGATGCTCATTGGCAGCGTGCAGGAGCTGAGAGTAGACCATTCGCACCCTGGGCGGATGGACAGGGTTGAGGTCGTAATTCCTACGCCACAACTGACAAACGGAAGCAGAGATCATGGTCCAGAGCCTTTAATGGGACCGGGGAATGTGGAGGTACGTGCCAAGGTTTCGGAAAACTCAAATGACACAATCCTCTCCCGTGCCACAGCGGCGGTTAGCGAAAGTCTGCTCCAACAAGTGACTACGTCATTCAAGAGACTGTTCAGATTCCATTACGAATCCTCCGATGAGATTGCCCAATCACCCGAATGGCAAGAAATAGACAAATTGTTCGGCAATGCTGTTGACACCTACGTCAGTATTGCGATGAATAACCGCCGGAAGATACGTGGCGACCTTTTCTTGTGGGTGAAAGCGCAAATTGAAGTGAACGAAAGCGCGATTTTGATACAACACTTTAGCTGCGACCGCAAGGGTTACCTTCGCACGGAGAAAACTTCCAAACATCGTTTAACCGAACATCGCGACGCTTGGAGTGCGCAAGAACACATGGGGTTGATGAACCAAAATTCTGTCTTTATGGGTTTGTCAGAAAAATATCGCCCGTGCATCTTTAGTGGCACTTGGGAATGCAGCGATCCGAATCGCATCAGGAAGGACAATTCGCCTTCAGCCTGCAACCCAGGATACTTCCGCGACCAGGGCACAGTCATGGGCTCGCTCGCTGCCCATTCGTTCCACGGCGCCGCTCTCGGAATTCGAAGCGACGGTAGGCAAGTTGATGGTACAAGCACGAAGAGAGTGCCCAACAAAACACCTTCCACAGACCGAAATCTTGAAAATTGCTGCTCTGCTGGACGATAAAAACCTCCCAGTTCGGGATAACCTCGAACGCGAGGCGTCCCGCTCCATGGCCGAATACAACAAGCAACATGCCGCGGCTGCGATAAAGACTTGGAGAACTGCATTAAGTCATCCCAAGTTCCGGCGTGCCGTTCGAAAACGGTTTTCGAGAGCGGAAGAGAAGTACAAGAAAGCACCTCCGTCCGCTGTTGCCGAGTCCGCGGGAACTCCCCGGACAGCTATCTAGCGTTTACCGAATCCCCGCCGCGGTCCGCACTTTCCAGCCTGTATTTTGTCCGGCGGACAAATTTCGGACCATTCTCGGCTTTACAGCAGAAAGCAGGAGGCCCTAAATTGCTGCCTAGCAGTAGGACAGTACACGGACTAACTGATGACGGACAACGCTCCATTTGAGAAGCATGCGTCGAGCCTACGAGGCAGTTTGCTTTCGCCGGAGGAACTGGCGCACAATTTGGACCTCTCGCCGGCCACACTCGCAGATTGGAGATCACAGGGGAAGGGACCGGCATACTTGAAAGCTGGGAGGCGCATCTGGTATCCGAAGGCACACGTTGAAAGATGGATGCAATCTCAAATCCGGGAGACAAACAATGTCACTGAGGAATCGCAACGGGATCTGGAACTACCGCTTCAAACTGGACGGCAAAGAATACAGCGGAACGACCGACTTGGCCGCCACAAAACAAAACACGAGGGCGGCTCAAGACAAGGAGTCGGAACACCGCCAGGAGCTGCGGGAGGGCCGAAGACCGTCACGACCGATCCAGGTCCGTGAGTTCAATGAGGCGATTCGAAGGTTTCTTGAGTGGGCGAAGATGGAATACAGAGCACACCCAAACAGCTATCGCCGGATCTCCACTAGTCTCACTAGCGCGAAACAGTTTTTTGGAAAAGAGCCCGTGAGTCTAATCGATCCAGGGCGCTTGGAAGAGTACAAAGCATGGCGAGTGAATGACCACGGAATTCGGGACATCACCCTGCGTCACGATCTCCACGCCCTCTCGAAATTCTTTGGCTATGCGGTCAAGCAGCGCTGGGCCGGAGACAACCCGGTCCGCAATGTGACAATACCCTCAGATGCCGAGGCCATTCGCATTCACCTGCTCACATCTGAGGAAGAACGGGAATACTTTCTCCGCGCGGCTAAGCACAGAGACCTCAACGATCTCGGGCGTCTGATCCTGAATCAAGGCATGCGGCCGGACGAAGTTACGTGCCTTCGTAAAGGGGATGTGAATCTAGATCGTGGGCAGTTGCAGATAACCAGCGGGAAGTCACCGGCGGCGCGACGCACTCTTGATCTGACGAGTGAGAGCCGAGTAATTCTCGCCCGGCGGATGGCTGGTGATTCGAAGTGGATTTTCCCTTCATCTCGAAATCCAGGCCGGCACATCACAAGAGTAAATGGGGCGCACGACCGAGTCTGTGCAGCAGCGTCAAAAGCGGGATTTGTATTCACGTTCGTCCTTTACGACTTCCGCCACACTTTCGCAACCCGCCTCGCGCAGGCTGGGATCGACCTCGCCACCCTGGCTGCGATCCTTGGTCACAGCTCGATTCGTCTGGTGCAGCGCTACGTCCATCCAACAGCAGAGCATAAGCGCAGCGCGATGCTCCACTATGATGAGATTCTGATAGCTGCCGAGAAGGCAGCGAGCGAGCAGGCAATGAGGCCAAATTGAAAGGACAAAATCGTGTCCCCTTTTTGTCCGCCCCTGAGGCCAAATCTGGCCGTTCTTGCCCTATTGACGCCCAACCAACGCGAGAGGTCAAATCGGGCCTAACTGCAAGCCAGTCAAGTAACTGCAAGAAAAGTTTGGAGGCGCGGGTGAGAATCGAACTCACGTGTAAAGGTTTTGCAGACCTCTCCCTTACCACTTGGGTACCGCGCCCCGTCACGTCACAGTAGAGCCTCGGCGCGGGTTTGTCTAGAAGGACCCAAGGTCGCACCCTAGCTCACACTGGTGTCAGGAAACGTTCATGTTTTCTCGCGGTTGGATCTGTGCTACAACACCGTACATGATGTCGACACGGAGTTCAACCTCGCACGCAACGAGTTCGCCCCGTTCCACGACTGCACCGAGGGCAGTTGAGACAGCGAGTGGCGTTCCTTCGAATCTCGGACCCGCAGGTCTGAAGGATGCGTCCTCGATCTGTCCCAACTGCTCCTCCGAGTTGCGCGGACACCGCTGCAAGGTAGTTTGTAAAAAATGCGGCTTCTACTTGAGCTGTTCCGATTTCTACTGAGAAAAACCCGGACTAAAAACCCGCCTTTGCGCTGCTTTTCCTATTCGCTATCGCGTGTCACCGGCGCCCAGTGTCCGTCGTTAGAGTTGTACCAGTTTCTCCAGGCGACGGGGTCGTGGGGCAGACTCTGTCCGGTGATGTCGCGGAGCGCTTGAAAGACCCACTTGTGAGTTTCCGGATCGAGAGACGTGTCGGCAGCGAAGTCGAGCAATTGAGGCACCGCACTGCGGCGTTGCTTCTCGCTCAGCATCCCCGACTGCGCCAGCCCGCAAGCGGCGCGCTCGCGGATCATGGGCGAAGGGTCGTCGTGGAAAACCTGCAAGAGCGGAGCGATGGTGTCGTCGGTGCCGAGATAAGCTAATCCTTCCACTGCCCAGGAGCGGATGTTCACATTCTGATCGTGGACCGAGGCCAGCAGGATCTCGGCAGCGCGCCCGGGTTCGACTCCGCGATTGGCGAGCAGCGCGATATCCCACAGCGCATTGGCGCGCTGGCCCTGGTCTCCGAAACGAGCGTCGTGCTCAAGGCCGTCCACCGTGGCTGCGCTCTTTTCGAGATTGCGACAAGCGAGATCGATCTCGATGGCGGCGGCCCGCACGCGAAGATCGTCGGAATTGAGCGCTGTCATGAAGAGGGAATTCAATTTCTGATCGAGCTTGATTTTTCCTCGCCACCGGCTCACGCGCTCTGCGATCTGATCGTTAGCCCCGCGATAGTGATTGATGGAACGTTCGAGCAGAAGCTGGGCTTGGTTCTGCGCCGTCATCCGGTCGAGGACTTCGATTTCATGTTCCGAGAGCACGTTGGCCGATACCGGCTCGGGCTTGCCGTGTAGGCTAAGAAGCTGAGCGATTTCCTGCCAAGCCGCGCGCGCCGTACCCGTTCCCATAAGGAGCGTTCCCGCCAGGATCCCGCCCACCGCGGCGGCAATCACGCGCCAGCGGCGAGAGTTGGCGTTTCCCAGTGAGTGCGGATCGTTTTCCGGCGGCGGCGCGGCCTGCTCCATGCGCGGATCAGGATTAGTGTTCACGGGGAGAGTATAGAAGGCGGGTCTGGGGTCGAACAGATTACTCCGGGCGAGTCGGGGGTAACTGACGGCGCGACTTTTGGCCTTTACAGATTGCTGAAGATTGCTGAAAGCTCGATTCTGTCCCTGCCTTTGGGTGGCGCAGCGGTTCACCGCTGCGATTACAGGCTATTTTCAATGCCGGCTTTAGCCGCTGAGGGCGACTGCGGCTGACTGAGGTGGGCGTGGCATGCCGAAAATCTCTATCCCTTTTACAATGGCTGGAGTCTTGATTCATCTTGAGTGGAGGAGATTGGCATGCAACGCAAAGCGAGTGCAGTGTGGAAGGGTGGTCTTAAAGACGGCCAAGGGACGGTTTCGTCCGCCAGCGGTATTCTTTCGAACACGAAGTATTCCTTTAAGACTCGGTTTGAGGACGCTCCAGGAACGAATCCGGAAGAACTGATTGCGGCGGCCCATGCGGCGTGCTTTTCGATGGCGCTGTCAGCGCAACTGGGAGGCGCGAACCTGACGCCGGAGAGCATCAACACGGCTGCTACGCTCACGATGGAGAAACAGGACGCGGGTTGGACCATCACGGCCGTGCATCTGGACGTGGTCGCGAAGGTGCCGGGCGCGAGCGCGGATGCCTTCAACACCGCAGCGAAGAATGCCGAGACGGGCTGCCCGGTATCGAAGGTGCTGAACGCGAAGATTACGATGGATGCAAAGCTCGGCTAGCGCGTGACCGCGTGATGAATCTTACGGTGGAGCGACGGGCGTCTCGCCCGTCCGGCAGTAGGGCGGCCGGGCGAGGACGCCCGGCTCTCCACGAACGAGCTCGACCCTAACTTTGCGAGCGCAAAACCTGGCGCAACTTGTGATTGATTCGTACCGCTTCCTCCGAGGCCTGATCGATCAATTCGACCCAGCGGCGCAGGTTTTCTGGCGGGCCTGCCTGCGAAATCAGGTAGGTGGCCTGCACGATGGTTTCAAGCGCATTGCTGAGATCGTGCGCCAGCATTCGAAGTTCTTTCGCCAGTTCCGCCGGGATTTTATCCGAGGCTTTTCCCATGGTCTTGAGCGGCCTGTCGCCTTGCAAATCCTGTCACCTTGCAAATCATGAGCGCCGCGAAAGTTATGACTTCGCGCTCGTTTGACAGCCAGACGCCAGCCAGTAGATATTAGTGTAGTCGCCCTTAAAAAAGGGCCCTGCCGATTTTTTTCTTTTATGCGGATGTGGCGGAACTCGCAGACGCGCTAGGTTCAGGACCTAGTGGCCGCAAGGTCGTGGAGGTTCAAGTCCTCTCATCCGCACCAAAAACAGCTCTTAGCCATTAGCACTTAGCCTTTAGCTTGTCTGTCATTGACTGTCCAAGGTTGCGGCTCGCGCCTTTGGACCCTCACGCGCCTGCTGATAACCGGTGCGTGCTGCGGCTTTGCGCGATGCCGTACTGGCGGATTTTATAGAGCAAAGCTTTGTAGCTGATCTTCAGCAGCGCCGCAGCTTGTTTGCGATTCCAGTTCGTCTCGTCGAGGGCACGGGCGATAGCTTCGGCCTCCGCCTCATCTTTGGCATTGCGTGACAAAGACTTCAGGCCGCCGCCGGAGTCTGCGCCCGCGCTTCGGCCGCTTCCATCGGAGTGCTGTCCTCCACCGCCATCGGGCCGGGGCTGTAACTCGGATGCGGCGAGCGTTTCGTCTCCCAGAACCAGGTAGCGTTTGATGAAATTGCTCAGTTCGCGCAGGTTGCCCGGCCAGGAATGTCGCAGGCACGCCTCCATCAACGGGCCCGAAAGTGGCAACGGGGCACGCGCGTACGACTCCGACATGCGCGACATGAAATGCTTCAGCAGGATCGGAATTTCTTCCTTGCGATCGCGTAGCGGAGGCAGCGACAAGGTGAAGGCATTCAGGCGGTAGTAGAGATCTTCGCGCAAACGCTTGTTGGCGAGCGCTTCGGGAATGTTGATGTTGGTGGCTGCCAGGATGCGAACGTCGACTTTGACGATGGTGCGGCTGCCAAGGCGCGAGAATGTCTGGTCCTGAAGGACGTGCAGCAACTTGGCCTGCAGGAGCGGTGGCATTTCACCGATCTCGTCGAGCAGGATGGTGCCTTTGTTACAGAGTTCGAACTTCCCAGGCTTGGCGTGGGTCGCGCCCGTGAAGGCTCCCGCTTCGTATCCGAACAGTTCGCTTTCGAGCAGGTCGGCGGGCACCGCGGCGCAGTTGACTTTGAGGAAGGTGCGGTGGGCGCGAGGAGAAAGTTTGTGGATCAGACGCGCAAGCACTTCCTTGCCGGTACCGCTTTCGCCGAGCAGGAGGACCGGGATGTCGACGTTGGCGACGAGTGCGGCCTGGGAGCGGATCTTCTTCATCGCCGGGCTGGCGGCGACGAAGAACACGTCGTCGCAAAGTTCCTCGATATCGCCGGCGTAGGTGTCACTCTTGGCCGTGCCGACACACTGTCCAATGACCGCGTCGAGTTCGGCTTTCTGGAACGGCTTGGTCAGATAATCGACGGCGCCGAGGCGCATCGCCTGCACGACCTTGCGCGTGTCATTTACGCAGGAGAGCATGACAACTTTCAATCCGGGCTTGAGCTGGCGCAGCTTTTCGAGAGTCTGTAACCCGTCGATGCCGGGCATGAGTAGATCGAGCAATACCATGTCGGGCTGCAGTCCCTTCTGGACGCGCTCGACCGCTTCTTCGCCAGTGCTGGCAGTTTGAACTTTGTGCTCATCCACTTCCAGCAACGTGCGGATATAGCGCAGCATTCCCGGTTCATCATCCACCAGCAAGATGTTGGCGGCTTCGCTCATTGGGTTCCTCGTGGAGGACTACTCAGAATTGGTTTCAGCGGAACCAGAAAAGAAAACTTGCAACCCGCGCCCGGCTCGCTTTCAACCCAGATCTTGCCGCCCATGCCTTGCAGAAGCCGGCGGGCAATGGCGAGTCCCAAGCCCATGCCCTCGGCTGATTCGCTGCCCGGCAGGCGAAAGAAATCGTCGAAAATTTCCATATGGTACTCCGGCCGAATTCCCGGGCCAGTGTCGGCAACGCTCACTCTGATGGCGTTCGGCAAGTTCGCCGCTTGACGGCGGCGGTCGCCATTAGCTGCGGATTTGCTCACGCTACGACGCTCCCACATATGAGGCTCGGCATGCAACCAGACGGTGCCGCCTTGTGGTGTGTACTTAGATGCATTATCCAGAAGATTGGAGATTATGCGCTGGATCTTGGGCGCATCGAACGCAAATGGCGTCAGCTTGTCATTGGCCAGGAAATACAGAGCGAGGCCGCGCTCCTGAAAGCGGCCTGACCAGTGCCGGCAAACTTCAGAGAGGCACGCATTCATGTCACCTTCCACGTACTGCATGCGCAGTTCGCCGATCTCCAGCACGCTGAAGGTCAGGAAGTCCTGAATGAATTGCTGCAAGCGCTGTCCACTGGAAAACATGTCACCCATCACTTCGCGCTGGCGGTCATTGAGCGGTCCAAGTTTCTGACTCTGCAGCAGTTCAATGTAGCCGTTTAGAATCGCCAACGGCGTCTTGAGGTCGTGGGCGGCAGAGGCCAGAGCGTTTGTTGTCTTGCGGAAACGATCGCGCAATTGTTCAAGCTCGTTTGCCACGTCGTCCGCGGCACTCGGCACGGCAGCATGACCCGTTTCGCTAGACGGCAAGCCACCCTGCGGACTAGTGCCAGTGGGAGCAACGGCGGGGCTTTTTTCCGACATCGAAGCCATGGGGAACCCAAATAACGCATTTTTGGGGGAGATAAGTCTATTACCGTCAGAACGAGGGGATACGGTGATCCTATGTCAGGTGCAACTGACTGTCAATTGGAAACGGCGCAAAACCGGCACCGAAGCGAAAAACGTTGCACTTTTGTGGTCTGACCAGTAGTCACTTGAAATCCCGAGGTTGGGATGGCACTTCGGTAATCTCCGTGTTGGTGGCGAGTTTGGAGTGATTCCAAGCCGGCTCGGCGCCCCTCCGAAGTTTGGCCCCTAAGGTGCTTTCTTGGGTCTGAAACCTCTTATAAGGTGGTGCAGACGCGTGTCTCGTAGGTTATCGAAGAAGGAAGAACGCAAGTGGGCACGGTTGCAGCTCGCCATTCCGGTCTTTATCCGCACTCGAGACGGCAACGGCAAGGATTCCTTAGAGTTTGCCACGGCCATTAACATCTCTCCCGGGGGTGTTTTGGTGGCAGTTCGCCGCTCTTTGCCTAAGTCGACACTGGTTTCACTGGAGATTCCGAGCGCCCCCATCGGCTCCGCCAATGGTTTGAGGACCTCTTCGCAGATCATGCAAGCGAAAGCAGTGTGGGTTACGCACCTCGACGACTACCATCTTCTAGGACTGAAGTTCGCCCGTCCCTTGAACACCGACGCGGCAGCCGTTTCCGGCAAGCATTTGAGGAAAACGGGTTCTGCGGTGTGAACTATTTTTCCCTTCCATGGCCCGTCTCATAATGGCACTTTGGTGCCATGCCCGATCTTCCCGCTCTCGGGATATGATCACTCCAAGCCATTCATAAGTTGGGCATTTAACGGAAGTCTTCCAGGTCTCTCAGCTCTCTTCCCCGGTTTGGTGCTCGGGATGCACTTTTAGTGCATGCGGGTGAACACTCACCGCAATGGAGTATTCAGTCTTATGACGACACTTTCGGTAAGTTCTCTGGCGCAGTCGCTCGGCGAGCTTCCCCCTGACCAAATAATTTTTGGCCACTCTGAGGCCATGCAGGCAGTTCGTTCGCGGCTGGGAAAAGTAGCCGCCGCCAACGTTCCTGTCCTTATCACTGGCGAGAGCGGCACTGGGAAAGACATCATTGCCCGGCTCATCCATGGCCTGTCTCCGTGGAAAACCGGTCCCTATGTAAAGGTAAACTGTCCCGCGATTCCCGGGACGCTGCTGGAAAGCGAACTGTTCGGCTACGAAAAAGGAGCCTTCACAGGCGCCTTCGGGTCGAAGCCAGGACGGGTCGAATTGGCTCACCGCGGGACATTGTTTCTCGACGAGATTTCCGAGCTTGACCCCTCGCTGCAATCGAAGCTTTTGCAACTTCTGCAGGATGGGCAGTTCTGCCGGATCGGCGCGCAGGAAGACAAAAAGGTCGAGGTGCGCGTGGTGTGCGCGACCAACCGCCGATTGGAATCCGAGATTGAATCGGGGGCTTTCCGCCAGGATCTTTACTACCGCATCAACGTTGTCAATCTGCACATGCCGGCACTGCGGGAGCGCCGTGGCGACATTGAAGATCTGTGCACCTACTTCCTCGAATACTACAACCGCAAGTTCAATTGCCGGGCGCGGCCCCTGTCGAACGAAGTACTGGCGGTGCTGCAGAAATATCACTGGCCGGGAAATATCCGCGAACTGGAAAACCTCATCAAGCGTTACGTGATCCTGGGCCATGAGGAAGTGATCACCAACGACCTGGTGGCACGCGAGCCAGACTTTTTCAATCCCGAGATTTCGCTGGACGGGCCGATTTCTTTGAAGAAGCTTACGCGCCAGTGCGTGCGCGAACTGGAGCGCAAGGTCATTCTGAAAGTGCTGCAACAGCACCACTGGAATCGTAAGCAGTCAGCCCGCGCATTGGGCATCAGCTATCGCGCCCTGCTTTACAAGATCCGCGATGCCGGCTTGCCCTCGAACCGTGCCCTGCGCCTGCGGCAGGCGGAGAAGAACGCCAGCGCGAGCGAAAAGAGCGATTCCACCACCGGGGTTGCGGCGGCGGACTGAGATTAGCCAGCAGATGTGATCTGCCAAGATTGCGTAGGGACAGCCGCCCTCGGCTGTCCAGCTTAACCGGATCGAGCGCTCAACAGCTGAGTCGTTCTTTCAACTCGCGCAGCGCCGCGCTCCACTCGTTCAATCCCTCTGCCTCGAGCCACAGATCTTTGAGCTCGGAGTTGGTTCGCACCTTCTCCACCGCGTGACGGGCGGCTTCAACCAAATCGGGCGGGGCTCCAGCCTTGCTCTTGCTTATCCAATCGAGAATTTGCCGTGGTGTTGCCGGCGATGACGTCTCATCGCTCGCAGCAGCGACCAGCGCCGCCACAACTTCCGCGGCCGCGACCACTGCGCCACTCTCCGGCGCTTCGACATAGTCCTGATCGGCAGCATGGGTCAGTATCTGTCTCAGATCATCGACACCCAGAGTATTGAGCCGCCCCAAAAAACTCTGCGCGTCCTCGTTTTCAAAGCTGCCCGTACCCCAGCCTGGCATGAAACCTCCGGATGAATTATAGAATGCGCGACGCGTTCTGCTTCATAGGGCTCCGAATAGCCAACTATCCCGGAGTCGCCGGATTGCCTTCAATGCTCTTGCTTGAGGCTATAATGGCGCGACACCGATGGCCCTTTCCTCTGGCACGAAACTCGGCCCTTATGAAATCCAATCTCCGCTGGGCGCCGGCGGAATGGGGGAAGTTTACCGTGCGATAGACACCCGTCTCGATCGCACAGTAGCGATTAAAGTTCTGGCTTCTCATCTTTCTTCTTCGCCGGAACTCAAGCAGCGCATGGAGCGCGAGGCCAGGGCCATTTCTTCGCTGAACCATCCGCACATTTGCCATCTCTATGACATCGGCTCGCAGGATGGCACCGATTACCTGGTGATGGAGTTCCTCGAAGGTGAGACTCTGGCCGAACGCCTTCGCAAAGGTGCGATGCCGCTGAACGAAATTCTCAAGATTGGGATCGCTGTCGCCGAGTCTCTGGCGGTCGCGCACCGGCAAGGCATTGTCCACCGCGACCTGAAGCCCGGAAACATCATGCTGACCCAGGGTGGCGCAAAACTGATGGACTTCGGACTGGCCAAACCGCTGGGCCTGCAGACCACGAGCACCGCGTCCGGATCAGCACCATCGTTCACCGCCGCGGCCACGTTAAGTGGGCCGAGCCCATTAAGCCCGCTGACCTCGGCGGGCAGCATCATCGGCACCATCCAGTACATGTCGCCAGAGCAGATCGAGGGAAAAGAAGCCGATGCCCGTTCGGACATTTTTGCGTTTGGCGCTGTGCTCTATGAGATGCTGACGGGAAAACGGCCGTTTGCGGGTAAGAGTCAAATCTCGCTGGCATCCTCCATTCTGGAAAACGACCCGGAACCAGTCAGCGCCATCAAGCCTCTCACACCAAGTGCCTTTGAACATGTTGTAACCACCTGCTTGCAGAAGAATCCAGAGGAGCGTTTTCAGTCAGCGCATGACATCAAACTGGAACTACAGTGGATTGCGGCAGACCGGTCAGCGCCGGCGGTTGCTGCATTTCCGCCGTCGCCCTCGCATGCCCGCGAGCGTCTTGGTTGGGCGGCGGCTGTAGTGGCCGCGATTATCCTGGGCGCGGCTGCGGGAATGTTCCTCTACCGTCCTGCCCAAACCACGCGCGCCATCCGCACCGTCATCAACCCTCCAGAGAAGACCACGCTCAATCTGACCGGCGATGGTGCCGGACCGCCGGTGCTTTCGCCCGACGGTACGTCAATCGCCTTTGCAGCCACCAGTGCCGACGGCAAGACGGGGCTATGGGTTCGTCCAATGAACTCGTTGGAGTCCCACGCGCTTCCTGATACCGAGGGCGCGATTTTTCCTTTCTGGTCCCCCGACAGCCGCTCGCTTGGATTTTTCGCCGATAGCAAGCTGAAGACGATCGAGCTGAATGGCGGCTCGGTGCAGGCGATCTGCGACGCCCAGCTTGGGCGCGGGGGTGCTTGGGGACCGGGCGGCGTGATCCTGTTCTCTCCGAACCCGCAAGCGCCCCTGATGCGTGTCAGCGCCAGCGGAGGAACCCCAGCTCCGATCACGAAGCTTGACGCGGCTCAGTACACATCACATCGCTGGCCGTTTTTTCTTCCCGACGGTAAGCATTTCCTCTATCTGGCCCTTCACCACGATCCTTCGAGGTCGGCGAACAATGCGATCTATTACGCATCGCTGGATGGGGGCGAACATCGTCTGCTGTTCCGTTCTCAATCAAACGCGGTTTATGCCAGCGGATTTCTTTTGTTCGCGCGGGGCGACCAGTTGATGGCTCAAACCTTCGATCCTGCGAAGGGAACATTAAGTGACGAGCCGCGGGGCGTGGCCAAAGGAGTGATGAACGACATCAGCACCTGGCACATGGATGCCTCGGCTTCCAGCGATGGATTGCTGGTCTTCGGCAGCGGCGGGAGCGGTGATTTGCAGTTAGTCTGGATGGAGCGTGGCGGGAAACAGATCAGCACCATCGCCGACAAGATCACAAATCTGCAATTCGCACGGCTTTCTCCTCAAGGAGACCGCGTCGCACTCCAGATTGACGCTGGCGTAAACGACATCTGGGTGCTGGATTTGGCGCGTGGGGTGCGCACGAGACTGACCTTTGGACCCATCGCCAACACGTTCCCAGTTTGGTCGCCCGACGGCAAGTCGATCGCCTACAGCTCCAATCGTAGCGGTCACTTCGACCTCTACCGCAAGCCCTCCGACGGTAGCGGCGCGGAAGAGCTCCTGCTCACCGATGAGCAGCAGATCATCGCCGACGATTGGTCGCGCGACGGCAAGTCCTTGATCTATACACGGCGCACCCCGGAAGGCCACGGCGAGATTTGGGTCTTGCCGCTCGAAGGAGAGCGCAAGCCCTCGCTGTTCGTAGCGCGTGGTAGCCAAGGACAACTTTCCCCGAACGGCCATTGGCTGGCCTACGGTTCGAGTGAGTCCGGTGCCCTTGAAGTGTATGTGGTGGCCTTTGGCGGCGGGCAGGGCAAGTGGCAGGTCTCGGCCAGGGGAGGATTGCAGCCGCGGTGGAGCAAGGACGGCAAGGACCTTTACTATATGGACCCGACTTACAATCTTTTCGCGGTGCCGGTAAAGGACGCCGGCGGCGCCCTGCAATTCGGCGCCCCTCAGAATCTCGTCAGCAATTGGTCCGCTCCGCAGGTCTTCTACGATGTGACTGGCGACGGCAAGAAAATCCTTCTCGACCGTGTTTCGCAACAGGTCAGCCAATCCGTCACTGTAGTTACAAACTTTACGGCGGATTTAAAGAGGTAAGCCGAGAGAGCTCGATGGAGCGACGGGCGTCCTCGCCCGTCCAGAACAGGCCAGTGCTCCTCGCCTCGCGAACGGCTGAGCGCTAGCGCGCTCTGGACGGGCGAGGACGCCCGTCGCTCCACCGGACTTCACGCCCAGAACGTGCGGTCCAATGTTCGGTACTGAATCGCCTCCGCAATGTGTTTCGGTTCAAGTTGCGGAACCCCGTCCAAGTCGGCAATCGTGCGTGCAACTTTCAGAATGCGGTCATGCGCGCGGGCGCTGAGTCCTTGCTGCGCCATGGCGCGTTCCAGCAGGCGCTCACAATCGGCGGAAAGTTCGCAGAATTTGCGAATGGACTGAGGCGGCATCTGGGCGTTGCAATAAAGTTTTTTCCGTTCGGAAGCAAAGCGCGTCAGCTGGAGCTCCCGGGCCCGGATCACGCGCTCGAGAATTTTGCCTGAACTCTCTGGCTCCGAGGTGCTGCGCATTTCCTTGTAGTTCACCGCCGGGACGTCGATGTGGATGTCGATGCGGTCAAGCAACGGTCCCGAGATTTTAGAAATGTAGCGCTGGATCATGGGCTGTGTGCAGTGGCATTCGCGTGTGCGGTCGTTGTGAAATCCGCAGGGACAAGGGTTCATCGCGGCGGCGAGCATGAAGCGCGCAGGGAACGTCAGCGACATGGCTGCTCGCGCGATGCAGACCGTACCGTCTTCGAGCGGCTGCCGCATCACCTCCAGAACGTTGCGCGGGAACTCGGGAAGTTCGTCGAGAAACAGAACGCCATTGTGCGCCAACGAAACTTCGCCCGGCCGGGGGATCGCACCACACCGGCGCATGCGACTTCGAGGGCGCGCTTAGCGGTTTGCTGGCCGCGAACGTCTTTGAAATCCACATGGAATTGCTGCGCCTGGCTGAGCAGTTGATCGGTGTCGATCAGCAGCCGGGAAACGCCGTTGCCGGAATTGATGTAACGAATGACGTCGAGCAGTGACTTAACGGGGTACACCTCAACGCCCCCAACCATGGCAGCTTCGCGAGCGTTGACCTCGGGCACGATCAGGCGCTTCACCTTCGTCCGACGAGCCTCGATCGCGATGGGCAACGCACCACGCACACCGCGCAGGCTTCCATCGAGAGAAAGTTCGCCCACAAATAGCGCGTCTGGGATCTCCTTCTTGTTCAGACCGCCGTATGCGCCGAGGATGCCGAGAGCCATGGGCAGGTCGAAGCCCGAGCCTTCCTTACGGATGTCGGCAGGCGCCAGATTAATAGTGATCTGGGTGGGTGGAATGTCATAGCCGCAGTTCTTCAGCGCTGAGCGAACCCGGTCGCGGCTTTCGCGAACGGCAGCATCGGGCAGGCCGACAGTGTGAAAGTGGTCTTCCGACATTTTGACGCCAGAGACATCCACTTCCACTTCGATGATGTTGGCATCAATACCGTAAACGGCGGCGCTCAGAGTCTTATAAAGCATAGGGACACCAGTGGGCACACGAAGGGGCGAACGCGGATGGGAGATTCCTGCCGACATCATAGCCGATGCGAAACCGCGCCGATGTGACGGACATCACCCGGTTACCGTGATGGAACGCGATGGAACGTTCTATCGTGAACGGCCGCTTTCGGTGCTACGCTAAAGGCAATCTGGCGGAAACAGCGGAAACGGCAAAAAAATGAAAGACGGTTGTTAAGAAATCGTTTTCGCGCCAGAGGAGTCCCCCAATGCCCGACCAAGGTCCCACGTCAAACCGGCCCGATCCGCCGTCAAACCGGCTGGAACTCGAAGAGAGCCAGTTGTGGCGGTGGGCGCTCGGCCTGCTCGTTTTGTTTGCGGCAGCAGTGGCGGCGTTATCGTGGCAACAACTGAAAGACCTTCCTTACCGGCTATGGGCAATTCCGGCTGGGCTTTTCTTGCTTGCCATCTTATTCGCCACCTATGCTTTCGGGCGCAAGCGTGAGGTTTCGGAACTTAAGCAGATTCTAAAAGGCTTTCAGAATCAAGCCGGAGTCACACCTTCCGAAGAGCAACTGGATCAGTTGGGCCAGTTGATCATGCGTTCGCAGCGCAACTTCAAAGAGCTGATCGATTCCCTCGATGACGCGGCGTTCGCCGTCTCACTCGATGGAACCCTGAAAACGGTAAATCGCCGAACCTCGGAAACTCTCGGCGCCCCTTATGCCCAGCTGGTTGGCCACAAACTTGAAGAATTCCTGGGCGCGCCATTGCGTGCCGAGGCATCCGGGAGCATGGAACGGTTTCTGGAGAAGCGGAACTGGTCGGGAGTAGTCGAGGTCCACCTTAAGAACGACCTCCGGCGGCTTTACTACGACTGCGTGGTCAACGCCATCGTCAAGGGCGACGATGTGACTGGGGCGAGTGTGCTGGCCCGCGACATCACCGGGCATCGTGAAAAGGAGCAGCGCTTCTCGCAGTTGTTCGAATCTCTGCAGGAAGGCGTGTACATCAGCACTCCAGAAGGCAAACTGCTAGAAGTGAACCCGGCGCTGGTGTCAATATTGGGATATGACAGCAAGGAAGATTTGTTGAACCTGCCGCCCGAGCAACTGAGTATTGATGCTCGCGGGGAACCGGTTCTTGGACGCACCGGGAGCCAGAGCGGCCGCACGCGCACGCGAGAGCTGCGGCTGAAAAGAAAAGATGGCGGAGTCGCGGTCTGCGTGGATACATCGACCGGCGTGATGGAGGAGGGACGGCTTGTCCGTTACCAGGGCACGCTCGTGGACGTCACCGAGAAACGCACAATGGAGCGGCAGTTGCGCCGGCAGGAAGAGTTCCGCCAGCGCCTGCTGGAAAGCTTTCCCGATCTAATTCTGGTGCTCGATATGAAGGGGCAGTACACGTTTGTGAGTGCGCGCATAAGCGAGCTCCTCGGGTACGGGCCTGAGCACCTCGTAGGCAAGAACATCGATGACGTGGAGAATACGTCTCCCGAACTGGCCTCACTCTACCGGACCGTCGCGACCGGAAAGAGTGCGCGGACCTCATGCGAATACGGCTCCCGGCACCGCGACGGCACTTGGCGCACCATGCTGGGCATGGCAAGTCCACTGCTGAATGCCGAAGGCAAACCAGCGGGCGTGATCATCTCCGTTCGCGATATGACGATGGAGAAGAAGCTGGAGCAGCAGATTATTCAGAGCGAGCGTCTCGCGGCCATGGGGCAGATGATCGGCGGCTTCGCACACGAGCTCAATAATCCGCTGACCAGCATTCTGGGCATGGCGGAACTGCTGCAGGAAGGCGGCGTCAGCGAAGCCGCCCGCAAACAAATTGGCATTCTGCACCAGCAGGCGCGGCGCGCCGCCGAAATCGTGCAGAACCTGCAATACTTCGCTCGGCCGCCGGCTCCGGGAAAGAGCCAGGTCAATCTGAATGAACTCGTGCAGCGTACCGTGCAGATGCAAGCGTATCCGTTGCGCAAGAGCAACATCACCGTGGACTTTCTACAAGAACCGGCAATCCCCGCCGTCGTGGCCGATCCCAATCAGCTGATGCAGGTCTTCTTGAACCTCCTGCTGAATGCCGAACAGGCGATCCGCGAAAGCCGCGAGAAAGGCACGATCCGTGTGCGCATCGGACGCAATCCCGACTCGGTATCGATTGTGTTTCAGGATGATGGTCCAGGAATCGCACCCGAAAACCTGACGCACATTTTTGATCCTTTCTTCACCACCAGGCGCCCCGGCCGCGGCACCGGCCTCGGCCTGAGCATCTGCAAGACCGTCCTACGCGAACATGGAGGAAACATCGAAGCAGCCTCGGCCCCGGGCGGAGGCGCGGTCTTCACGATCACCTTGCCGGTGGGAGCACAGGTGGAATCGGTACCGGAGACGAAGTAGTGTCCGCCTCTCGCCCGATGCTAGCTCCTCGGCGCGGATCGCACTCATGCGTTGAAATGGTTGGAGCTTCCGGCTATTTCAAAGAATTCCGAATTCCGCCCACAACAAAACCCCTAGTATAGCGCCAGCCCCGAGCGACTCGCGCCAAAGTCCCCGCCCCACAACTGAGGCTACAAGTGCGAACAGGAACAAGCCTGTCCCAACATTGCCGCCAATATGCTTCATTCTCCATACGAGCGGTGAGTCTCCCGCAGCGACACGATACGCAAACCAAGCGCAATATGTGAACGCGCTCAGAGAAGCGGCCAGGAGTCCGAGAAACAGTACCATTTCGCGCCACTTTTCGAACTCCGAAGGACGTCGTCGGAACCAGAGCCGCCAAGCATTGCCGAGCGACATCGTGACGCCTACTAGCAGCAGTAAGATCCATATCATCAGAGGACTCGGCTCCTAGTAGAAACGAATGCTTATTTTAAACCACTACCTCTCCACCGCCATAGCCACCGCATTCCCTCCACCCAGGCACAACGCCGCAATCCCGCGATGCACGTCCCGCCGAATCATTTCGTAGATCAGAGTGACAAGCACACGCGCCCCGCTAGCCCCGATGGGATGCCCCAGAGCCACCGCGCCTCCGTTCACGTTCACGCGGTTCATATCAAGCCCAAGTTCGCGGATCACGCCCAGAGCCTGCACCGAGAAAGCCTCGTTCAGTTCGTAGAGATCGACATCGTCTTTCTTCCAGCCCGTCTTCTCCCAGATTTTCTGCACGGCGCCGACCGGAGCCATCATGACCCACTTCGGCTCCACACCGCTGGTCGCCTGCGCAACGATGCGGACCATCACATTTGCGCCCAGCTCTTTCGCGCGCGCGCCACTGGTCACGACCAGCGCTGCCGCCCCATCATTTACTCCCGGAGCATTGCCGGCGGTAACGGTGCCGTCCTTCTTAAAGGCGGGCTTGAGCGCGCGTAGCACTTCGATGGTGGTGTCCTCGCGCGGCCCTTCGTCCTTGTCGAAGATTACTGGCGGCTGGCCTTTTTTCTTGGCCGGGATTTCTACGGGAATAATCTGCGACTTGAACCGGCACTCCTTCTGTGCGGCAATGGCTTTGCGGTGCGAGTTGACGGCGAACTCATCCTGCTCTTCGCGGGTGATGCCGTATTTCTCAGCGACGTTCTCCCCGGTCAGCCCCATGTGGTAGTCGTTGTAAATGTCCCACAGTCCGTCGTGCACCATGGAGTCAACCAGTTGTCCGTTGCCCAGACGATATCCCTTGCGCGCGTTCGGCAGCAGATACGGAGCGTTGGTCATCGACTCCATACCACCCGCGACGACGATGGAGCTGTTGCCGGTCTCGACCGCCTGCGCCGCAAGTGCGACCGCTTTCAATCCTGAGCCGCATACCTTGTTGATTGTCATGGCACCCACCTCGGGTGCGAGTCCGCCGAATAGCGCCGCCTGTCGCGCCGGATTTTGACCAAGTCCGGCGGAGACGACATTGCCCATGATGCACTCGTCGACTTGCTGTGGCTGCAAGTTCGCCCGCTTGACTGCTTCCCGCACCGCGATCGCGCCCAGTTGCGGAGCGGCTATATCGCTCAGACTTCCCTGAAATTTTCCGATTGGTGTGCGGCATCCCGCGATGATCACAACATCATTAGATCCGGCCATGGTTGCGCTCCTCGACGCTCTTTAGACGCTCTTCAGACGCGCTCGTTCAAGCTATCGTCGTTGAAAATCGTCTCTCATTATAGATGGCGGAAAGCTTCGCGAAGTTTCGCGCCGCGCAATCCCGCCGGCATCGCAGCGAACTTTTTTGAAACACGCGAGCGGCGAAAGCAACGTCGTAGGGACCACGGCAGCGTGAGTTGTGATGTCACGCGAACTTTTTCTTCGCGCGCGAGTCGCGCATGTGACTTTGGTGCGTCGGCGCATGCTCTCGTTTCGATCATTTTTCTCTTGACTTCGTTCTGCGTTGACTCTATACATTCAATCAGTTGCAACAGAAGACCGTTGCGAAATTCCATGAACAATGGAATTCCATGAACAATGGAAAGGGAGAATAGATCCATGGCAACCAAAAAGAAAGCAAAGAAGAAAAGCAGCAAAAAGCACTAAGCAACTGCAACAGGCAACGACAAAGGGGACGCGATGAGCGTCCCCAAAGTTTTTTACAACACTCTCCACATTAGTCACAATGGAGAGACGGGCGCCTCGCCCGTCCAGCCGAGAAACCCGGTTCCCCACCCGACACCGCCCGCCTCACTAATTCACTCTAGAAGCCGATTTCTTCTGCGGCGCCGCCACGATCTTCTCCGTAGCCGGACAAAGATTGCGATAGGGACAGAACGCGCAGTGATACTTCGGATTGGCAGCAAACTCCCCGCGCGCGATTCCGTCCGCCACCTTTTGCACCCGCAACTTTGCCTCTTCCAGCTCCGCGTCAGTCCGCGTCGTGCAGACAGCCGTGTTGTTTTCGAGGTTATAGAGAACGAGGCGGTCGGCGTGTTTTCCCAACGTCTCCCGCGCCGCAATCGCATACAAGGAGAGTTGCAGGCTCTCGTCGGCATCCTCTTGGGAGCACGGCTTGCCCGTCTTGTAGTCCACGATGGCCACGGTGTCCGGCCCGGTGCGATCCATGCGATCCACACGCCCGGTCAATTTTGACGACCCCACTTGCAGCTCAAATCTGTGTTCGGTCTCAATAATTTCCGGCGGCGGCCCGCTGCGTGCAACCTCAAAGAACTGCCGCAACTGCTCCATTCCCTGCCGCAGATACAGCTCATACTGATAGCGGTCGGCAATGCCCGCGCCCGCCAGGTCAGCCCGAAAGAGCTTGATCAGTTCGTCGTCGCCAACCTCGCGCTGATAGCGTTGCGCGTCGTAGAAAGTGTGCAACGCCCGGTGCATGGCCGCTCCATAGTGCAGTGCGGCGGCAACGTCGCGGGGAAGGTTCCACTCCCGTTCGAGCTTGAAGCGCAGCGGACACATTTCGTAAGTGCCGATGGACGACGCGCTCAGGCTCGTGGTGAAGCTCGCCGATGGCGGCATCATCAGCCACGTGGCCACATTCGAATGCTCCAGCGCGATTCTCTGTTCCTCTTCCGCAAACAAAGTATCTTGCACGGCCGCTGCCGAGTGTGTTGACCAGAACTTTCTGTAAGGCAGACTGCCCATAAACTCCCGCAGGAATTTGCTTGGCCTCGTCTCCTTGCCCGTGCCCTGCTTCGCATAGATCGCAAGCGTGTCCTTGGCGCGCGTCATGGCCACATAGAAAAGCCGGCGCTCTTCCTGCTCGTGCAACGTTTTGTCGGGTATCAAAGACGCACCCGAAGTTCGCAATTCCGCCGGAAACGCAATGAGCGGCTCGTGATAACTGCACGGAAAGGAGGTTGACGACCCACGCAGCACCGCTACGTGCCGATATTCGAGCCCTTTCGCTGCATGCGCCGTCAAGAGGTGCACCCCATCGCCCGGGTTGCTCTGAAGCGCGATTGAGCCCCGCGCCTCCACAAAATAATCAAGGTACTCGAGGAATTCGGCAGGAGCCCCGGTTTCGGTGGTGGCTTTCTTATGCCACTCTTCCACAAACTTCAGGAACGCCAGCACCAATGCCGACCGTGGCAGTTCGAAGTGCCGGACGATGAGATTCGCTGCATAGTCCGCTCGAGCCCCATCCTTCTCCACTTCGTGGTGCATCTTCTCTACGCTTTCGAGCACCGCGGCACCGTTCGGCAGCTTTCCCAAGACGATGCGGAGATCGAGATCGTCCCGTCGCACCGCCTTCATTGCCGCCCGCAATTCCACCGGATTGATGCCAAACTGCGGCAGCGCCGCCACGCGAAACAGGCTGGCCGCATCATTGAGCGATACCGCCGCGCTTAAGCACGCCAGTACATCGCGGACTTCGGGCGTGTGCAGAACATCCAGGCCCTCGATGGAGAATGGAATGCCCCGCTCCGCAAGTTCATGGACCAACTCATCGCGATGGCTATGCTGGCGATAAAGCACCGCAAAATCGTTCCACTTGCAGCGCTGCTCCCTATGCTTCTTCTAAATCCGATAGGCAACGTCCGCAGCCTCGACCTCCCTGTCCAGCCAAGTGACAATTTCAACCAGCGGCGCAGCGGTGCCGTCTCCTCTATGCTCGGCCTCTTCATCGCGTAGCGATGCAAGGGGTGCACGCTGGTACGATCTCGAACTCGCTGGTTGCGCGAATACCTGAGGGTTCTCCGCCACAATACTAAAAGCGCAGCGCAGGATCGGCGTGAGCGAGCGCCGATTCTTTTCCAGGGCCACGACTCGCGCCCCGGGAAATTTCTTGGCGAACAGCGTGAACGCTTCGCTCGAAGCGCCACGAAACTGGTAGATCGCCTGATCCGGATCGCCCACAACAAAAACGTTCGCCTCCGGCCCGGCAAGCAGCGAAAGAATTTCGACCTGGGCAAAATTCGCGTCCTGGAATTCATCGACCAGCAGAAAGCGAGTGCCGAGCCGTTCTTTTTCGAGGAGCGCAGGATCATCCTTCAGCAACTGATACGCGTTGGTAATCATGTGGCCGAAGGTGCCCAGGTTCTTTTCCCGAAGCATGTCTTCCACAGTAGCGAAAACGCGAGCAATCTCCCGGCAGCGCTCCAGTATCTCGACATCCTCCATCTCCGCATGTCGCTTCGAGCGGGCAACACGAGGAAGCGGAACCTCGCCCCGCTCAATGCGCTCGACATAGCGCGCATACTCCGCCGGGCCGACCAGTTCATCCTGGCACCGCCGCATGAACTCGAGCAGGTTGTCGAGGAACTGGCCGACGTTGGCAGCCCGCACAAAGTGCTTGAGACGCAGATCGCGGATACGGCGTCGCAAGAACACCCAGAGATCCTTTTCATCGAGCACACCGAAATTAGCTCCGCGACGGTGGAGCAATCCGTTGCACCAGGCGTGAAAGGTGCAAGTCTGCAGGCCGTCGATGGCGCTACCCTTCAGTTCCCCTCGGACGCGGGCCCCCATCTCAGCGGCGGAGTTGTCGGTATAGGTAAGCGCAAGAATTTCGTCGGGGCGGGCGTGACCCTCACGAATGAGGTTGGCCACGCGCTGCGTGAGCACGGTGGTCTTCCCGGTGCCGGCACCGGCGATCACCAGCATCGGACCATGAACGTGTCCAATGGCCTGCTGCTGGCGTTCATCGGGAAGGAACTTCGTCGCAGGTAAGACAGTTGAAGCCACTTGAGAACTCACTAGCCGGAGAATATCAGAGCTGGTTGTGGAAGGCTGCAGCCGGCTTCGGAAAACTCGGGGTTTCCCGGCCGGAACATCGTCCGTAGAGACGGGGCTCGCCCCGTCTCAGACTGCGGCAAGACTTTGGTTCGAGCGGGTCTTGGAAAGGGCAGACGTCAGAGCCTGCGGAAAAATCTAAGACTTCTTCACGAACTGGAAGGACACGACGTTCAGTCGTGCCGTAAGTGCGTCTGAATGAAAAGCGGCTTCTCAGATTACTGAAAAACTCGATTTTGTTCTTGCTTTTGGGTGGCGCAGCGGTTCACCGCTGCGATAACACACTTGTTTTCAGTGCCGGCTTCAGCCGCTGAACGTGCGGCGCGCGTCACGACTTTTTTATTAACCAGCCAGGGAATCAACGCAGTGCGTCAAAAGCAAGAGCAGTTGCAACAATAGCCGCAGTTTCCGCTCGCAGAATTGTGTCGCCGAGCGAGGCCGCAACCCATCCTTCTTCGTAAAACCACGACAGCTCCCCGTCAGCCCATCCGCCCTCCGGGCCTACAGCGAGCGTCACTTCGTCTCCGGTTTTGATCACGGACGAGTGGGACTGCAAAATTTCTCTCAGCCGAGTTTCCCCGTCTGATCCAGATAGCGATTCGGCGAGAACGACACGCAACGCTTTAGCGGCCAGCACACCGTCGCCCCCAAGATTCTTCAATTTGACCGGCGCTGCAATCTCAGGCGGCGCAGACCTCCGCGACTGTTCGGCCGCCTGACGAACAATACGTTGCCAGCGCTCCCGGCGCTTCACCGCCGCACTGGCTAAATGAGCATCCGTCCGCCGGGCGATGACAGGGATGATGCGAGCGACCCCGATTTCCGTGCATTTCTCGATCGCCCAATCCATGCGGTCGAATTTGAAGATGGCGAGCGCCAGCGTGATCTTCGGGGCGGCCGACCTTAGCCTAAGGTGTTGCTTCGCGCCAAGCGCGAACTCAATGCGATCATACGAAATTGTAGTGATTGTCCCGCGGCGAACTTCTTCGCCGGTTGCAATGTCAAACTCCTGCCCGACCTCAGCGCGCAGAACGCGAGCAAGATGCGCAGCATGGTCGCCTACCAGAGCGGCAGTATTTCCGGATACTTCGTCGGCCATCCAGCGGCGGCGTGTCATGGTTCAGTTCTCGGTTCTCAGTTCTCAGTTCTCAGAAAAAACACTCGAATCGAATGTGCGGCAAGAAGTTTGGGCCTTTACTGAGAACCGAGAACTGAGAACTTTCCTAAACAAACATGTCCTTCACCCGCCCCAACAGCGACCGGTGCTGCGGTTTGTTTTCCACCGGAGACAGTTCCGCGAGTTCGGCTAAAAGTTCGCGCTGGCGCTTACCCAGCTTCCCAGGCGTTTGTATTCGCACCTCAACGAAAAGATCGCCTTTGCCGTGCCCATTGAGCACAGGCACACCCTTGTTCCGGATGCGAAACGAGGTTCCCGACTGCGTGCCTTCGGGAACTTTCAACTTGTGTTCTCCCTCCAGCGTCGGAACCATAATCTCCGTGCCCAGGGCAGCTTGCGGAAACGAAATCGGAACCACGCAGTGCAGGTCGTTGCCCTCGCGCTCAAAGAAGGCGTGCTCTTTGACGTGCAGGACAACGTACAAATCGCCGGCTGGACCTCCAAACGCGCCCGCTTCGCCCAGACCGCTGAAGCGAATTCGCGTACCGTCCTCCACTCCCGCGGGAACCTGGGCTTCGACCACGCGCTCGCGCAGCAAGCGGCCTTCGCCTTTGCACTTCGGGCAGGGATCGGTGATTACGCTCCCCGCGCCCTGGCAAGTTGGGCAAGTTCGAGCGATGCTGAAGAAGCCCTGTTGATACCGCACCTGCCCGCGACCATTGCACGACCGGCAGGGGACCGAGGCTTTGCCGGGCGCCGCACCATTCCCGCGGCACGCGTCGCAGGTCTCATGGCGGCGAACATTCACTTTCTTATCGGTGCCGAAGACCGCCTCGTCAAATTCGAGATGCAAATCTTCGCGAAGGTCGGCTCCGCGCTGGGCGCGGCTGCGGCGACGTCCGCCCTGTCCGAACACGTCGCCAAAACCGAAAATGTCGCCGAAGATGTCGCCGAAATCCTGGAAGATGGCGGGATCGAATCCGGCTGGACCTCCGGTGCTGCCGCCCACGCCGGCATGTCCGAAGCGGTCATACAGCGATCGCTTCTCGCCATCGGCGAGGATTGCGTACGCTTCCGTGATCTCCTTGAACTTGTCTTCCGCCTCAGGATTATTAGGATTGCGGTCTGGATGATACGTCATCGCAAGCTTGCGGTAAGCGCTCTTGATTTCAACCTCGGTGGCCACCCGGGTGACACCGAGGACTTCGTAAAAATCGCGTTTTGTATTAGCGGCCAGAAACTCCCCCACTCTTCAGTTGAATAATTCAGTAAAGCAAATCAGCCAAGCAAATCACACGAATCTATCCATCGTCACGAATCTATCCATCATCACGAATCTATGCATCATCACGAATCTATGCATCATCACGAATCTATGCATCATCACGAATCTATGCATCATCGCGAATCTACGCATCGCCGTGAATCTATGCATCGCCGCGGAAGAGCGGCCCCTCAGGGCCGCGTAAGCCTTCCGAAATCAGGATGGGCTTTAGCCCCTGAGCATCCCGGCCCTACCCGCGGCTATTGCGAGCGACCCGCACCATCGCAGGACGCAGCAGCCGCTCCTTGTATTTGTAGCCGCGCTGCAATTCGTCGAGGACGTGGTGATCCGGGACTTCGCTCGTATCCACCATCTCAACGGCTTCGTGAACCCGCGGATCGAAGGCCTGCCCCACCGAAACAATCGGCTGCACTCCGATTTTCTGCAGTGCATCCTGAAACTGACGGTAGATCAGCTCAATGCCATTACGAAAGTCACTGGAGTCCCCGCCAGCCTTCAGCGCCCGCTCAAAACTGTCAAGGATCGGCAAAAAGTTCTTGATGACATCGGCCGCGGCATACTCGCGGAATTCCTGCTGCTCACGCACCGCGCGCTTGCGGGCATTATCGAATTCCGCTTGCAGACGCGCCAGGCGATCAAGGAGCGCGTCGCGCTCGGCCTTAAGCTTTTCCGTTTCGGATGCTGCACTCTCGTCTGCTGTCTTGCCGGTAATCGGGATGGGCCCAGTTTCTTCGTCTTCCGCCGCTGGAAGCTCCCGATCCAGATCCAAATTCACTTCAGTCTTTCCGTTTCCCTTAGCCATACCGCGAATTACTCCGATTCATTCAATAGTTTGTCAAACAGCCGCGCGATGTAAGACACCGCCGACATGGTGTGCTGATAATCCAGCCGCGTAGGTCCAATCACCGCCAGCGACCCCATCACTTCGCCGCCAACCCGAGCAGGCGCCCCAATCAGCACGAAATTCTGCAAGTTCGAAGCAGGCAAAGCCTCGTCCAGCCCGATGACCACGCGCACCGCTTCCTGCCGCGTGTCCAGATAAGCGCCGAGCAGCTTCACAACTTTTTCCTTCTCCTCAAGCGTCCGCAGCATGTCCTGCAACCGCGAGCGATCTTCGTTCCCCGTAACGCTGTTTGTAACGAGGTTCGCCGCGCCTTCCACAAACACCGCCTGCGTGTCGTCGCTGGAAGCCAGCGCCCCCTGCTGGTAGAGCTGTTCAATAGACTTCATCAGCCGGTCATACTCGCTGCGTTCATGTTCGATGCGACGAGCAAGCTCGGCACGCATGTCGTCCATAGTCCAGCCGCGAAAATTCTCATTGATGTAGCGCGCCGCCAAGTCGAGATCGGACTGCGGAATATCCAGCCGAAGCACCCGGTCGCGCACCACCCCCGAGCGTGCAACCACCACAGCCAATACTTTCTGATCGCTCAGCCGCGAAAAATAAACGTGATCGAGCGCGTTCCGTGGTCCGCTTGTGGCCACAGTGATCCCGACGCTGTGCGATATCAGAGAGAGCACATGCGAGGTGCGCTCCATGAACTCCTCCACGTCCGTGACGCCAGTCAGAGTGTCCTGGATAATGCTCTGGTTCTCGTGCGAAAGATGCGCCTCCCCACTAAGTTGCTCGACATAATAACGATAAGCCTCCGCCGTAGGAACGCGCCCCGCCGAAGCGTGCGGCTGCTCAAGAAATCCCGCGTCAGCAAGATCGGCCATCACGTTCCGGATCGTAGCCGCACTCAGCCCTTCGCGGCTGGCGCGCGCAAGCGTGCGCGACCCTACCGGCTCTCCGCTGGCGATAAATGTTTCGACGATAGCGGTCAGGATTTCCCGTTCCCGCCCGCCCGCTGGTCCTGCTGGCATATCTACCTGAGACGGGGCCGAAGCGCCCCATTAAATTCTTTAGATGCAGTGGCTTAGATTAAGATTCCACCACTCCTAAATGGAATTCTAGGGAGCGCTGGCGAGGGTGTCAAGGATAGCTCGGGGCCGCTCGCTTACCCTTCTGCCTTCTTTCCCAC